>Ga0154020_10003560_pt1 | contig 18711 bp, 17 predicted proteins | sample Klosneuvirus_201_FD_109709 | JGI IMG/M metagenome (GOLD analysis project Ga0154020, IMG submission 109709) | Active sludge microbial communities from wastewater, Klosterneuburg, Austria - Klosneuvirus_20160825_MG | ecosystem: Engineered > WWTP > Aerobic digester > Activated sludge | place... | reverse complement strand
GGCCTCGCTGGTCGATCCGCTGACTATCGGGATCGGCCTCGCGTCGTTCATCCTGCTGGCGCGTTTCAAGGTTAATGCGACCTGGCTGGTGGCCGGCGGGGCGCTGATCGGGCTGGCGAGCACGCTTTGGCGTTGACATGTCTGGCGCCCTGCCCTAAGATCTGAATCACTCAATTGCGTAGAGGCCATCCTGAAAATGGGGGCGAGATCACAATCCCCGCGCGCAGCGCGGGGATTGTGATCTCGCCGGATGTTTTTTGGATGACTTCTCGTGGCTGTCGGCCACAGATGCGCCGGAAGCCTGCGGAGGTTCCAGTGAACGGACATAATCCACCCTTCAAGAGCGCGCTCGCATATTCAGTCCAGAATGAGGACTATGAAACGGAGCTGGAAGTCATTCGACGAATGGATCGTGCTGCGCCGTTGCGTGTCCTGCTGGTCGCCTCGTCGGGCGAGAACGCGCTGAGCGTGTTGACCCAGGATCGTGTCGGCGAGGTGTGGGCCGTCGATCTCAATCCGGCCCAAATCCATTTGTGCGAGCTCCGCGCGGCCGCGGTTTCCGCTCTTTCACGAGACGACCAACTGCGCTTTCTGGGGTCCGATCCGGACCGGGTCGGGGCTGCGGGGGCCGAAGATCGACTCGCGCTCTTTGACCGCGTTTCCGGCGGACTCCCCGAGGCGTCCCGGTTATTCTGGTCGGCCCGTCGGGACGCAGAAATTGCGTTTGGCGTCCAGCATGTCGGCCGAAATGATGTCTTGATGCACGACATTCAGGACCATCTGCGGGCTGCGGGCTTCGATCCGCTGGGCCGCCCGGTAATTGATGCGGAACTCGGGGCCTGGACCGATGTCTATGCTGCGCTGATGACGCCCGCCTACATCCGCGATATGTTTGGCCTGCCGAGCGAAGCCCTGGCCGCCCGCATCGCCGGGATCTCCCGGATCCTGGGCGAGTGCCACTTCCGCGCGCTGCAGCAACCGCGGCCTGAACGCAACCCGTTCGTGACGACGGTCTTCGCCAACGCCTATGCTTCGGCTGCGGGCGAGGCTGGCCTGCCGCTGTATCTTCAGATGCAAGGGCAGGCTGCGCTGCGTCGGCTGGGGGTCGGCTCGCGGCTGCGGCTGGTGGCGGGCAACGTTCTCGAGCAGATGCGGCTCCTGGCCAGCGCGTCTGGCCCGTTCGATCTGATCAGCCTCTCGAATATTCCCGATTGGATGACTGACGCCCAGTTTGGCGACGCTGTCGCCGCGGCTCGCGCGTCTCTCACGCCAGGCGGCGCGCTGCTGGCCCGCACGGCGACCGGCAGCCCGATGATTCAGCAGGTGATGGAGCGGGGGTTGCGCTCGGAGACCGGGCTCAACGCCCGCCTGGCCGAAGTGGAACGCGGACCGTGGTTCCGCACGATCGCGGCGGGCTTCAATGCCCAGGCCGATTAACCTCGCGGGTAGGCGCAATGGAGCCGTGCCCGCATAGTACTGTCAGCGCCTACCCGCGAGGTTAATCACGCGGAGCGCAACGCCACAACCACATCCGCTACATTTGTCCCGGTCGGGCCGGTCAGGATCAAATCGCCCAGGGCGGCGAAGAACGGGTAGCTGTCATTGCGGGTGAGGGCGGTCCGCGCATCCAGGCCGAGCGCGGCGGCGCGCGCGAGCGTGCTGGCATCCGCCCAGGCCCCGGCGGCGTCAGTGGGCCCGTCGGTGCCATCGGTGCCGAAGCTGGCGATCGTCATCCCGGCGGACGGTCTCTCAGCCATGGCGATCGCCGCCGCCAGGGCCAGCTCCTGATTCCGCCCGCCTTTGCCATTCCCGCGCAGGGTCACGGTCGTCTCGCCGCCGTAAATCAGGGCGGTGCCCGGCGGCACGGCCCGCAAGTCGGCGATGATGCGGGGGGCCACGTCGCGGGCCTCGCCGCTCAGCGCGGTGGTAACGATGCGGGTGGCGTAGCCCTGGGCGGTTGCGGCTGCGGCTGCCGCCGCGCAGGCCTGGGCGTTATTGGCCACCAGCACATTGCGCGCCGCGGGGTCATGGGTGAGCCCGGAGGCGATCACCGAGAGCGAATCGCCGATGACATCCGAGACGACCAACCCGACAACGGCCGCCGGCGCGGCCAGGCGGGCCAATCCGCCGGCCTTCAATCGATCCAGCCGGCCGCGCACCGCGTTCATCTCGGTGATGTCCGCCCCGCTGCGCAACAGCGTGTCGTTGATGGCCCGGGCGATGCTGAGCGAAATGCCCGGGTGCGGGGCGAGCAGCAGGGCTGACGCGCCGCCACTCACGCACACGATCACCAGGCTGCCCGGCGCGAGATCGGTCAGCGCCGCCCGGACGGCCGTGCCGCCGCGCACGCTGTTCTCATCGGGATTGGGGTGGCCGGATTCGATCAGAGCCGCGAAGTCCGGCGCGCGGGCGGCGGCATCCGCCGGCAGATGGCCGTACTTGGTCACGACCACCATTCGGCGCAAACGATCGGCGACCAGCGGTATAACGGCCTGGGCCATTGACCAGGCGGCTTTTCCGGCGGCGATCAGGACCACCGCCGGGCAGGCGCCCAGGTCGTAGCGCGCGCCGTCGCTGAGGATCAGGGTGTCGCCGTCGCGACGGGCATGCTGGCGCACCGCCCGGCCGGGGTCGGCGGCGGTCAGCGCGGCACGCAGGATGGCTTCGAGATCGCTACGCATCTTGGGTTGGGCGTTTTCGCGGGTCGGGCGTGCGGGTGAGGGCGAACATGGCCTGCACGACCGGGCCGATGCACAGCGCAAAGGCGAGCGTGCCCACGCCGACGCTGCCGCCGAGCATCCAGCCGATCGCCAGCACAACCACTTCGATCAGAGTGCGGGTGATGCGCAGGCTCCAGCCGGTTCGACGGGTCAGGCCCATCATCAGCCCATCGCGCGGCCCGGACACGAGGTTGGCCCCCAGATACAGGGCGGTGGCGAAGCCGATCACCCCGATCCCGAGCGCCATCTCCAGACCCTGAGGCAGGAACGGCGCGCCAGGCGTCAGCGCCTGAAAGACCGCCAGGGGCGGCAGCAGGCGCAACATCTCATTGATGACCACCCCAATGACAATGATGTTCAGAATCGTGCCGATGCCGGGCCGTTCGCGAAGCGGCAGCCACAGCAGCAGAATCGGGACGCCCACCACGATCCCCACGGTCCCGAGCGAGACCCCGGTGATGCGGCTCAGCCCATCATTGAGCACCTCCCACGGACCCAGGCCGAGATCCGAGTGCTTCATCAACGCTATGCCAACACCGAAGGCGACCAGGCCGGCCAGGAGACGCGCCCAGCGGCGGGCATGGCGGGCAAACTCGGGTTGTATCGTCATGCGCAACTCCAGGCCGGCATCATGCCGCTGGCGAGTTCCAGCGGACCGCCGGCCCGCGGGTCGATGGGGACCACCGTGATCCGGGCGATGTCGTTGCGAATTTCGTTCAAGATGATGGCGTCGCTGTCCGGCGACCAGACCTGATGGCTGTGGGCATACTGATCGAAGAATGGGAGATAACGGCCGATGAAGACGTCCAACGGCCTGAAGGTCTTGAGAAGCCGATTGCGTCCTGTCGCAAGATCGGCCACCCAGAGATTGAGCCACAAGGTGCGGTCAGCGGCGGCCTCGGGCGCGGCGCGCAGGCCGCCCGGATCCGGTTTCGGATTCAGCCCGAGCGCGCGCTGGGCCGTGGCGAGGGCGGTCGCGACCGTCATGAAAGCGATCTTGTTTCCATCCGGCGACCAGAAGAACGCCAGAGCCAACTCGTCGCTGATCTGGCGCGCGCTGCCGTCCAGCTCGAGCAGGCGCAGCGGGCCATACGAAGCGCGGGCAGGTCCGGGCGGGCTGATGTAGGCGAGCTGGTCGCGGGCCGGGCTCCACGCCAGCGCGACGATCCCAAAGTGGGCGACGGTGACGCCTTCATCGAGACGTCGCCCATCGATGACAATCTCCGTTTCTCCGGCCAGGTTGATCCGCGCGTAGGCCCAGTGTTCGCCGCTTGGGGCGATGCCTGGCGACTGGAACAGCCCGGGTTGGTCAAGATTCTCAGACGCGATGCTGGTCCCCGGTTTGAACGGATCCACAAAACCGAGCCGGCCTTCATTGTCACCCGCAAAGCCCTGATGCAGCAGGATGCGGTCGCCTTCCGGCGCCCACTGCCAGAAACAGGGACGTCCGGTAGTGATGAGATGCCCGGTGTGCTCGCCTTCGATTGACACCAGGCGCAGCCCCATGGTCTGTTGGGGCGGCAGGCCGGCCAGGAAAGTCAGATGCCGGCTGTCGGGAGCCCAGTACAAGTAGATCGGCGGGCCACCCCGGCTGTCATACACCGGCGGCGGAAGGGTCGACAGGGCGTCCTCATCCTCAAATACGAAAATACCGGCGCTCGCTCGGCTGCTGCCGATGGCGGCGATGTGCCGGCCGTCGGGCGACCAGGCTGGGAATTGAAAGAAGCGGTCGCGCGACAGCATGCGCTGGTCCGAACCGTCGGGGGCCATCGTAATGACCTGGCCGTCCAGGTTGACATAGGCGATGCGGTTCACCCGGGCTGGGGTCGGGCGCTTGCTCACAGCTTCTTGATCTTCTTGTCGAGTTCGGCCATGCGCGCCTCGATCGAATCCTTGTAGCGGTCGAGGGACTTCGAGAACTCGTCGGTCGCATCCACGAGCTCATTGGCGAGCTGGCTGGCGGTTTCCAAATTCAATGGGTTGCCTGGATCCGCGGGGCGGTCTGTGGCCTGCGCTTCGGCGGGCGCCTCAATCGGCGCGTAGCCGATGAACGCGCCATCTGGTTCGCGGATGAGGCGGCGCGCGCCGAGGATGGCATCCCGATTGAGGGGCCCATAGATGTGCGGGAACAAGGGCGCGGCCGGCATCCCAACTGGCGCCGCGCCGAATTCGGCCTCGGCCTCGGGCGGCAGCGCAGCGGCGACTGTCTCTGGCGATGCGGGCGCCCCCGGCTCTGCGGGCGCCCCCGGCTCTGCGGGGGCCTCCCACTTAACCGGCGCCGTGACGCGCGTTTCATCGATCCCGATGGCCAGGAATTCGCCCGGCTGGGACTTGTAGAAGCGATTGGCCACACCCAGCATCAAGGCGTCGCCAAACGTGCAATGAATAAAACCATCCGCGGCATAGGCTTTCGGCGTGAACGGTTGATCTGGCGGGGCGGCGCGCCAGTCGTCGGTGGTTACGAGGTGAAGGATCATGCTCTATTTCCCGTCGGGATCAAGCATCGCTGGCGTGGTTGCGCCTCTGCGCGCAATGGCAGCCAGCCCAATGCTGATCACATACAGCACCAGCAGCGGCAGCATCACGATCAGCATGTTGACCGGATCGGGCGTGGGGGTGATCAGTGACGCCGAGATCGCGATGACCAGAATCGCGTAGCGCCAATGCCGTATCAGCACCCGGGCCGTGATCACATTCAACTTCGCAAGCAGGAAGATGAAGATCGGCATCTCAAAAGCGACGCCCATCCAGAAAATGACGTTGGTGAAGAATGGCAGGGTCTCATCGATCCGGTATTGCGCCTGAAACACGCTGGGAAGCAGATTCGACAAAAAGTCGATGGCGTTTGGCAGAAACAGAAACCAGGAGAAAGCCATGCCCAGGATGAAGAGCAGCGACGCCATCGGCAGGCCAATGAGCAGCCAGCGCCGCTCGCGCGGGAGCAGACCCGGCATGATAAAGGCGATGATCTGATAGAGGATCATCGGCATCGCCAGGGCCGCCCCAATCGTGACCGAGATCATGAAGTAGTTGGTCAGCCCTTCGGTAGGATTGATGACGAAGAATTTTTGGCCGGGGACGCGTTCAGCCACGGCTCGGAGCGCGGGCTCGGCCAGCAAAAAGCCAACCACGGTGCCGACGACGAGCGCCAGCACGGCCCGAAAGAGCCGATCGCGCAACTCGCGCAGATGATCAAGCAGGCTCATCGCCTCTTCTTGCGGTTCTTCGGTGTCCATGGTTTTGGCAGGTGTTGTCATGCTTGCGGGCTCAGCTCTTCCATGGATTGTCGTCGCTCAGGGCGACGCCTGCGGGTGCCGGGGGAGGGGCGATGCTGTTCTCGGACTGCGGAAGGGTGGCAGCCTCTATGGCCGCCGTCGGCGCCACGGCGGTATCGCCAGGCGGCGGGCTCAGTCGCGTATTAGAGGCAGCCGAAGCCGGCTGGCCCGGCTGCGGATCAAACGGCGGAAACGACATGGGCGTTTCGTTCACGGTGGCCATCTGGACCCCCCCGATCGTCGGGGCGGCGGGTGTTGCTGGCAGATCCGTCTTCGACACCTCGGTCGCGGCCAGGCTGATGGGTGGAATCAGGTTGCGCACGTCCGTGATCTCGCGAATCGAATTGATGTCCTTGCGCAAGTCGCGGGTCGCTTCGTCGATTTCTTTGGCGTAAGGTCCCAGCTCTTTCTGAACCTCGGACGAGAGGGCGGTATAGACCTCGCGCATCTTGCGCACACCCCGGCCAAAATTGCGCATCAGCCCGGGCAGACGATCCGGGCCAAACACGAGCAGGGTGAGGATAGCGATAGCAAGGAGCTCCGGCACACCCATCCCGAAAAGAGTTCCGTTCATGGTGAAGCAGGAGTGGGGGTCGTCGGATTGCCGCGATAGGCAATCCGGGCGGTGACCGCGCCCAGCACCCCATGGATGAAGCGAGGTGAAGCGTCCGAGCCGTAAATCTTGGCGAGTTCAACAGCCTCGTTCACAATGACCTTGACCGGCGCGAGTTTGGCCACGAGTTCGTGCACCGCGATGCGCAGGATGTTCCGATCGATGGCGGCCAGATCTGAAATCGGGTGTTCGGGCGCGCACACGCCCAGCAGCGCGTCGATATTCTCGCGGTTGACCGTCACCCCGCTCACGAGCTGCGATGCATAGGCGATGGCATCGGGGCCGGGCGCCAGATTGGCGTTGTCCGCCTCGTCGTCGATCGGTCCGGCATCCGGCCCGGCCGCATCCTCGGACTGCGCATTCTGGGCGATGAGGCGGCCAAGCGCCTCGCCCACAGGATGATGGGCGAGGTCGGATTCGTACAGCGCGATCAGGGCAAGAGTGCGCGCTTCACGCCGTTTGGGATTCGGTGACCCGGTCACGCTGGATTCCGGACATCCTCGAACGTCACATCGACCGCTGTGACGTCCATGCCAACCAGCTCCGCCACCGCGCTGGCGACATCGGTTTGCAGTCTATGGCCAAGTTCGATCAATGAAACATCGGCGGCGGCGACAAGGCGCAGGCGCACATGAGCGCGGCTGTCGCGCACGGCAACCTCAACGCCGCGGAATGCGTCGCGAGACGCATGCTGCGCGCCGGGCTTGTCGACTAGGGCCAGCACACCGGGCGTGGCCAGGGTCGTTATGCGCGCGACTTCGCGAACAACGTCGGAGGAGATTGTGACCGTGCTATCCATTCGTTCCTATTGCATCACCAGACCGCCGTCCACCGACAGCACCGCGCCGGTGATGTAAGCGGCCAGGTCGCTGGCGAGAAATGATACCGCATGGGCCACCTCTTCCGGCGCGCCAAAGCGCCCAAGCGGGGTGGCCTTGATGGCCATATCCTTCTGCGCGTCGGTAAGCACGTTGGTCAGGGCGGTGGGAATGAACCCGGGCGCGACGCAATTGACCGTGATCCCGCGCGAGCCCACTTCCTTGGCCATCGATTTGGTGAAGCCAATCACACCGGCTTTGGCAGCCGCGTAGTTGGTTTGGCCCGCCCCGCCGGCCAGGCCGACCACCGAGGTGATATTGACAATCCGGCCGGCGCGCTGGCGGATCATCCCCCGCGAGGCCGCCTTGCAGCAGTTGAAGACGCTCTTCAGGTCGGTGGCCATGATGTGGTCCCAGTCGTCCTCTTTCATCGACATGAGCAGCGTGTCGCGGGTGGTGCCGGCGTTGTTGACCAGGATGTCAAGCCGGCCATAGGTGTCGACAACGTATTTGACCAGGGCCTGGGAGGCCTCATATTTAGAGACGTCGGCCTGCATCGCCGACGCTTTCCCGCCCGCGGCGGTGATCGCGGCAACGACTTCGTCGGCGGCCGCGGCGCTGGCGTTGTAATTGACGACCACGGTCGCGCCGCGCGCCGCGAGGTCAAGCGCAATGGCGCGGCCGATGCCGCGCGAGGCGCCGGTGACAAGGGCGATCTTGTTTGTCAAATTCATGGGGGTGATTATGGCGTATGCGGAGGCGACTCACCCGTCATCCGCAATTGCGTAACACCTTAACGTCGTTTGCAGGAGAACGGGAGAACGGGAGGGTGGCCTTTTGTTGTCCTCCCGTTCTCTCGTTCTCCTGCAAAGACCCGTGCCGACTGAAGAAGGATGGATGATGTCTAGAGAATTACCCGATCGCCATCGTTTCGGCATCCGGCACGATGCGTTTGGCGAGGTTGGACAGCACGTCCTTGGGGCCGAGTTCGATAAAGCGGGTGACGCCCATGGCAGACATGGCGCGCACGCTGTCGGTCCAGCGCACGGGCGAGGTGAGCTGGGCCTTGAGCTCGGCTCGGATGTCGTCGGGGTGGGTGATCGGGCGCGCGGTCGTGTTGCCGATTACCGGAATGCGGGCGGGCAACATCGGGGTGCGCTCGACGACGGCGGCGAAGGCATCGCTCATCGAGGCCATCAGCGGCGAGTGCGATGCGATGCTGACATTCAGGACCACCACCCGGCGCGCGCCACGCGCCTTGAGCAAGGCGACGGCGGCCTGGACGGCCTCTCTGCCGCCCGAAATTACGAGCTGGCCCGGGCAATTGTCATTGGCCGGGACCACGCCCGGGCTGAGCTGGGCAGAGACCTCTGCGCAGACCGCCTCAACCAGCGACGTTTCGGCGTTCAGCACGGCGGCCATGGCGCCGGGCACGCGCGCGCCGGCCTCCTTCATCAGCCGCCCGCGCTCGCGGGTGAGGGCGACGCCGTCTTCGAAAGTAATGACGCCGGCCGCGCACAACGCGCTGATTTCACCCAGGCTGTGGCCAGCCACAACGGCTGGCGCCTCGAGCTCGCCCGACAACTCAGCCATGTAGAAGGCGGCCAGGCTGTGGGTGAACAGCGCGGGCTGGGTGTTAAGCGTGTCGGCCAGTTCGGCCTCGGGACCGTCCCAGCACAGCCTGCTGAGCGGAAAGCCGAGGACGGCATCGGCGCGATCGAAGGTGCCTCGGAAGATCGGGCGCACACGGGCCAACTCGGCGCCCATCCCGACGAATTGCGAACCCTGGCCCGGGAAGATATAGGCGGTGGCCATGTGAAAAAAGAAAAGGGTGACGCGCGCGCGTCACCCTTGCGTTCGACTACTTCTTCTCGTCGCTTTCTTCAGCCTCGGGGCGGGCGACGGAAACGACGGCCTTGCCGCGGTATTCGCCGCAGCTCGGGCATACGATGTGGGGCGGCTTCGGCTTTCCGCAGGTCGGGCAGGCCGCCAGGGCGGTCGGCGTGAGGAAGTCGTGCGCGCGGCGGCGATGTGTGCGGCCGGCCGAGAATTTGCGCTTAGGCAGTGGACCCATGACTCGATACTCCTTGCGTGCCCCGGCATTGTGGGCCGGGTGTGTGACATAAAACACGCGCCTCGACGGCGCGCGGCGTTCCGTTGTATTACAGGGTTCGAATTCTACCAAACTATTTGGCGGGCCGGATTGACGCGCTAAGATGGGGCAGCTATTTGCGCATGGAGGGAAGTATGAACAACACCCCACGTTTGGTGGATGTCTCGTCGCTCGAGCGGGAACTTGACCAACTCAGCGACCTGAACGGATCAGATTCCGAGCATTTTGACGGGTTGCTCGACCTGGTGGAGCGTTTGCGAGACGTATGCGCTCAGGGTCGGGACGCGCCGCCGGCTGATGAGGGCTGGGCGGCCGTCGCGTTTGGCGGCGGCCCCGACCTTGATTTGTATTGCAGCCGGCTGAATACAGCCAACGTTGTTGTGCGGGCCACCTGGACGGGCGGACAACTCGTGAGCACCTGGCACGCCGCCGGCGATCGGATGTGGCTGATTCAAATGGGCCCCGACGGCGCATTTCATAAATCCGTCCATACCGGGCCCACCGCCGTGGAAGCCGAACTGATTGCGCCGGGTCTGCCGGCCGAGGTCGAAGCCCTCACCAGCGGGATGCTCGACGATCTGAAAGGGCGGGTGGACGAGGAAACCCGGGCGTTGATCGAAGCTGCCATGCTGGCCCCGCCTGGCCGCAGCCCGAACGGGAAAAACGGCGCGACCTGACAGGTCGCATGGCAACCCGCCTGACCTGTCAGGTCCCAGGGGTCGCAAACATCTCTGGGGATTCGCCCGGATGACACCGATTCTTCACCACAAAGGCACAAAGACACCAAGGTATCAAATAGGCTTCCTGGTGTCTTTGTGCCTTTATGGGCAAATAGTCAGGCCAGGTCTTAATCTGCGCGAATCTGCGTGAATCTGCGGATAGATCCATGTCCAAGTCCGCTCGGCCCGTCACGGGCACGGCAGGTTTTGTCCGCAGATTCGCGCAGATTCGGTATCTGTTGCTGGCTGTCGGCACGTTGAGGCGCCGTGGCACGAGTCGTTATCTCTTTGGTGAAAAACTGCCAAAAACTCGGTTCGCGCCAAGCGCCGCAGTATGGGCCGGCGTCGTCCCGCAGCACCCGCCGATGAGGCTCGCCCCGAGGGCCAGCCACTCGCGGGCCGCCGTTGCGTAGGCGGCGGGCGAGACCGCGTCGGTTAACGTCCAGCCGACCTCATCATCGACATGGCCCACATTCGCATAGGCACCTATCCGAAGGCGATCGTCGCCTGCCGCGAGTCGCAGCGCGCGCAAGGCCGAGCTCACCTGGGCGACCGGGATGCAGTTGATCAGCATGGCCTGGGGCTCGAGTGGCAGCACGGCCCGAACCGCCTCGGCCAGCGTCTCGCCGCTGAGCAGCCGGTCGTCGCCACCCAGGGTGAAACTCACCCAGAAGGGCAAGCCCGTCCGCGCGGCGGCCTCGGCCGCGATCGTCGCCTCACGGACCATGTTCATCGTCTCGACCAGGATCAGATCGCAGCCCGCTTCGGCCAGAGCGTTGGCGAGGGCAGTGTGCTCGCGCGCCAGCGCCGCGTCGTCGGGGACCAAATCGGGCGAATAGCAGTCCTCAACCGGCGCCATCGAACCGGCTACCCGGGCCCGTCCGGCCGCGCCCTCGCGCGCGAGCCCGACCGCGACACGAGTGAGGGCGTCGACCTGGCCCGGCAGCCCGGCCCGGGCGAGCGCCCGGGTGTTGGTCCGGAAGGTGTTGGCGGTCAGCACTTCGGCCCCCGCCGCGGCGTAGTCGGCGTGGATGCGCCGAACTATTTCAGGCGCGTCCATCAGGGCCCGGGCCGACCAGAGCGGCAGCCGGGTGTCGCACCCGCGCCGGGTGAGTTCGGTCCCCAGCGCGCCATCGAGCAGGGTGAATGCCGTCATGCCGCCAACTCCGGCGCGCGGAACCCGCGCAAGTTGGGCAGGACCGTTGCGATCAGGACGAGCACCATCCCGGCCAACTGCGGCGGCTCGAGCGTGTCGCCGAGCAGCAGGAAGACGATCAGTGCCGAGATCGGCACTTCCATGACGGTGATCAGCCCGGCGACTTTGCCCGGGATGTAGCGCAAGGCCAGGTTGAACAGCCCGTAGCCGCCCAGGGTCGGTCCGATGCCAAGAAAGGCGATCGTCAGGGCGGTGGCTGGGCTGTCGATGGCCAGCAACGCGGCCGGCGCCGCGATCAGCGTAATCACCAGCAGCGCGACCGACCCGAAGGTCATCATGTAGCCAAGCGAGACCAGTGGGCTGATTGACTTCATAAAGCGCTGGTTGTAGAGCACATACACGGTGTGAGTGAGGGCCGAGCCGATGCCGATCAATGTGCCCACCCAGCTCACCCGCCATATCTCGGGATCGTAAGCGCGCACGACCAGAAACAAACCCGCAAAAGACAGGACCAGCGCGACCGCGTGGATCGGAGTGATGGGTTCCTTGAAGGCAATCCGCGCCCCTATCGTCACAAACGCGTTGTAGGTGTAGACGAGCACGACTGCGACGGCGGCACCATTGAGGAGCACCGAATAGACCCACAACGCGTGATACAGCCCGATCGAGATGGCGCCGGCGATCATCATCCCCTTCATGCTCGAGCGGTCGATCCGCAGGGCGGCCGGGCGGATCAGCCCAATTCCGGCCATGAGGGCCACGGCGATGACAACGTCGCGCCAGAAGGCGATGGTGAGGCTGGGCACGTTCTGCCTTTGCAGAAAACTAATCCCGGGCGCCGTTCCGGCCCAGACCGCGGCCGCCAGGAAACTGATCAGGTAGCCGGAGAGCGCCCGGCGTTGAGGAGGATGGTTCATGAAAAGTCCCGAATTGTAGAATGTCCCGATGCGTGATTTCTACCGGGCAGTATTGGCGTTTGTGTTGGTCGTGTGCGTCATGCCGGCCAGCCCCTCCGCCGCGGCCGGTCGCATTGCGCCGGAGTATCCGCTGCTCAAGCTTTCACCCGCGCTTGCGAAAGCGCTGGATGCTGCGGCGCCGGATGAGCAATTGCCCATTCTGGTGCGCTTTGGCGCGAAGGCCGATCTGCCGCTTGCTCTGGCCGGCGCTGAGAGCGCCAGCCGCGCCGTGCGAGGCGCCCGGGTGGTCGCCGTGTTGCGGGCCGTCGCCGATGCCGCGCAGGCCGCGCCGCGGGTTGCCCTGGCCAAGGCAGAATCCGAAGGCCGGGTGAGCCGGCAGCGCTGGTTCTGGATTTCAAACGCTGTCGCACTGCGCGCCACGCCTGGCGCCATCGCCGAGCTCGCTGCCCGTCCCGATGTGCGATCGGTCGCCCTCGATGAAGCGCGGCAGTACCTGAGCGACGCGCCCACGCCTGCCGCCGACGCGATTGCGTCGATGATGGCCCGGGCCGCCGTAATCGGCGCGAATGCCGTTTTTGATCCCCCGGGCGCGGCTGGCGCGACCTGGGGCATCTCCAAAATCCGGGCGGATCTGGTCCGGCGGGGTCTTGGTGTGGACGGCACTGGCGTCGTGGTCGCCAATATCGACAGCGGTGTGGAGTGGACCCATCCCGCGCTGATGGCCCGCTACCGGGGCTATGGGAATGGTCTGGTCTTCGATCACCTGCGCAACTGGATCGACACCACCGATGACGGCGCCGTTTATCCGTTTGACGGACACGGCCACGGCACCCACACCATGGGCACGATGGTCGGTGGCGAAGGGATCGGGGTCGCACCCGGCGCACGCTGGATGGCCGCCCGCGGGCTCAACAGCGCCGGGGTCGGCTATGACACCTGGCTGATCGCCGCAATGGAGTTCATCCTTGCGCCCGGCGGAGACGCTGGTAATGCGCCCGACATCGTGAACAACTCGTGGGGCAGCAGCGACGGCGCCTCGGCGGTTTTTGGCGAGGAGATTGCCGCCCTGCAGAGCGCCGGGATCCTCGTCATCTTCTCTGCTGGAAACAGCGGACCCGGGGCCGGAACTGTTGGATCCCCTGGCAGCAATCCGGGCGTGCCCGCGATCGGGGCCAGCGACGAAGACGATGACATCGCCTACTTCTCCAGCCGCGGGCCGTCGGTGTGGGATGAAACAAAACCGTTGGTCAGCGCGCCTGGGGTGGGTGTGCTTTCGGCGACGCCGGGAGGGGTCTACAGGAAATACAACGGCACATCGATGGCGGCCCCCCATGTTGCTGGCGCCGCAGCGCTCTTGCTCAGCGCGAATCCCGGTCTCGGCGGCGCTGCCGCGCTTGAAGTACTGACCCGCACCGCGATTCCGCTGTCCACAACACTGCCCAACAATGACTCGGGCTGGGGGCGGATCGATGCATTTGCCGCGGCGCTGACGGTGATGGATACCGGGCTGCTCAGCGGGACCGTCGTCGACGGGGGTGTCCCGATCAGCGGCGCGCTGGTTTCCGCTCACGGTGACACCGGCGGCGGATTGGTCGCATCTTCGATCTCGACGGACGCTTCGGGGCGCTTCTATCTGCCTGGGCCGGCCGGCATCTATACGATCTCGGTCAGCGCATTTGGTTTTTCCTCATCCGAGAGCGGGCCGCGCTTGCTGCTGACGAGCAAGAGTGTGATTGTCGATTTCGATCTGGCGCCGGACGCGTCCGGGATGGCCCGTGGTTCAGTGGTCGATGCAGTCAGCGGCGCGTACATCACCGCGACTGTGCGCGCGCTGGACACGCCCCGCGGCAGTCCGTCGAATCTTGGCTGCGCGCCTTGCCGATACGGTTTGGATTTGCCGGCTGGCGTCTACACGTTGGAGGCGCGCGCACTGGGCTACTTTGTCCAGACCCGCACCGTCACCATTGCCGACGGCGGTTTGAGCGACGCCGACTTCGCGCTGACGCCGACGCTGCGCCTGGCGCTGGTCGACGGCGGCGCCTTTTACTATGGCAGCGCCATCGGCCAATATCGCGAGGCGCTCAGCGCGCTCGGTCACACCTGGGACGAAATCGTCGTCAAGCAAGTCCCGCGTGACACACCGACCGTCACCCGCCTGCTCGGCTATGACGCCGTGGTCTGGTCTGCACCCTTCGATTCGCCCGGCATCATCGGCGCGGGCCCGGCCCTGTCGAGCTATCTCGGGACAGGGCGGCGTTTGATCTTGTCGGGTCAGGATATCGGCTATTACGATAGCGGGTGGTTTGGAATTGTGCCCTACTTCCGGCTGCTGAATGTGGTCTGGGAAGGCGATGATGCAGGCACACAGCATATTTTGGGTGAGACTGGAACCGCCTGGGCCGGATCCGTTTACACCATTGCCGGCGGCACAGGCGCGAACAATCAGTTCACCCCAGACCAATTCCGCGTTTCGGACGGCGACTTTTCAAAGGTGCTCGGCCGCTATGAGGCCCCCGCCTTAAGCAATTCCGACGCGGCCGGGGTGTTCACCGGACAATGCCTGAACTATCGCCTGGCGTATTTTGGGTTCGGCCTCGAAGCCATCGCCACTGCGGCGGGCCGGGCCGAAGCGCTTGGCCGGAGCCTGGACCTGCTGGCCGCGCCCAGCCCAACGCTCGGCGTCGGTTTGGCCGCGCAGGATTCGTTGCCGACAGTCGATGCGGTGGATATGCCTGGCGCCGTGATTACGCGGCCCTTTCGTGTGCGCCACACGGGCGAGGCGGGCATCACCCAGACGTTCCGCCTTACGATCTCGGAGAATCTCTGGCCGACCGAGTTGTCGACAAACACTGTCCGGCTGGCTCCGTGTCAAACCGCGATTGTGACCGCCACAATGCGCATCCCTTTGACGGTTACCGGCCGGGCGGCCGATCTATCGCGGATCACCGCCATGGCCGACGATGCCCCAACCACAACGGCGACCCTGGACTATCTGACCCATACGCCGGCTGGCGTGCTGCTGATTGATGATGACCGTTGGTATGACCGCGAGGTCGCCTATATGGACGCGCTGCGCGCCGCAGGAATCGATTTTGACCTGTGGAGCACACTTTGGCGCCGATCAGTCACCGCCCAAACGCCGGTGCCCCGGCCTTCCGCCCAAATGCTGGCGCGCTATCAGATGGTCATGTGGTTCAACGGATATGACTGGTTTGACCCCATTACGCCGGGCGAGGAGCAGACGATGGCCGCCTATCTCGATGGCGGCGGGCGGCTGTTCTATACCAGCCAGGCGGCGTTGTATTACACCGGCGTCGATGATTTCAGCCAGCGTTATCTGGGCGTGGCGGGGGTCCTTTTCGACGACACGTTTTCGCGGACTGTCGCCGAGCCCGGCAATCCCGTCGGGCTGCGCGCGTTCTCGGGCGGATCGCTGCTGCCGTGGCCGGCCGGCTACAACTGGAACCTGAGCAGCGCGCTTGTGCCGATGTCCGCCACCCACGTGATCGCGCGCGGTCAGAGTGGACAGCCGGCCGCGCTGGCTCGCGAGGGCCGGGCCAGTCCGGCTGTCGCCCCGTGGCGGACGATCTTCATGCCCTATCCTTTCGAGGCCTACACGCCGACCGTCCGGCTGACCCTGATCGAGCAGATTGCGGGTTGGTTAAGCCCGCTGGGCGCATCGAACCTGGCGGGCGGCCGGGAGGTCGTCGGAGCCGGCGATGAAGCCGCGATGACGCTCACCCTGCGGGCCGATGACGTCTTCGTGCCCGCGGGAACGCTGACCCGAACAGTGCAGGTGTCGGTGGCTTTCGAAGGCGGGCTGGCCGCCCTGACAACCACCCTTGCCGGCGCCGGCGCCGCATTTGGCGGGGCATGGACGGGCGAGATCGGGGCCGGGGACATCATCTCGTTTCCATTTGCGGTTCAGGCGCCAGGCATGCCGGACCCTGGCGCGCCAATGACAGTGACCGCCCACATCGCGCTGCCCGATCTCGGCCTGCGCTTCACTCGAAAATGGCCGCTCCGCATGGCCACGCCGGAGTTGACGGTGACCCTTGACCTTGCTCCGGCATGGCCACGCCCAGGCGAGTCGATCACGTGGACGGTCCGGGTGCTCAACCTTGGCGTGCTGACGGCGTCCGGATCGATGACGACGGCTGTCCCGTTCGGGTTGAAACTGATCACGAGCACATTGGCGCTGGACGGCCCAGGGACGCTGACCGCCGGTCCGCCCGGGGCCAACGCGCCCCGGGTGGCGTGGCGGGGCGCACTCGGGCCAGGAGAATCCGCCACCGTCACGGTTGCGTCGCGGATCGACTTCTGGGTGCGTGACTTGAGCGGAAACGTTGTGCCCTGGCTGGCCTCTGCCCGCGCAGATGATGGTTTGGGCGGGTGGTGGGGGGCGGCGACCTGGCTCTGGCCCGCGCCGAGGCTTTACTTTCTGCCTTGGGTTGGGCGGACTTAGGCCGCAAGAGCAGGCTTCTGCGCGATTACCGAAGGCGCTTCGACAGCCAGGTGTGCGCAGGATGCTCGACCAGCTCATACAGCAGGATGCTGGCCCCCACCGCAATGACATAGATGATGGGCACGCTGTAGAGGGGATGGATGGGCAGACTGACCAGACCGCTCCAGATCCGCTGCACTGGAATGCTCAGGTGAACAAGATACAGGGCGTAAGAGGTCTTGCCCAGGTAGTCCATCAGCGGCAGGCTGAGAAAGCGTGCGATCACGGTATTGGGTGGGGCGCTCGCCAGCCCGAGCATGAGCGCGGCGCCGCCCGTCGCCGAGAGGAAACGCAATACGGCGTACAAGCCGATTTGGCCAGCTCCAAATGCCACGTTTTGAGCGAACATGAAGAGCACGGCTGCGGCGGTCCCGCCGAGGACCAGCGCGCGTGCGCGTGGAACGACACGGGTGCGGAAGCGCAGAAGCAGGATCGCGCCGACCATCCCGCTCGCAAATTCGGGGATGCGGGCGAAGAAGCTGGCGTTGTAGAACAAGTCAAGCGGCATCCCGGACAGCCACGGACCGAGGGCCTCTCCGGCCGGCCCGACTGGCAGCAGCACGGTCAAGGCAAATATGCCGGCGCTGACCAGCGCGATGATCGCCCCTGTCCCAACGACGATGGCAATCCCCCCGCGTCCGCTGTCAAGCCAGCGGCCCAGGCGTGGCGCAATGAGGTAGAAAATCTCCTCGATTGTGAGCGACCAGCCAACCGGGATGCCCAGCGCAAATATCGAGAACGACAGGGCCTGGCCCATGCCATACAGTCCGATCCAGGTGAGCGGGTTGGCATAGTCCTTGCTCCCTTCGAGCAGTGCTGGCACGATCGCGCCAAAGGTCAGGGTAAAGGCGTAGACGGGGTAGATCCGGATCAGGCGCCGAAGCCAGTAATTGCGAAACCGGACTGTGCCGCGGGCGAAACTGTCGCGATAGCGCAACGTAATGAGGAAGCCCGACAGCGCAAAGAAAATTGACACGCCGGCTTGACCATTCCCAAGCAGCCATGACACGGCAGGCAGGTCTGCCGCGCGAACAGCCTTGGCCGCCAGGAAATAGTGAAACAGCACTACGATGCCTGAGGCGACCGCCCGAATGCCGGTGAGCGAGGAAACATACGCGTCGGTCCGCGCCTCCGGGACGGCAAGCAGGGCGGGGAGCGCGGGGGGAGAGGTTGAGACGCTCATCGCGAGTCACAGGTGGCCCGGAAGTCTACCGGCACGACCCAGGCATCACCCGGCAGCGGCGCGCCTCCGGCCGAATCGCCCGATGCCGATTTCCAACGGGCACCCGTCTTCCAATCGTAAATCCCCAGGCGAACCGCGCTGGCTGGAATGCGTTTTGGCTCAAAGAGGTTCAGGTCTTCAAAGGCGACGCCGATGGGGAGATCCGCCAGCTCGGCGAGACCGCCCATCAGCGGCGCGTCGTTGCCGGCCAACTGCGCGTCGGAATCGGCCCGGGCCAGGGCATGCCGAAAAAGCTTGCCGGTGGCGGCCGGTGAGATCGCATCCACCCGAAGCGCCGTGCGCACCCAAAGCGCGCCGGCCGGGTCGAGACAGGCCGACGCGTCCAGCAGGGTCACCACGCCCTGGGAGGATTCGAAGCGAGCCAGCGCTGGGCGGGCAGGCTCGACCCTGCGCCACACCACAGCCGCATCTTCGTCCGTCTTGGCGCCATAGGGCGAAAGGACCAGGGCGTCGGCGCCCAGCGCTTCGGTCAGTACCTGGCTCCTTTCCATCATGATCGCGCCATCATAGTGGGCGATCAACCCGCCCAACGCGTAGTGGCGGGTCAGAATCAGGTCGGGGGTGCGGGCCACGCGCAGGGTCAAATTGCTGGAGCCTGGCGCGCGGGCCAACGGCCCCGTTGGCAGCAGCCAG
>Ga0154020_10003558_pt1 | contig 18716 bp, 12 predicted proteins | sample Klosneuvirus_201_FD_109709 | JGI IMG/M metagenome (GOLD analysis project Ga0154020, IMG submission 109709) | Active sludge microbial communities from wastewater, Klosterneuburg, Austria - Klosneuvirus_20160825_MG | ecosystem: Engineered > WWTP > Aerobic digester > Activated sludge | place... | reverse complement strand
GGCACTGCTGCTGCCATGTGCCACAATATAAATGATGGATGCAAATTCTTTGATAAGCCCAATGCCTCTTAAAAAACCTTCGGCCCTGGTAACCATTTCATCAAGTGTATATCCAAGCTGCAAACCATTTTCAATATCATTGATGTTCTTATTTTCGATGGCAAGTGTTGATTGTTTATCCATGTGGCCATAAGCATTTGAAATGGCCGGGCTCATTTTGGGACGAAAAAGCATTTGTATCTTTTTTACAAATGCCCAAAAACCAAATCCAATGCTTAAGAAAAACCCGGATAAAATGCCGTGTGTATATTTGGTATAGATCAGTTCATCTTTGCGTTTTGCCGTTGCATCAGACTCTTTGATCAAATATTTAGGTGTTACCGGTGCGGGGCAAAGTTTATCATAGAACTTGCTGCCCTGCTGTTGAAAATAAAACTCTACGCCAAAAAACCCGGGGGCGCCAAAGGTTTCGGCTGTTTTATCAACGGCTTCAATGTGGCGGCGAATCGAATCTTCCCGTTCATCAATACAGAATATGGCCTGCAGTGACGGGGCGTTGTTAACTAACGGAATGGATACGCCGTTTCCATGGTGCCTTAACAGTCTTCTTTCATTAGCCAGCAACAGGCCCTTCAAAACCGAATCATAATAACTCCATTCAAAAGCATCCTGCCACAATTCTATTACTGTTGCATATTCGGTTTTTGGGTAATCGGCCCACAGATCCATGGGTGGCTCAATAACATGATCGGCCAAAGGTTGCCAGCTGTTACCCAGTACATGATTCAATGTATCCAGCTCCATCAGCAGTTCAAATTCCACCAGTTCCTTCAACGTGATCTTTTTATTGTCTAGCAGTGTTTGCGGGTTATCTTCCACTGCACTTACAAAACCGCTCCAGCCATGATGGGCAAATTGCTGGTCGAACAGGTATTGTTCAAAGTATGCTTCCTTGCCAACAATTGTTTTCAACAGTTCCGGTATGCTGTATGATCCCGACAGGAATTTTTGTTTGATGGCTTTTGTTTTAAAGAAGCTGATGAAACTGTTTTTTTCCAGTTCTTTCATACTATCAGAAAAACGCCGGCCGGCCACCGGGAATTGGTCAACGGCTATACCCTGGTCCAAAAAACCACAAAGTATGCGAAACAGCAATGGATGAACTTTGTTATCAAGATCTACCCGGTATACATCTTTCCAATGCCTGCGCAGTTGCCCGATCCGGGGATGATTAATGGTATAATAATCTTTGCTGACCAGTTTTTCTTTCCAGCTGTTCAGGGATCCCTTTCCTTTTTTATTGGCAATAACCATTTCCAGGATGTCTTTCCTGATCCGGCCGGTCTTATACATATCCCGGTACTCCGTTAATTGCAGGTGCACCTGGAAACCAAAGATCCCGGAGGCCTTAAAAATGGCATCATAAAACTTCATGTGCTGAAAAGCATGTAAGGAATTATGATGAATAAAATCCTTCAATGCCTGTTGCGACGGCAAAAAGTGTTTCAGTTCATGCAGCACATGGTCTTCATTAAAGGAATGGTTATACATATAAAAAAAATATGGGGTTGGAGTTAATTTCCAACCCTGTTTAAAAATTAATGCCTTAGTTCCGCTATACTGAATGTTGGATTTTTTTCATCCTTTATGTACGACACATCTTTATAAAAATCTACCTTTCCCGTATCAATATTATACATAGCTCCAACAATCCCAATTTCGCCTTTGTCCAACATTTCTTCCAGAATAAAACTGCGTTCAATAATGTTTTTAACTCCCCGTTTCACATTTAATGAGGATACATTTTCGACAAATTTTCCATTTTTTGAATTTCTCTTATCCATGGCCGTTGTTTCAGATTCGGCATAAACAGCGGGTTGCAGTTTGGATAATAATTCGGTAAGGTTCCCCATTTCTACATGGTCGCAGGCTCCTTTTACTGCCCCGCATTTGGTGTGGCCCAGAACGACTATAAGCTTTGAACCCGCTACTTTACAGGCAAACTCCATGCTGCCCAGGATGTCGGTATTCACAATATTACCGGCAATCCTGATTGAAAAAACATCGCCCAACCCCTGGTCGAAAACCAACTCGGAAGAAGTGCGGCTGTCAATACAGCTGAGTATGGTGGCAAATGGCCATTGCCCGTCACGGGTGGCATTCACCTGGGCTAATAGATCTCTTTGTGCTTTATAATTTTTTACAAACCTGGCATTGCCTTCCTGTAAAATTTCCAATGCCATCCTGGGTGTTAAACTGGCTTGTGTTTCTTTTGTATGAACTCTCATTTTTTAATCTGTTTTAATGTTTTAATAAAAATTTTATTTTAAAGACGGTTCAATAAAGTTGACCGTTTCAACTGCTATGTTTTTTGTTTTGGCATTGCTTCTGAAATCGCGGATGAGTTCCACTACATCGTATGCAATGGATTTGGATTTGGTGCAATCAATAATAACTTTTGAATTTTTTGGGATCTCTTCAAGTTCTTTTATCACACTTGCCTTATTAAAAAAAGAAACTTCTTCGGCCAGTACAATATGATGCACTTCCTGCCCTTCTTCTGTTGTAACCGTTTCTTTCATATAGTGAGAATTGCGATAGCTATGACGAAGTGTGTAAAAAATACCGAACAACATACCGATGGTAATCCCCCTTAACAGGTCTGTTGCTAAAATACCAACAACAGTAGCCACAAAAGGGATAAACTGTTCCCAGCCCAACCTGTACATCTGTTTAAATAGCATGGGTTTCGCTAACTTATAACCCACCATCAGTAAAATGGCTGCTAAACTTGCCAGCGGTATCATGTTCAATAAGCCGGCTATGGTTATAGCCGAGACCAATAAGAAAACTCCATGAAGTATTGCTGATAATTTAGTTTTGCCACCAAAATTTATATTTGCCGAGCTGCGTACAATAACCTGTGTTACCGGTAAACCTCCAATTAGTCCTGAAACAATATTACCTAAACCCTGTGCTTTTAATTCACGGTTGGTGGGTGTAACTCTTTTATCCGGGTCCATTTTGTCGGTAGCCTCTACACATAATAATGTTTCAAGGCTTGCAACAATGGCCATTACAAGGCCTATTTTCCAAACTTCCAAATTTGTTATAGCTGAAAAATCCGGGAAAGTAAACTGGTTGAAAAATTCCGTGAAATTGTTCGCTACCGGCAGCCTTACAACCTGGTCTTCAGCCAAACTAAAATTCAGCGTTCCTGATTTAAACAGATAATTCATTACAATACCCAGAATTACCACAACAATGGGACCCTGTATCAGTTGAAAGATTTTATGTTTTTTGGTTAATACTGAATCCCACAATATCAGGATAGCTAATGAAATGACTGCAATCAAGGCGGCTCCCGGAGTTATAAAATCTAACGCTTTGGCAATTTCAGAAAATGTATTCTGACCGTCTGCCTGTATAAAAGCATCATCTCCTTCAGGGTCCTTATCCCAGCCCAAAGCGTGTGGAATTTGTTTTAAGATTATAAGCAGCCCTATACCTGTAAGCATTCCCTTAATAACTGAGGAAGGAAAAAAGTAGGCAATAAAACCAGCTTTGGCAAAGCCGAGTGCCAGTTGGATAATTCCGGCTATAACAACCGACAGTAAAAAAGCCTGGAAGGAGCCCAGCGTGCCGATAGCAGTTAATACGATTACAGCAAGGCCGGCAGCAGGGCCACTAACACCTAATGGTGAACCACTGGCAATACCTACTATTATACCGCCCACAATTCCTGCAATGATACCGGAAAACAAGGGTGCACCCGAAGCAAGTGCAATACCGAGGCATAAAGGAACTGCTACAAAAAATACGACAATACTCGCCGGAAGGTCACTCTTAAATTCTTTAAATAGGTTATTATTTTTCATGAAAAACTCTTTTGATTTAAATATAAAAGAATAGTATTACCATCAAAACGGATAATAAGATTGCTTTAAAATAATAAGGAGGTTGACACCATGCGGTGCCATTAAAAATAAATGAAGATGAAACTAAAGTACGTTGGGTGGAGGGACGAGAAGTTCGCCGTGATAAGCAATATAAGTGCCTGAATTATCACATTTTTGATACTGCAGGGATATAGCAAATGAATAATCTCCTTTGTGATTATTATGGAGGTATTCTTCAGATAATGAAGTATTGCCGGGTGTTTTTTCTTCTGTATTGTTATTGGGTATCTTGTTTGTTTCTTCTTCACTGCCTGCAACCGGGGATCCGGCTTTTTCCATTTTTTGCTGTTTGGCCAGTTCCTGCTGGCAGGCATAAACAAAAGGAGTGCTTACAGTAAGCCACATCAATGCCATTATCATAATAACGGCAGACACCAGCTGTGATACACTATATATTTTACGGCTTTTGTTCATAAAAGTGCTGCAAGATAATACTTCTCATTTTTTAAACCAACATCCGGGGAAGAACTGGCTGTTAAAAATGAAAAAAATGACATCAATCAAACAGTTCCTGTTTTTCAATAAACAATTGATTTACAAAAAGGTTTAAAAGAAAAGACCTGCAAGACCGGCCTTATATATAATAATAATTTAAACTTAATCCGTTTTCATTGCTTTGGAGCCATTTTAAATTTTTCAATGGCTTTTTTGGTAAACTCCCCCAAAACGAGTTTTCCACTGATCGCGGCCCGTTCCTTTAACAATTCATCCCAATGTTCGGCTCCTTTCCAGAATATTTTTTTCATTTGGGCCATGGCTACGGGATTGGAGTGTGCCAGGGTATTGGCCAGGTTATAAACAGCCTCATCCATATTTTCTGTGCTGTTGTGGATTTCTGCAAAAAGGCCCTTGCGCTTTGCCCATTCCGTACTGCGCCAGTTGGTTGCATCTATTGCCAGCGCACTGAATGCTGCCGTGCCTATTTTTCTTTCCACTGCCGGACCAACCACAAAAGGCCCGATACCAACCGCCAGTTCACTTAATTTAACATCAGCCTTATCCGTTGCAATGGCATAATCAACTGCAGATACAAGTCCTACGCCTCCGCCAACGCAACGTCCCTGGATGCGGCCAATAATGAACTTTGGGCATTTGCGCATGGCATTGATCACATTGGCAAAGCCACTGAAAAAACGCAGGCCTTCCTGCTCATTTTTAATGGCCACCAGTTCATCAAAACTGGCACCGGAGCAAAATGTCTTTTCGCCGCCGCTTCTTAAAATGATCACCCTGGTATCATCATGCGTTCCCGCAAAATGAATTTCACGGGCAAGTTCTTCCAGTATTTTTCCGGGCAGGCTGTTGCTTTGCGGATGAAAAAATTCAATGGTATTGATGCCATGTTCAATATGGCTTTTTACATATGCTTCTGTACTCATAAAAAATATTTTTCAAAGATAAAATTACACAATCTTATTGCTCTTTTTTGGCAACCATGGTTAAAATAGTTGCAACCCCGGTTACTTCACCAGTTTCATCGATCATCTCCACCAGCCACTTTACTATACCCTTGTCAATATCATCACCTCTTTTAAAGTCTTCAGGTTTTTCTACAATACGTTTATCATTCAATAATTTTTGTTTGCAGGTAAAGCGGATATGAATTTCTGCACCGGGGTAAACCGGTTTGGTAAAACGCAGTTCATCAATACCATAATTTAACAGCACCGGATTCTTTTCATAGCTGTCTACAAACAACCCTGCGGCAATACTCATGATAAAATATCCATGCGCCACCTGTTGCTCAAACATGGTGCCTTCAAAATCGGTTGTTTTAATATGTGCATAAAAATGATCGCCGCTCAGATCAGCAAACTTATCGATGTCTTCAGCCGTGATGGTTCTTTTTTCAGTGATGATCTGTTCGCCAACTTCCAGCTCTTCAAAATATTTGGTGAAGGGATGTTTGCCGGGATCTTTACCTGCAGCATATTGCTGGTATACATTGGTAATAGCTGTTATGGTTGTTGGCGAACCCTGTATGGCCGTGCGTTGCAGGTAATGCTTAACGCCACGCAGTCCACCCATTTCTTCACCGCCACCTGCACGGCCCGGGCCGCCATGAACCAGCAAAGGCAGTGGCGAACCATGCCCGGTACTTTCTTTGGCACATTCGTTATTCAACACTAAAATTCTGCCATGATGTGTTGCGGCACCAATAACATATTGCCGGGCAATTATATGATGAGCAGTAACTATCGTAGAACACAGGCTTCCTTTACCAAGTTTGCTTAATGCAACCGCTTCTTCGGTTTTTTTGTAGGGCATGATGGTACTAACCGGTCCAAAAGCTTCCACTTCATGTGATGGGTTAGTGGTATAGCCAGGGGCATCAGCCCAGGGTAAATTATTCACCAGCAAAACCGGACTCATAAAAGCCCCTTTGCCGGCATCCGCATCAATTACTTCCACACTATCCAGGCTGCCATAGATCATTTGTGAAGAAGCCAGTAATTTTTGTACCTGTTCTTTAACTTCATTGCGTTGGGTATGACCGGCCAGCGATCCCATCCGCACTGTTGCATTCAACGGGTTGCCAATAGTTGTTTGCGCCAGCGATGTACTGATGTCTTTCCAAACATCCTCCATTTTATTTTCGGGAACAAATATTCTGCGTATGCCCGTGCAGCGCTGCCCCGCTTTTAATGTCATTTCCTTCCGCACTTCCTTTATAAAAATATTCCATTCTGGTTTTTCGGGTGTTACATCTTCACCCAGCACAATGCAGTTGAGCGAATCGGCTTCCATATTAAATGGCACATTCTCTCTTAAGATCACCGGGTTTGATTTCAATAACAGTCCGGTTGATGCAGATCCTGTGAATGTGACCACATCCTGCGATGTAACATGATCCAGGATATCTCCAGCACTGCCGCATATTAACTGCAGGGCGCCTTTGGGTAAAATTTTTGAAGCAATGATCTCTTTTACAACAGCCTCGGTTAAATAACTGGTAACCGTAGCCGGTTTTACCACGCATGGCATCCCTGCCAGTAAATTCACGGCAATTTTTTCCAGCATACCCCATACCGGGAAATTAAATGCATTGATATGAACAGCAATTCCTTCTTTGGGCACCAGTATATGTGTTCCCATAAAAGTTTTGTTCGTGCCCAGGTTATGGCTGTCGCCATCCACACAAAAAATTTCGTTGGGAAATTTACGCCGCAATGAAGCGTTGGCAAATAAATTACCGATACCGCCTTCAATATCTACCCAGCTGTCGGCCCTGGTTGCGCCGGTCTTATAACTGATGGCATAAAATGTATCGAGGTGGTTTCTTAAATGTAATGCCAGGGCCTTCAGCATATTTCCCCTTTCATGAAAGGTCATTTTACGCAGTGCCGGGTTGCCAACCGTTCGGCCATAATCAAGCACCTGTTTAAAATCAAGTCCTTTTGTTGATGCTGCAGCAATGGGTTCGCCCGTTACTGCATTATATAATTGTTGCCCTTCGCCATCACCGGTTATCCAGTTTCCGGTTATATAGTTTTCGAGTTTCATTTGTGCATTCATTTATGCTGCTAAGTTAGATTAAAAACAAAAGAGGCTTTATGCCTCCTGCTTAAATACTTTATATCAATCCAAACTGCCGCAAATGATGGGTTACATGTTTATAATGCAGTAAAACCCATTCTTCATGATCCAGTTCGCCAAAAACCGGGTGAAGGGTTTTTGTACCGGCGTGCTCCTTAAAATAATTATTAAAATCAATAATGGATCTGGTTAGGTCCTCCAACGACTCCTCCATACTGCCATGCCGCAAGGGCAGGGGTTCTTCGCCAATTACATTTTCCGGCGCTTTTGTGTTTTCCCTGAATGGCTTATTACTTAACAGGAACTCCTTAAACTTAGGCAGGTGTTCAATGGGGGTTACCAGGTCAAATTTTATTTTTCCGGACGATACATAGAAAAATGCTGCTACATGCTCAACCGCCTGCTGGCCATTCATTTTTCCCCAATTACCCATAGCGCCGGCTGTTAAACTTTTAAACAGCGGAATACATGCTTCCGTTATAAAATTTAATTTCTGTACATCCATAAAAAGTTTTTAGTTACACAATGTAAATAAAAAAGCACCCCGAAAAAGGGATGCTTGCAATAATGGGACAAAGATCCGGTTATATTCTTTTATCTATTTCTTTACAAAGTCTTTTAAAAATATCATCAATGGTACCTTCTCCCTTTACCATAACCACTTTATCAAACTGTTTATAATAGTCGGCAACAACAGCTGTTTTATTATGGTATTCCACAATGCGGGCCCTGATCACCTGTTCATTGTTATCATCACTCCGCCCGCTCGTTTCGCCTCTCTTTACAAGGCGCTTCACCAGTTCCTCTTCACTTACATCCAAAGCCAGCATAGCGGCAATGGGTGCTTTTTTAAGTTTTAATAATTCATCCAGGGCTTTTGCCTGTGCCGATGTGCGGGGAAAGCCGTCGAACAAAAATCCTTTTGCTTCCGGGTTTTCGTCCAGGGCAGAGCTGATCATGCCAATAACCACTTCGTCAGGAACAAGCTGGCCCTTATCCATAAAATTCTGGGCTTCTTTACCAAGAGCTGTCTGGCGGCTGATCTCATAACGCAATAAATCGCCGGTACTCAGGTGTTTTAATCCATACCTGGCCATCAGTTTTTCACTTTGTGTACCTTTTCCACTCCCGGGAGGGCCAAATAATATTAAATTAAACATACGTTTCATGTCCTGGTCAGGACAGCAAATATAAGCTTCGTACTTTAAATATTCATTAACAGCTTTAATCCACTGTTTAAAAACTTAAAAACTCCTCATTTCGTACATAAAAGAAACTATTTAACACGAAATTTGTTAGATCATGATGCGACCATTGATTTTTTTCACGATCCTGTTTTCATTTATCGCCCCGGGCTGTAACAACTCGCCGGCAAAACAATCAAATTCAGTTAATATGGATTCCAATAAAAAAGTACACCCGGTTTTTTCAAAAACCGATACTGCCAAAGTAGATATCAGTAATGAAGAATGGAAAAAGATCCTGCCGGCAGATGTATATAATATTGCCCGTGAAAAGGGAACCGAAAGGGCATTTACCGGAAAATTCTGGGACCATAAAGAAGGCGGAACCTATTACTGTGCTGCCTGCGGAAATCCTTTATTCAACAGCAATGGCAAGTTCGACAGCAACTGCGGCTGGCCAAGTTTTTTTGAACCCATCAGCAAAAGCAGCATTATTTATGCACCGGATAATACTTATGGCATGAAACGTACCGAAGTGATGTGCGGCAAATGCAGGTCCCATTTAGGCCATGTATTTGATGACGGCCCTCCTCCCACCGGTTTACGCTATTGCATAAACTCGGTGATACTTGATTTTGAAAAAGCTGCCGAGGCCAAAGAAAAATTTGACAAAAAACAATGATCAATCCCCTTTCCTGACACAAACCAAATGGCACAGGTCAACTTTTTGTACGTTGTAAAAAGCGCCACTGTAAAAATATTTGGTTACCGCCTGGGTACCGTTTGCTTCAGTTGAGCTCCAGATGGTCATTTTCTCATCCAGTTTCAGTTGCTCAAAATTCAGGTGAATGATATCCGTTTCATCTTTACAGGGTAAATACCAGTCAGTATATCCGCCCAGGGTAAGCGTATCACATACTTTGGCTGCATACAACTTTCCATCATAACCGCTGTTATTCCCAACAGCAGCTACAATAGCCCTGGTATTGGCCACACCATCTGTTTCACTTTGAGCTGCTTTGCCGATCTGTTCATAACCACCCCAGGTAATACGGTCCATAAAACTCATATCGGCAACCACCAGTTTTTTTCCGTTACCGGATATGGTTGAAATTTTCTGGGCATTTGATACGGCAGAAAAAAACATAATCGCAATAAGTACATATTTCATCATCAATAATTTTAAGCTGTAAATAAAATATAAATATTTTTAAAATCCCGTAATTTTTTACCCTGCACACCGGTATGCTGAACCGGATAAGCCCATTCATCAATTTATTATTGCAGGTTCACCTTTTTTTTGCACCTTCATTGTTCAAAGACTCAACATGAAAAAACTACTGCAGCTGTTATTTAGCCTCTGTTTCATTGCGTTCAGTACCCGGGGTACTTCGCAAAAAATATCTTTTGACCAGTTTAAAAATTTAAAACCACGCAGTATCGGCCCGGCCGGTATGAGCGGGCGTATCACAGCAATTGATGCCGTGGTTGCCAACCCCGATATCATTTATGTGGGTGCAGCAAGCGGCGGTGTCTGGAAAACTGATAACAGCGGGCAAACATGGTCACCCGTATTTGATGAACAACCGATACAGAATATAGGGGCTATTGCCATTCAGCAATCAAATCCATCTGTTGTATGGGTAGGTACCGGTGAAGGCAACCCGAGAAATTCACTCAACCTGGGCGCCGGTATTTATAAAAGCCTGGATGGTGGAAAAACATGGAAAATGATGGGACTGGAAAAGACCATTTGCATACATCGTGTGGTGGTGGACCCGGTTAACCCCAATACCGTTTATGCAGCAGCTATTGGCAATCCTTTTGCCGAACACCCGGAACGGGGTGTTTTTAAAACAACAGATGGCGGAGAAACCTGGAATAAAATTTTGTATGCCAATGATACAACCGGTTGCGCCGACCTGGTTATGGACCCCTCAAACCCCAATAAACTGATCGCAGCCATGTGGCAGTATAAAAGAACACCATGGAACCTGAAGAGCGGCGGTAAAGGAAGCGGGCTGTTCATCACACTGGATGGAGGCAAGAACTGGAAAAAATTAAGCAAAGATGATGGTTTGCCGGATGGCGAGCTTGGCAGGATCGGTGTTGCCATCAGCCGCAGTATGCCAAACAGGGTATACGCAAAAGTAGAAGCAGCCAAAAACGGTTTGTACAAAAGTGATGACGGAGGATTTAAATGGACACTGATCAACAGTGATGCGGCCCAGGTTACTGACCGGCCCTTTTATTACCAGGAAATATATGTTGATCCAAAAAATGAGAACCGGATCTATGATGTGCATTCAACAGTAACTTTCAGCGAGGATGGCGGTAAATCTTTTTCAACCATGATCCCATATTCAGGTATACACCCTGATCACCATGCCTGGTGGATCAATCCGGAAAACCCCAACCTGATCATTGAAGGCAATGACGGTGGTATTGGTATATCTAGGGACCGGGGAAAGAGCTGGGTCTTTGATGAAAAAATACCGGTAGGCCAGTTTTATCATGTGAATGTAGACAATGAGATCCCCTACAATGTCATGGGTGGTATGCAGGATAACGGAAGCTGGCTGGGCCCGGCCTATACCTGGACAAACGGGGGCATTCGCAATTATTACTGGAGCAACGTGGGTGGTGGAGATGGATTTGATGTAATGCCCGATCCGGAAGATGCTGACTGGGTATATAGTATGAGCCAGGGCGGCAGTGTTGGAAGAAGAAACTGGAAGACCGGTGAAAGCTGGTTCATCAGGCCGCCTGCGCTGGATACAAATACCAAACTCCGTTTCAACTGGAACTCGGCCATTGCCCAGGATCCTTTTGATAAAAAAACAATTTATTTCGGCAGTCAATATATGCACAGGAGCATTGATAAAGGGGTGAACTGGGAAATTGTTTCACCCGATCTAACTACAAATGATACTGTAAAAATTAAAGCCTATCAAAATACCGGCGGTTTAACACTTGATATCACCGGCGCAGAAACGCATTGCAGTATCCTCACCATTGAACCATCTAAAAAAGAAAAAGGAACCATCTGGGCCGGCACAGATGATGGTAATGTACAACTGACCAGGGATGGCGGAAAAACATGGACAAACTTTCGTGGTAAAATACCTGGAATGCCTGCCGGTAGCTGGATACCACAAATTAAGGCATCAGTATATAATGCCGGCGAAGCTTTTGTTGTAGCCAATAATTACCGACGGGGAGATATGAAACCGTATATTTTCCGTACTACAGATTATGGAAAAACATGGACGAAGATGATCGATGAAAATAAAGTGAAGGGATATGCCTTATGTGTACTGCAGGACCCGGCAGAATCCAATTTAATTTTTGTTGGAACAGAGAACGGGCTTTGGATAAGCCTGGATAACGGCCAGTCATTCGAACAGTTTAAAAACGGGTACCCTTCCGTTTCTACTTATGATCTTGCTATCCAGGAACGTGAAGCCGACCTGGTGATCGCCACATTTGGCCGGGCTCTTTGGGTACTGGATAATATCAGGCCGTTAAGAAAAGCTGCCGCAAATAAAGGCATGTTATTTACAAAACCGGTAACCGTTTTTGCAACCCCCGAAGTTTACCAGGCTCAATACAGGGCTGCAACCGGGTATGAATGGAGCACATATGGATTATATGATGGAGAAAACAGGAGGCGTGGTGCTGCGATCTCTTTTTTCATAAATAAACCTAAACCCGATACTGCTGCAAAACAAACAGCTGCCAAAATCCCGGTTGAACAAACAACTCCGGCTGTAGCGCCACCGGGTGGCGGACGTGGTGGCAGGGGCGGTGGCGGCGGTGGCAGAAGAACCGATAGTGCCATGGTGAGCATATATAATTCGAATAATGAATTAATAAGAACTTTACGCTGGCCTGTTGATTCCGGTTTCAACAAAATGTACTGGGGAATGGAAGAAAAGGGATTTCGCCAGCCGGGTTCGCCAAAACCACAGCAAGGCACACCCGAACCCGGAGGTTATATGGTGCTGCCGGGTATTTATAAATTGAGAATGGCGTTTGCGGGTGGTGTTGATTCTACGTTAATTACCATAAAAGATGATCCGCGTTTAGGCAACCGCAATGAAATAAAACTGGCCCAGCGAAAAATGTATGACCGGTTAAAAATATCTGCTGATAAGTTAACAACAGGATTGGACCAGCTTATTGAGAGTGATGAGGTATTGGCCAAAATGATTGCGCAATTAAAAGGCCTTAGCGGTAAAGATGTTGATTCTTTAAGAAAAACCACGGTTAAACTTCAGGATGAAATAAAAAGCATCCGTGAACTGTTCAGCGGAAAAACGTTTACAGAACAGGGTATTACCAGAACCAATGAATTAACCGTACGGTCGTTATTACAAACAGCACAACAATCCATTGGCAGTAAAATGGTGTCGCCGGGGCCGCAGGTAGAGCTGTTGGTCCAAAATGCAGAGAAAGCCATAAAGGATCTTACAGGTAAAATAAATAATTTTTATACCGGCAAATGGGTGGCATACCGCCAACTGGTAGAAGCAACCAAAGTGAATTTGTTTAAGGAATATAAAGTGATAGAATAAATAATTCAGGTTATCAATCCTGTTCTTTTATTGACAACAAAGACAATAATACATAAATTAACGATTCCTGCAACCAGTCACACCATCACGGCTGCTATCGGGTACCCGTACAAAATTTAGCTGCCGGCAAATACAGCCTGCATCTGCAAAGCGTGGATGAAAAACAGGTGTTGCAATTTGTGAAACAATAAATAACCAAAAGAAATTTTAGCAAAGAAGTAAAAAGAGAAAACGGGGAAAGGGAGTTGAGCCCTTCTCTTTCTTTCTCTTTCCTCACCTTTGAGCTCTTAGCCTACAATAATCCTTTTTGGTAAGCCAGGTGCAGTGCCTGTGCCCGGCTGTTTACATGCAGCTTGTTGTAGATATTGATCACGTGTTTTTTGGCTGTATTGGCACTGATGTCTAAATGATTGCCGATCTCTTTATACGATAACCCTTCTACCAAAAGCTGCAGTATTTCCCTTTCGCGGGAAGTCAGGTCAAAAAAAGTTTTTGTGCCCGTATCGCCAGTTTTCTGCTGCAGCGTAATTACATTGTTTTGCACCAGTTGCAGGATCTTGTGGGCTATGCCCGGTGATATGGGACCGGCGCCACTTTCGTGCATCTGCCAAAGCACATCCGTAATATTTTCGGCACTTTCATCTTTCAGCAAATAACCAAAAGCGCCGGCTTTAATGGCTTTGAATATTTTTTCTTCATCATCAAAAATGCTGAGTACCACAAATTTTACGGATGGAAATAAGGCCGACCCGGCAGCAATGGCATCCACCCCGTCCATATGCGGCATTTCCAGGTCCATCAAAGCCACGTCCGGTATTTTTTCTGCTGGCAGGCTTTTCATCTTTTGTAAAAAGTCTTCCCCGTCCTCTGCAACCAGGGTAATAATAAAATGCCCCTGCCGCAGTAATTTATCTTTTAAAATATTACGGTTACTTGCTTTATCGTCAATGATTGCAACTTTTATGGCCATGGTCTTATATTAAACAAATATTCGAAAAAAAATGTTCTTAAATAATAATCCATACAGGTACCCGGTCTCAGACCAGGATGCTGATGCCGGTTCCTTTTCCCGGGATACTGGTTACGGTGAGGTCTAAACCGGAATCAATAGCCCTTTGCTGCATATTCAGCAGGCCATTGCCGCTTTCGGTAAGTATTATCGCTTCATAATCAAATCCGCTGCCATCGTCTTCCACTGTTAATTGCCATTTACCGGTGTGTTGATTACTGGATACGGTGATGCTGCCGGTTGCTGCATGTTTTATTGCATTGGTCACTGCTTCCTGAACAATTCTAACCACATTAAGTGCTTTGGTATGATGTAAATGTTTTTCAACAGCAGCTTCTCCTTCTACTTTAAAATGTATACCGGGATAATATCGGGCCAGCGCCTGCATAAAATTTTTGATTCGCAACCAGCATTCTTCTGCCGAATAGTTGTCTTTTTTTAAAGCCCATACCGTTTCCCGCAAAGAGGTTATAATGTCTTTTGAAGCAAATTTAAGGTCATTCATGAGCGCATTCTTTTCGCTGGTACCTGTTTCTTTTTGCAGCAATTCTGTATTGTATAAAACCGCATTGGCATAAGCTCCAATACTGTCGTGCAGGTCGCGACTGATACGTTCCCGTTCAAGCTGAATGCGGTGTTCATGCTCCAGCACGGCCAGTTTTTCCAGGTACTTTTTTTTATTATACCGGTTAATAGCATATGCCAGGGCAGCCAGGGCCAATGCAATTACAGCTGTTATAAACCACCAGGTTTTCCAGAAAGGCGGGTTAATGGTGATGCGGATCTCTTTCATGGATTTTGCGTCCTTATCAAAAAAACGGGAGGCATATATTTTAAAAACATATTCTCCGGGCGGCAAAAAATAGCGTACGGTTTGCAGGCCGCTGTTCTGTATCCATGTTCTATCGATCCCTTCCATTTTATACTGGTAAATGTACTGGCCGGGGTTATTGTTTGCCATGGCTATAAAATCAAACGCCAGGGAATTTTGATCATATGGCAAATCGATCTTTTTGATTTTCCATACAGCGGTATCTTTAAAAGCTTCTTCGTTATTTATTTTAATTTTAGTAAAAAACAGGTTTATCTTTTCGGCATAACTGCTGATGGCTGCGGGATAAAAGCTGCTGATGCCGTTTACCCCGCCAAAGAATATTTCGCCATCATCCGTTTTTGCAACAGTATTCGTGTTGAATTCATTTTCCTGCAGGCCATCTTCTTTTGTCAGTTGAAGGATACTGTTATCCGGGTTTAACCTGAATATCCCCTTATTGGTACTGCACCAGAGCAACCCCCCGTTATCAAAAACCATAGCATAAATACATTCATCAGGCAGCCCGTTCTCTTTGGTAAAATGCTGTAATATGTTGCCGGAACTGTCAATTTTAAAGATGCCTTTATTGCAGCCCACAAAAATATTACCTGCATCATCACTGGTAAAGCACCTGACATATCCTGTATTTTTAAAGGGTACCCTTTTTTTGGTTTCAAAAGTTTGGGCATCCACAAAGATCAGTTCATCATTTCCGTGCATCATGATCACTGAATTGTAAAATAAACCACTCATGGTGTACGAATTGGTGATCTGGTATTCCGTAACTGTATTGTCGGTAAAACTGGTTTTATAAAGCCGCCCTTCTGATTGTGAAATGGCCCCCCGTTCATCCCTGTATAAAAAATTGCCATAATAGCCGATTCCTTTTTTGTTTTCAGGAAATGCAGAAATCAAAGGAATGCTTTTTAATTGTGTAAGGTCATGGCTAAGGCTCCACACATTATTCTCTCCCCAGATATATAATAAGTAATTGCCCTTATTATCTTTTATAATTGTGTTTGCAGAAAATGCAACAGTTTTACCCGGCAAGGTTTTTATATGCCTGATCAAACGTTGCAGTGTATCAAATACCAGCAAACCATTCCTGGCAGTTCCGGCCAATAACCTGTTCTGCTTTTTATCGGGCAGTATACTGATCACGAAATTATCTTCCCTTTTAGAGGTGCCGAAATATTTAATGGGATAATTATTCCTGATAATTTTCTTTATCCCCGAGTTAGTTGTTGCCAGGTAAAGGTTACCGAAATGATCTTCCTTTACCCGGGCAATTGTTGAATTGCCGGTAATGGGTTGATTTTGAAAATTCACCAACTCAGATTTTATCAGCCGTAAAGCCGTATCAGTTGCATAGAGCTTATTATCTATATTCAGCAATACCCGGTTTTGCCAGTAATAAACATTGCCTACCTTTTCATTTATGACACTGCTGCTTTTTGTTTTAAAGTTGAAAAGCTGCAGGCTGCTGTTTGCATTGTAACTGAAATATAAAAGTTCGTTTTCGGTTTTCAACAACAGGGGGCGTGCTGGCATAAGCATAGAGTCCGACTTGCTGATCAATTTCTCCTTTTCAAGGTCCCACAGGTAAAAAGCTGCATTTACCTGAAACGCTGCTTTATTTTTTATAATATTATGGGCAAGCCGGGGCCGGTAACTGTCATTGGTTGCATATCCGGGGATGCCGGTGGCGGTTTCAGAGACCAATTGAAGTGAAAGGCAATTGATCCCGTTTATATTTCCTGTTTCAGTATATACATAAATGATGTTTCGGTGTTCCCCGATAAACATGACTGGTTTTTTTTCTCCGGGTTTGTTGTTATAAAACCAGTTAAACCGGTTGCCGGTAATTTCATATTTGCTTATTCCCTGCGAATGGCTGATGAAAAGCTCGCCATGACTGCAGGTAAAAAAGAAAGCCAGTTTATCATCCGGCAGGCCGGGCTGAACGGGAACAATGGTAAAATCTGTACCATCAAATTTCTGTATGCCATTGGGAAAGCTGAGCCAGCAAAAGTTTTTACTGTCAAAGGCCATGTCATTCATGGAGGTTTGCAGCAGGCCTTCATTTACACTGAAACTGAAAGTATTGAACCGTTCCAGCGGTTGAGCCTGTGCCATAAAACCTGCCTGGAAAAAAGCAATATATAATATGGTTTTATAAACACTCAATAGCGCGTTACTGTTGCAGTTTGCTTCAAATTACGTAAACCCCGGCAAACAAAGTAATAATCCAAATGGATAATAGCTTTCCTGCAGTTAAAGCTGCCTTTGCCCGGCTTAATAAAAGCATTCCAATAAGCAGTACTATCCTTGCTTTGCGATTTCTTCAATTTTAAAACTTTGCCATCCCCCCTTAAAATTTTACTTTTGCCTATCAATAACAAGCTTATGGGAAATTTAAAATTGAGTGTGCTGGCCGAAACTTTACAGGCATCCGAGATCGTTCGACTGGGGGCAACCATTAAGGAAAAGATGAACCAGGGGGAAGCCATTTACAATTATACGATCGGCGATTTTGATTCGGCCATATTTCCCATTCCTGCCGAACTGGAGCAGGAGATCATTACTGCCTATAAAGAAGGTTACACCACTTACCCGGCAGCCGAGGGCAACCTCGACCTGAGAGAAGCGGTTGCTGCTTTCATGTCATCCAGGGGCGGTCTACATTATGGCACAAACGAAATTTTAATTTCTGCAGGTGGCCGGCCGCTCATATATGCACTGTACCGTGCCATTGTTGATAAAGGCGATAAGGTAATTTACCCTGCCCCAAGCTGGAACAATAATCATTACGTACACTTTACAGGCGGAGAACATATCATGCTGGAAGCAAAAAAAGAAAATAATTTCATGCTTACCGCAGGCCAGATAAAAGAACATATAAAAGGAGCCACATTGCTTTCTTTGTGTTCGCCTTTAAACCCAACCGGTACCACGTTCAGTAAAGAAGAACTAAGCGCAATCTGCAACCTGGTGATTGAAGAAAATAAAACCCGGGGTGATGGAGAAAAGAAACTGTACCTGATGTACGACCAGATCTACTGGACACTCACTTTTGGTGATACGGTACACCACAACCCGGTTACACTTGATCCTGCCATGAAAGACTATACCATTTTTATTGATGGGATCAGTAAATCATTTGCGGCTACCGGTGTACGTGTGGGTTGGGCGCTCGGGCCTGCCGAGATCATTGTTAAAATGCGTTCGATCAACAGCCATATCGGAGCCTGGGCGCCCATGGCAGAACAAAAGGCGGTTGCCAGGTATCTGGTGAAGACCGGTGCAATAGATAACTGGTTCTCCGTTTTTAAAGCCGGGATCATTGAACGTTTGCAAAAGATCTTTACCGGTTTTCAGCAAATGAAAGCTGCTGGACTGCATGTTGATGCCATAACACCGCAGGCAGCCATTTACCTTACTGTACAAATTGATTATGTTGGTAAAACAACAGCCGGTGGTAAATTACTCGCTACCCAGGCAGACGTTACTGCCTATATCCTGGATGAAGCCAAACTGGCAATAGTGCCTTTTTATTGTTTTGGGTCCAATACTGAAAGCAGCTGGTACAGGTTGAGTGTTGGCACCTGTAAAATTGAGGAGATCGATGAAATGCTC
>Ga0154020_10003557_pt1 | contig 18716 bp, 16 predicted proteins | sample Klosneuvirus_201_FD_109709 | JGI IMG/M metagenome (GOLD analysis project Ga0154020, IMG submission 109709) | Active sludge microbial communities from wastewater, Klosterneuburg, Austria - Klosneuvirus_20160825_MG | ecosystem: Engineered > WWTP > Aerobic digester > Activated sludge | place... | reverse complement strand
TCACTTCCAGTTGCTCTCCACCTCCTCTTGCAAGAACGCAGTTACCTTCTGTTAATGGGTTCAGATCAACCCATGAAGGGACTCGCACCCTTCCGATCAAACGCCTTCACAGGCGCACTAGGATGGGCATCCCTGCCCGTCCGGACCGCGCAACTGTTCCAACTCCGCAATACCTCAGCAAAAACATCCGCGACCGGCAGGTGATGCAGGACCGAACGGCAGACGTCATCGAACGGTGGTTTCGAATTCACGTAGGCCAGACCAAGCGCAGCGCCGATCCGGCAATGACATCCTGCCACCCTGTCGCGGCGATATTGGCGGAACAATCGGCGTCGAACAACGAACGGAGTGATTCAGAAACGTCGCAAACTCAATCAGAGTCAGCGAATGAAAGTTGCTGACGGCCGTTATTGAACGTCAGCGGCCTGGAATGTTCTTCAATCCGACAGAGAGGATGTGCGGCGATTTCCGAAGCAAGGTCTTCGGACACGTACAGCGTTTCCAGATGCAAAGTGTTTGGGATGAACATCCAACGATGGCTGCCGTAGCGTTCTGCGATCGTTTTGATCAGCGTTTCGTCATCAGCCAGCGTCGCCGGGATTTTGGCCCGATCCATATCACCGGTCGTCAGAGTATTGATGAGAGTCTTGTGCTCGTTGATGTCAGATCGCAGGCGTTGCGTGATGAAGTCCGCCAGGCCAACACCAATCGCGTTGCCCTGCGATGCCGGGATAAGTGACAACGCGCCGATTGTCCGAATACGAGGCGTCGCCAGGTCTTCGAACCCCGCGATGCCTCGTCGCCCAATAACGTTGGTATCCATCCCGGTCCCGCTGTATGTCTTGCCGATCGCATCCACGATCAGCACGTTCAGGTCGTCAATCGGCAAACGCGGGAAGTAGGAACGGTGATGCTCCAGCAGTTCCTGCTCCCGCTGCAGGATCTCTGAGGGACGAATGGCGTGCAGTTCAGCGGTCTCGTCGAAGCCGTCTTCAAGGATCGCCAGACCGGCCAGGATTCTGCCGGAATCGAGGACACACTGTCCCATCTCCAGCAGCATGTCTTTCATGGCGGCGGCACGAGCCGAATGAAAAGTCTGCGCCGAGCGAATTTTGCCCATGCCCACGACCATCATTTTTGTCAGACCACTCTGGATTGGCCCGGAAAAACACGTGTGCAATTTGACACGATTGACGACCAACACACCTGCGGCTTCGGAGCAATGCCGATCCATGTACACGGCACCGGTGCGGACTTCGCCGATCTGAACAACTTCCATGCTGCTGCGGATCGGCATTCCCATCGCGGCTTCTGTCACGCCCAGCGATTCGACCATTTGCTGCTGACCGTCGGCAGTCGCTCCATTATGCGATCCCATTGCCGGAACAATAAACGGTCGCGCACCATGCTCCCGCAGCCATTGGCCACAGGCTTTGATGATCAACGGCAGGTTACTGATCCCTCGACTTCCCACCGTAATCGCAACATCCCCGTGCGGCACGGACAGCTGCAACGATGACAATTGCTGATGCACAGCTTCGGAAACATTTACGAGCGGTCGAGCGACGAGTTGTTGTTGAACTTTGCACAGTTTCATGGAGAGAACGATACCGGATGACACCGAGATCCCGCCGGCAAGAGTTGACGGCGGTCGCCAGGCTTGATGAACGGAGGCGATATCATTGCAGCAAACAGCAACAAAGTACGTCTTAAGGAACTTTGGTCAACTTACTGAGAGCTTCTTTCGCAGCCTCTTTCACTTGGGAGTCTTCATCTTTTTGTGCAGTTTCAAGTGCAGACAGGACTTCCTTCGACTTTGTACCGCTGGTACCAAGTGTGATGGCAACTTCTGCTCGAACACCAGGATTCGGGCTTTGCATTCCCTTCAACAGCAAGGGAATCGCAGCTTCAAAATTTTCGGGCGTAGGCTCTACATGGACTAGCGCCCATGCAGAGACAATTCGCTCAAGTTGATCCCCTCGACGTAGAGACTCACGCAGCATCGGAGCGGCACTGTGAGCGGCTTCTCCGAGACTCCCGAGCAGGTAGCGGGCGGCGGTTCTGACGGTGACATCCGGATCACTCAGAGACGCGACAGCCACAGGCAGCGATTGAGCCGCCGTGGCCTGAATTTTGGCAAGCCCCTGCAGCGATAAGGCTTTGACTGACGGGTCCGCGTCGCTTTCCGCGTGTTCCAGCAAACACGGCAAAGCATCGCCTGCCGACTTGCCCAATGTGCAAAAAGCGGACATTGCTTCCTTTCGCACCAGTGAAATTTCTGATGACGTCGCCTGGATCAGATGTGGCATGACAATGCCGACGTTGTCCGCATTCTCGGGTTCAAGCTTCACGATGGCCCATGCCGCCGCCCGCGATACTTGTTCGGTTTGCTTCGTCTTCAGGATCTCCTTCAGGACCGGAACTGCCTTCTTTTCTCCGATGTGGGCAAGAACATACGCCGCTCCAGCTCGCCCTTCAGCCGCCTCTGGATTTTGAAGGATTGTCATCAACGCCGAAGTCGCTGCTCCGGCTTTAGGCCCCATTGTGGCCAGCGAGATGTAAACTTCGCGCCGCAGATCTTTGTCGTCCGAGTTCAGAAGTTTCACAAGGGCGGGCACTGCGGATTCGGCTTCTCCGCCCATCTCGCCGAGGACTTCGACGATCAGTCCACGAAAAGCCTCATGAGAGAGTTTGCTAACCAGCGCGGGCACAGCCGGGGATCCGATGCGAGCCAGTGCGTTCGCGGCGCTCACGGTAACCGAACCATCCGTGTCGGACAGGGCACCGACGAGTGCGTCAATCACTTCCGGGCGACCGTCCTGAATACTTCCAAGTGCCGTAGCTGCCGAAGCACGCAACATAACGCTCTCTTCTGAGAGCAGCGTCAGCAACTGTGGAATCGCCCCTTTTGAAAGTGGGCCAAACTCAGCGATTGCACGCACCGCAACGATTCGAATTGGCGTGGATTTGTTCCCAAGGAGAGCGATCAATGCGGGCAGAACTCGGTCAGGCTCTGAGCGAATTCTTCCCAGCGCGGTAGCCGCAGCGCGAACGACCAAATCCTCTTTATCCTTCAAACGTGGCAGCAATCCGGGAACCGCTGAGGCTGCGTCTGATCCGAACTGTCCCAAAATATCGCAGGCTGAGAGTCGCACGTGATAATCCGCGTCGGACAAGACTGCGGTGACCGCAGGAACAGCAGCTGGACCGATTTCCACGAGAGTCAATACCGCTTCATTGCGGACTTCGGTGCGTTTGTCTCCCAGAGCTTTTACCAGACGAGGAATGGAATTTCTCACAAGTTCGTCGTTTTCACCGGCGATCATCACGAGACACCGGATCGCCGACGTGGCTGCGGACGCATCGGAATCCTGAGATAATTTTCTGATCAGAGCGACTGCGTCCGGCGATGCCGTTCCAATCCGCCGCAGGCTTTCCAGCGCGGCGACTTGAAACAGATTCGAGTCAGCCGTGAGCATTGGGGTCAGGCTGTCAGATGCGTCGTGAGCCAGAGGACCAATCTGGCCTAGAGCTGCAATACATTCGTACTTCAGCGCCAAGTCGTCTGTACTCATCGCCTTCACAATTTGATCAACTGCAGACTGAGCGTACGGTCCAAGTGCCCCCAGCTGATTGACGGCGTCGATCCGTTCTTCAATGCTGCCTTTTTCCAGTCGGCCGAGCAACGATTCAACGTCAGACAAATCTGCGCCGTCCTCCTGCAGGCTCGATGCAAGTGTGGACTCAGCATGGATGATGGACAGCCATACAAACGTCAGAATCAAAAACGCAACACTAAAAAATCTGCTCACTTCAACCCCTCCTGCGCTTGTTGGCCTTCCACAGAAAGGCTGTTGAGAAATCTTCTGTACGACGAATAGTTTTCGGCACCAACTTTCGCATAGTCGCCGCTCAGGGTTTTCATCATTCGATGAGCAGCCTCGAAGATAATCTTCGATGTTCTGTCGCTTGCACCGTACTCGGCCTGAGCCCGCAGCGCCTCTTCAATGACTTTCCTGTCGTCGCTGTATTCGTTGCCTTCGAGCAGCTCCAGCCAGTGAATTTCTCCGGTCAGGGGATCGAGCTGATCTGCAGAAAGCCCGGGATAGATCTGTGCGAGGCTTTTGGGTGGCGGGCGAAGGGCCGCTCGTGCTCTGGCTTCTTCTTTTCGCTTCTCCTCGTCGGCTTCATTGGCAGCTCGCAGTTGGCGACGCATGGCGATGTATTTAGCCTGGTTGTCGATGTACTGACTGCGAGCCGCTTCATTTGTGACGCGGGCTCTTGCGTAATATTCCGAGGCTGCTCCCTGGGCCATCGTCATCGACGCCCGCGCACGAACGTCCGCAGAGTAGGCAGTCCCCACACCGCCTCCCCACCCGTGATAATAACCGCCGTACCATTGAGCCTGGCTTACCCCGCCATTCACGGCAAACGTGACACTCATCAATATTAAAAACCAACGTCTCATCATATTCTCCCGTCTGACCGGTCGATGCCTAACAGTGGAACCCCTCTCGAACTCATGCGAGCAGGTCCGGAATCGGTCACAACAACCGTGATATTACGCACAGCATACTCGAATTTCCAGCCAACCGCAGCATCGATACAAATGTTTAGGATGTTAGGGCGAGCGGCAGATGGTTTCATACCAGGAAAGAAGCCCGGCTTCTCGCAGAAGCCGGGCTTCTGGTGGTAAGACGTAGTCCATGAGATGGTTTTCCACGACGAATCGTTCGGCGAGCGATGTTTCGGCAACGGGCGACCGTTTGCGCATTCGTCATGGCGTTGCACTGCTTTGCTCATGGGTGAACTAAATCTAATGCAGACTTGGGGTTACGTCTGTATCTCTTTTTAGATAGCCTCTGAATTGAATGTCGGTTTATGATTACGGATACTGCCACAGACAAGACCTTGGTCGAGGGGAATCCAGAACACGGCAGGGGAATCATCGCATGAAATTCGTCGCACGTTGTTTTTGCGGGCTCGTCATGAGCCTTGTTCTTCGCCCGTTGATGGCTGAAGGAAAGCTCGAACATCGCTGGCTCTACCTGCAAACGAATCTGCAGGTTGCGGAGAATGTTCCCACGACGGAAGCTCTGCTCCGACGAGCCGCAATGGCGGGTTACAATGGTTTGGTGCTGGCAGACTACAAGCTGAATATTCTTGATCGAGTTCCGGAGCACTACTTCAAACACGCGGCGCAGGTGAAACAGCTCTGCGATGAGCTGCAGATTGAACTCATCCCGACGGTTGCTCCCATGGGATACAGCGACGGTTTACTGGCGCACAATCCGAATCTCGCCGAGGGCATTCCGGTCAGGGACGCTCTCTTCACGGTCCGCAATGGTGTGGCGGTTCTCAACAGTGCAGACTCGCGATCGACGAGTCCGTTGCTGCCCGGCGGCGGATTCGAAGACAGCAAAGGCGACGATATCATCGGCTGGCAGTTGCAGGATGGAGCGGGCAAGTTCAGTTTCGTGGATAGAAACGAAAAGCACGCCGGTGCCAGCTCGTTGCGTTGGGAACGACGCGAGTCGGCCACGGACGAATACCTGAATGCCCGCGTTTCGCGGCTGGTGAAGGTCGCGCCCTGGCGTCAGTTTCACGCATCCGTGTGGATCAAGGCGAAGGAGTACGAATCAGCCGGTGACGTGCGGCTGTTTGCCATGGGAGCCGACGGTCGCGTGATCTCGCATACGAACCTGGGAGTCAAACGCGACCAGGACTGGACCGAGCATCACATCGTTTTCAATACACTCGACAACAGTGAAGTCCGAATCTATTGCGGCACATGGGGCCTGCATGGCGGCAAGTTGTGGATGGACGACCTGCAGCTGGAAGAGACCGCGTTCGTGAATCTTTTGCGACGCGCCGGTTGTCCGCTTAAAGTGATTTCCGCTGCCGATGGAACTGTCTTCGAAGAGGGCCGCGATTTCGCGGAACTCACCGATCCGAAACTGGGCCGAGTTCCGTGGGACGGCAACTTCGACGTGTATCACGAGCCGCCATCGCTGAAACTCCTGCCAAAGTCGCGCATCGAGGAGGGCAGCGAACTCAAGGTCTCGTTCTTCCACACTGTGACGGTCTACGACGGCCAGGTCTGCTGTTGTCTGGCCGATCCCGAAGTGTTCAAAGTCCTGGAAGACCAGGTGCGGCGCGTCGAAAAACTCTTTGCGCCGAAAACGTACTTCATGTCTCACGACGAAATTCGAGTCGCCAATTGGTGTGATTCCTGTCGACGTGATGGACGCTCGGCCGGGATGCTGCTCGCTGAAAACGTCCGGCAATGCGTCGCTACAATTCGCAAAGTCAATCCGCAGTCGAAACTTTGCGTCTGGTCAGACATGTTTGACCCGTATCACAACGCGATCAGCGGCGACTTTTACCTCGTCAACGGCGACCTCACCGGCTCATGGGAGGGCCTGCCGAAGGATGTCCTCATCGTCAACTGGAACAGCGGCAAGCCCACCCAAAGCCTGCCCTTTTTCACCAACCGAGGCCACTCACAGGTCCTGGCCGGCTTCTACGACGCGGACGCAGCAGCCATCAAATCCTGGCTCTCCACCGGCCGCGACACAAAGTCCTCTGTAACCGGCGCGATGTACACAACATGGCAAGGCAACTTCACCCAACTGGAAGCCTTCGCAAAACACGCCTGGGGCAATTGACACCCAGGAAAAACATCGCAGGCATCCCCACCGGCTTCACGCCGATGGAAGCCAGGTTTGACAACTAACGCCGATCACCGCCCGCGTGCTGCGTCCCCACCGGCTTCATGCCGGTGGAACGCCGGTTTTAAAACTACGGTTGCCAAACCCCTGGACCACCGGCGTAAAGCCGGAGGGGACAGAATCTGTGTGTGGTGCCGCCGCTGATAGTTGCCAAACCCGCGCTCCACTGGCACGGGGCCAGTGGGGGCGAATGCAGCATTGAATACCGCGCAGAACCACTCCAATCGCAGCTGAGCCACCGCTCGATGAATCGCATGCTACACCTCGCCGGCAGGCCAAATCGTTCCGCGCGTGACATGTGGATGGCCCTAAGTCAATGACTTCAACTCAATCAGGCCGGACCGATTTTCCCCGTTGCACTATCGCTCTCGTTTTGACGACAGCTTGCTCCGCCCGTGGGCATGCTTGGCAAGATCGTACGGTTCGTAAGTCAGCAACGCGGACGTCATTGAGTAATCAGTTTTCGACGCTCGAATCTGGTAGAGTTCGGTCTCGCTTCCCTCAAGAATATGGCAAAGCAAATCTCGGTGAACATCCGACATTTTCGAGCCGAAATAGATCCTCGTTAGCGCCTCTATTCCGTACGAATACGCCTGCCTGCCGTTCTCGTGGAACAAGCGCCATTCTGATTCGTATGTCCATGATTCATGCTTCGTCGAAGCAATAGATATGAAGTCATGAACCGATCTCCCTTCAAACAGGCTCGCGACTCGGATCACGGGAAAACTCAGTGCATAGTTGACTTTTCGGGCGTTGTCAAATGGTTCAAATCGTGTGTCAAATTCCAGGCAGAATCCACGATGCCCTTCGGCGTAATGTGACCTCATTAAGGGATGATCGCACTTTTCGCTGAAACAACACACACCACCATTTTCAACGACATTGTTCTGAAGGGCGTTCAGTAGTTTGTCAGCCTCATTTTGCATGACCAAGCAGAATTTTTCGTTTGGGAGGCCGTCGGGTCCCGTGAACTTGGACCACTCTTTTCTCAGTTCTTGGTGCCTTCGGTGCGGGAATTCGTCAAAATGTTTCTGCTTCAGTGACTCATAGTACTCACGGACCTCGTGCGGTGTTGGCTCCGCAACTTTGAATGCGGTGCAACAATCGTAAGGATCATTGAAGTCCTGCGGCTTCGAAAACCAAATTGAACGAGATCGCACGTTCGTAATGTTTAGCGTCGAAAATGCCCGATATTGGTAAAGCTTTTGCGGCGGGTTCATGGGATCGCCCTGTTTGATTGCGTTGATATCTTCGTTTTCTGGAGGCTACAAACATACAACTCGGCGCACCATCTGACGATTGCCGTAAGTGGCGCAGAGTCAGGATCAAAAGTGGCGTTTAAGACAGCGATGAAAAACGCGGTATTGCTCAGGATGAACCCATCGTCGATCATTTGACGAATCCCACCACGAAAAGCACGCCAGTTACATAGGACAGTAACAGATTTCTTGAAGACGAAATGTCGCTGTTGTGCCCAGTCGGCGGAGAAACGGGCAACGCAGAGACAGTTCACGCCATTTCCATCCCACAACAACGAACGCATGTGTTCCCAGATCATCGCGGTGAGTAGGATTCGGAGTTGAGTTGCTTGAAGAAGCCATGTGACTATGGCAACTTGTGCTGGAGTTGCCAGTTCTGCCGTCAATGAGCAACGGTAATTGCTGGTCTCATTTCAAACACCACTGAGGGGCTGCGGAACGGCACGATAGACTCCAATCAGTTCTGGTTTCGCAGTGGATGGAATGGGTGTGTTGATCGGGCAGGTGCGAATATGACTGTTTTTGAATCCGCCAGACAGGCTGTTGATGCGTACTCGGAAAACGCTGATGCATGGAAGCCTGATCATAACCTCGCCATGGCCTGTGGCCGGTTTGAGGAGTTGCTACGGTCCGGAATTGGATCGCTTCGTGAGATTGCGGAATACCATCAGGCATGGCAGGAACAAGTCCTGTCCGGACAACACGCGCCGGACCTGCCAATGGATCAGGCAATTTGGGACATGTATGCCAGATGGCTGAGAGCCTGTCAAAATGTGCGGCGTGAGCTGCGATTTTTTGAGCGACAGGGATTTACTGTTGATCACGCCGCAGAGTTCAGGGATTGCCTCCAAAAACTGAATGACGATCGAAAAGGATTGGTACGACCGACGACGCCGATTCGCCCGATCACATCTGACCATGTGCAGCGTCTGGCGTCTTCCAGCATTGACACGTCCAGATACGACGACTGAGGTTCGCGTGGTCGGAAAAGCAGCGCTGACAATTGGTACGATCGTCTATGTGGAAAACGTCCAGCCGCCTCAGGGTGGCGAGGCCAAGAATCGCCGGGTTGTGATCCTCCGTGTTCCGACGGCTGAAGATGACACATTCACATTCGCCGTCATCGCGACACTTCGCGGCTCCACTCCGGCAGATGACGAAGTCAGGATTCCGCACAAGGCAATTCCCGGCGGTGATGGCCAGACAAGCCTGACGGCCCCGTCTGTTGTCGTCTGCCGATGGGTTCAGGATGCGGATATTACGCGAGTTCAGAGTGTCAAAGGCAAATGCCCAAGCATCACGCTGGGTGAGATTGTACGGAAGATTGACACGATCAGCGGGTCCGGAGGGTCATCCGAGCACTAATGACACGAGCTCGCCCGTTTGTTGAACGCTCGACTGCGTAAGCCAATGTTGTCGCGAGATTGGCCAGCGAGGTCACAGGATTGCGTATTAATAAATCACCGCACGTACAAGAACTCATTGCTGTTCAGGATCACTCGGCAGAATGAGGGCAATTCGTGCTGGTCGATGAATTGAACGGCGAGTTGCACTTCTTCGTCCGAGGCTTCGCGGCCGTAGGCGACGAGGTAGATCAGTCGAACCTGGTCCGAGGTGTCGGCACCCGCTTCGCGGATCATGCGGGCGGCGAAGTTGTCGGAGAGTTCGAAGATCAGTTCGTTGTTCATCAGCGCGAGTGCCTGCAGCGGTGTTGTGGTGGCGGCTCGTTTGGGGGCGGCGGAGGAGGGATCGGGGCAGTCGAAGGTGTCGAGGAATGGATTGCGGCCTCCTCGGGGATTGAAGCGGTAGATCGTGCGACGGCGGGAGTCGGTGTCGGTCTCGCTGATAGATTCGTAGAAGTTGCTGCCTTTGAACTGGAAGTGCCGGACGTCGCGGTAGCCTCGACCACCGATTTCCCGGTTCAGCAGTCCGGTGGCGACAAGGACCGCGTCGCGGATTTCTTCGGCCTCCAAACGCTGGGGTGTTTTTCGCCACAGCAGCCGGTTGTCAGCGTCGATCTTCGCAGCGGATTCGTTCATCGTGGCCGATTGGCGGTAGGTGGCGGAGGTGACGATCAATCGATGCAGCGGTTTCAGGTGAAAGTCGCCGGTGCGAAATATCTGAGCCAGCCAGTCGAGCAATTCAGGATGACTGGGCCGTCCGCCGTTGAATCCAAAGTCGCTGGATGTTGTTACCAGTCCCTGGCCGAAGTGATATTGCCACAATCGGTTGACCATCACGCGGGCGAAGAGCGGGTTGTCGCGGTGCGTGACCCAGGCGGCGAGTGCTTTCCGGCGATCAGCGTCGTTGGCGTTTGGTGCCAGACCGAAGTCCGGCGTAATTCCTGTGATGGCACTCAATCCGGCCGGTGCGACTTCCTCGGCGGGAGTGCTCACGTCGCCTCGGAGCAGGACGTGCGAGACGCCCGGCTTCGACGAAATGCACGTGTAGAGCGTTTGCGACTGTGACTGAACCAGTGCGGCTTTTTCAGTCTGGATTCGTGTGGCTTCGGCGTTGAGCGATTCAACCGTTGCACTCTGTTCGGGTGAAAGCCCCGCCGTGAGTTGTGCATTCGACACGTAGTTCTGATCGGCCACACCGGCGGAAGCGGCGACCTCGTCCGCTGTCAGTGCGCGGTTGTAAAGCTGAGCCCGCTGAATGCGACCGGTCAGCATGCGGTTGCCTCCAGGAGGACTGTGCCGCAGGCCGAAGATCACCTGGGAATTTCCGGCGGCGTAATTCTGCAACTCGCGCGGTCGATAGGGTTCGCCGTATGGCTGGCCATCGCGATAGCCGATGATCGTGCCGTCCTTCTGATAGACGATGGCGACATGGACAGCACGATTGGCGGCCTCCGATTCCTCGGGCCCCTTGAACGGCATCGTGCGCGTGAAGCCGTTGCTCCCCGCCATCCATTTTTGAGGTTCGCGTTCGCCAAAGACGATCGCGTCGAATGCGACGCCATCAAGAGTCTGCACGCTGATGACGCCGCCGCCCGCCTGATCCAGATTGCCGAGCTGCACCCAGGCTTCGATTGTCTTTTCTTCCAGATTCGTTTTCAGCGGCGCTGTTGCGACATACGAATCCTTGCCATCAACAACCAGACAACCGTCTTCGATCTTTGCGCTGCCGTGGGCAATGGCGTGGAGTTTGCCGACGCTGTCGTTGAGGTCGTCATCGAATTCCCACGCCGCCAGCGCTTGCGGTGGTTCGGGTCCGGCGACGGTGCCGTTTTTGCGTTCGGCAATAATCTTCTGACGCACCGGTTCTTCGATCTGGCTGATCTGTTCGCGAAGGACGACGACGCGGGCGTCGATGTCGGTTAGACGCTGCTGTTTCTCCGGCGGCAGCGGCACGTTGACGCTGCGTTCGCCGTGAGCGACGCCGGTCAGCGTTGCCGCCAGTTGGTAGTATTCTTTCTGCGAGATCGGATCGAACTTGTGATCATGGCACCGCGCACAGTTGGCGGTCAGACCCAGAAATGTCTGACCGACAACGGCGACCAGATCTTCGATTTCGTCCTGCGCCATGGACATTCGCATCTTGTCGTTGGCGGGCAGGGTCGTGTTGTGCGCCCCGGCCACCAGGAACCCCGCAGCAGCGACGGAATGGAGGTCATCTGGCTGCAGGATGTCGCCTGCGAGTTGCCGTCGGACGAATTCGTCATACGGCATGTCCTGATTCAGGGCGTCAATGACCCAGTCGCGGTAATGCCATGCGTTGTCGCGCGGCTGGTCGTATTCGAAGCCGTTGCTTTCCCCAAACCGCACGATATCCAGCCAGTGCCGCGCCCAGCGTTCGCCATAGTGTGGTGAGGCCAGCAGTCGATCGACAAGGTTTTCGTAGGCTCGATCTGAAGTGTCGGCCAAAAATGTGTCAATTTCGGCAGAGGAGGGCGGCAGTCCGATGAGGTCGAAGGACAGACGGCGAATCAGCGTGCGCTTGTCGGCCGGTGCGGCGGGACTTAGACCGGCTTCGTTTCGTCGGACATCGACAAACGCATCGATCGGATTCTCGTTCCAGCCATTGCGCGCGGTCACCTGAGGTTGAACGTCGCTGAGCGGCTGCAGTGACCACCAGTCCAGCCCGGCTCGAGCGTCGGTCGAGAAGCGGAACGGATCAATCGTGTCCGTCCCCCATGTCGCACCGCCGTCGATCCATGCTTTGAATTTGGCTTTTTCGGTGGCCGTCAGAGGCTTATTCGGCGGCATCTCATCGGAATCAATCAGTTGCCAGAGCAGGCTGTTCGTCAGGTCGTCCCTGTCGATCACCTTCCCGGATTCGCCGCCCGCCATGGCGGTTTCGCGGGTTGAAAGGTTCAGTTTCCCCTTCGGTTCTGGACCAGTGTGGCAACTCAGGCATCGCTGCGCGATCAAGGGTGCGATCTGGTGGTCAAAGTCCTGAGGCGTGAATTCATCGGCACTGGCGTATTCGCTCAGCACAGCGGTCAGCAACAGAAGAAGACAGCAACATTGACGAGCCATTTGCATTCCACTGGCCTTTTCGCCGATTCAGAGTAGAGCAATTGTCTCAATTGCTCCCTGTTGTGGACGGATTGATGAGACGGCATTCGCGCCAGAAACAATTGGAACAATTGCTCTACTCTAACAGGCGGCATTCAATAGTTGAACAATTCCGCCTGCTTCCACGACTTGCCAGTCGCTCGGCTAAACGCGCGCTGCACAATACGTTTGGTGTTGCTTGTCAGTCGTCTGCCTTTGAGCGCACGGGCCACCATTTTGTGCGTCAGCTGATCGGTCGATGCCACCACGAGATCGTGGGTCTTTAGCTCCAATTGCTGCATCAGGGCGGCAATGGGTTGTGGTCCAAAATTGAGTTCTTGCTGTTCAGTCATGGGAGGAAGATACCTGCCGGTTCGGAGCGTTGGAAAGGGATTCACAGTCCTGGGCTGGATTCTCACGGGATTTTTCGGAGCGACGATAATACGATGTGGATGATTCAGAGCCCGCATCGAGGTATTAATGACCAGCGAAACCAATGACACACCCGAAGTTGAAGTGATCGTGGACGAAACTCCGCAGAGCGGACTCTTCAACATGTCCATGGATGCCGCGCTGCTGCAACTCGCAATGGAGCGTGAACGCAGCACTGTTCGGATTTACCAGTGGACAGAACCGACAGTAACGCTGGGGTATTTCCAGGGATCCGGAGACTCCGTGGATTCAGCCTTCGCAGGATTACCGGTTGTCCGCAGACTGAGTGGCGGAGGTGCGATTCTGCATGACCAGGAAATCACTTATTCGCTGGTCCTCCCGGCTTCGCACCCCGCACGGCAGCATCCATCCTCTGCATATGAGATGGTTCATAGAGCGATCATTGAACTGCTCGGCACCACCGGATTCCCATGTCAGTTGCGAAGGGAATACGACGAGGCTGGCTCGCTGCAGTCAAAGACCGCCACGACTCAAACACCAGAACCATTCCTCTGTTTTCTCAGGAAGAATCCAAACGACATCGTGTCTCAATCGGGTCACAAAGTCGTGGGCAGCGCACAGCGACGGCGAAAAGGTGTGACACTGCAGCACGGTAGTGTGCTCCTGCGATCGTCTTCCTATGCACCGCAGGTACCGGGAATCGTAGATCTGATGGCCGACTTTCCGATGAACGATTTTCTGAAGTCATTGCCGCAGGCGATTGCGAGCGTGGCGGGAGGCATCAGTGAATTCCGCAGCTACACCGACGAAGAGAAAGACCTTGCAGCCTCGATTGCAGTCGATGTGGCATAATTGGGCAAAATAATTTCGTCATGGATACCTCCGGATTGTTGACGAGGAACTACGTTTCCTTAAAGATAGAGTCGAAGCTTTCGACCCGGTCCGGACGCCTCGGACGGAGAGAGCGTCGTACTCTGCGGAAAACTGGATGTGCGTAAAATCATGATTTCGCAGAGATTCGTCTGACATTGGGCCTTATGCAACTGCTATCCTCAACCTTGAGTCAACGACTTGAATTTTCCCCGCTGATTGCCCAGTACGTCGGTCAGCAGCGAAAATGGTGTTTTGTTGTGTCGGGACGGTATTTGTCGCTGGCGAAAATCTGACAGATTGATACATTCTTTGGCCAGCTTGAACCCACTTTCATTTGCCCCAATTCCATTGTTCGCGAGCTTCTCGGAAGAGTAGTTTTTCCTTCGGAGTGCCATTCATTATGGTTTCTGCGGAACTCAAGGTTATCGGCGGTAAACACGCCGGACAGGTGATTCTTCTGAATCGCCGAAAATTCCTGATCGGTCGTGAGCAGGATTGCCAGCTCAGGCCAAACAGTGAAATGGTCAGCCGCCACCATTGCGTCTTCAGTGTTGATGACTATTCTGTGCGTCTCCGCGACCTTGGAAGCACTAACGGCACTCTGGTGAACGGCGAACGTATCCGCAAAGACGTGGTACTCGTGGCGGGCGACAAGGTTGTTATCGGTAACCTGGAGTTTGAACTGGTAATCCGGCCTGGTGTCACCGCCATCGAATCGGACAGCACGGTGCTCCCGTCAACTTCGGCTGCAACTCCCGCAGCGAGAGAAGACACCCAATTTGCAGAACAGACACTTTACGAACTCCCCGCAGTGGCTCCAAATGTCGTCGCGGCAGACACCAAAGCACCAGCAGTTCCGATTCCGCCAGGGGCCGCGCTTCCAGCGGCACTGACGGCCCCCGCCGCGAACTCGGGTGACACCACCGTCCTGAACATGCCCCAGATGATGCCTGGCCAGTATCCGTATCAGCAAATGATGCCGCAGATGGGATATCCGGGCGGCATGTACCCCGGATTTCCGTACCAGCAAATGATGCCCGGCTACGGTCAAATGTATCCTCAGATGATGCCTCAGATGGGCTATCCGACACAAGCGCCTGAAACACCGGTAGCCGCGCCCGCAGCACCTTCGGTAGTTCTCCCGAATCCTGAAGACACTGGTGCGAAAGAAGCGGAAGTTGCAAAGGGAAGTTCGGGAGCCAAGGATGCAGAGAAACCAACTGGTGCGGCGGACGCGATTATCAAACAATACATGGGACGACGGCCAGGAGGCTGATTGATCCCCGTGCGACAATTCACCAACGGGCTCTGCGAAGTGATCGCCGAGCCCGTTCTGCATTCAACGATTTCAACTTCGGAAGACTGACATGGCAGATCCAAGCGACGTTCAGCGAAAATACAAGGAGTTCCTTGACCTGCTTCCGCTGACTCTGGCTTTGGCCGGATTGCCGCTCAGTGATCACGGACGTTATTTTACCGCTGAACAGATTGAGTCCCGGCTGTTTACCATTCGCCACGCATGGAAAGCCGCGCGGCAGGTCACACGTGAATGCATCCAGCCCAGTTCGGCTCAGGCAGCAACTCCCGAGGTCGGCTGATTCCCATGCCTGTCGATGAGGCAACCAGCAAGGGACTGGGACAAACAGCCTCGCTATGGTGACGTGATTGGCTCAATCGCCTGGCCTATTCTCTGCTGTTGCTGCGTAAGATCTGGAAGTAAGTAAATTCTGTCGGCTGACTCGGCTGCAGGAAACTCGCAAAGTATCCCAGCACCAGGGCCGTTCCGAAACCGACCGGCCAGTACCACACCGAGAACCAATCCTGCGTGAACATCAGAGCGAGCGTCATCACTGTCGGAAACGAAACGCTGATCAGTACGCCCAGCCATGTCGCTCGCTTTAAGAACAGCGCCAGCACGAAAATCGCGAGGAGTGGTCCACCAAAGGCCGCCGTCAGTACCGCCAGAAACAAACCTGCGAGTCCCGGTGAAAAATGAAGACGAACGAAATCAGGAAGTGCGCGGTCGGCAACTTTGGCATCCTTTTCCAGGATTTCCCCCCAGTGCGCCTGATCCCAGCTCAGCCGAGTGATGAGTGAAGTAGGAAAACAGCCCAACGCCAATCAACAGCAGCCCCGGAAGCACGATCCACATGGCTGCAAGGTTGAGCAAAGCCCCCCATTGCGATGTTCGTTCTGACCGCGCCGAGAGATAACGCTGCACGACGACCTGATCCGCTCCAAACGCTGACAGTCCTTCCAGAAATACACCGATGAGAATCGCCCAGCTTCCATAGGGCAACGTTTCAACCTTAAGTCGCGCGTACACGGGAATGAAGACCCAGATCACGATCGGCGTCATCAGGGAAAATGCAATCAGCGACAGTCCGATCCGGAGACTGTTGCCCATTGCCGCTGAGGGATAGAAGACGAAACTGTTTGACGAGAACAGTGTCGCCATGACGCTTAATCCAACAGTCAGCAGCCCATCGATCTGTTCGCGACGAAGAATTCACGCCGCGACTGGTTTCGACCGAAGAGAAATCCGACACCCAGCATCAGCAGGAGATAGATGGCAATCATGGCGAAGTCGAGTGGATGCATAATCGAATTGGCCCAATTCTAAACCAGGTTTGTCGTGAAAGCACGAGTCTTGAACGATTTCGTCGTTTGACCCGAGCTAACACTGCGGGCCAGACCGATCGGATGCTCAAGCTTAGGCAACGACTCGATACTCACTGCCCCGATGCCAGCTCGATAAAACGCTACTTCACGAGGATCGTTGAGACACATTCCCTGAATTGTCACTTCGACCGTCGTACCGCGTTGGCCGATCCGCGGCGACACGGTCTCGATATGCAGGAGTTGGCCTGCGATTGCGCAGGATGCTGAAGCGAGAACCATCACACTATGCAGTGTGATGATCCAAAATTTGCGATTCATTGTCTCAATTTCCGTTTCCCAGGTGGCACACCCGCGCAGCCGTTGTGTGACGCAGCCACAAGAAGCCATTCCCCACGTGTTCTGAAATCGCACCGTTTTTCATGTCCCTTCTCCCCCGTGGAAAATGTGTACAGTTGGAAAATCAATTGCGGGGGGAGAGGGGACAATCGCAGGAAAATCCACAGCCTCATTTCTCACCGCGTGAAGTATGGTTACTGCCCACGTGGCACGCCCAGACAAATGCGGAATCCATCACGACTGTCTGAATAACTTGGGCCTGCGAGACCCAGACGAACGGCGCAGCGGGCATTGCCTGGGACGTCGAAGTAATTGCCTCCGCGACAGACGGGACGCGGGTTCGTCTCGACGACAAACAATTCTTCGTGGCCACCTTTGGGATCAAAATGATCCAGGACAACTTCCCAGACACCGCCACACATGTCCGCCATGCCAAAACCATTGCGGCCCATTTCCCCGTACTGATCGACAGGTGACACAAAGGCGAAACCATCGCTCCACGGCGCTTTGCCAAGTGGCCACGTCTTGTTCCGGCCCGGCAGAAAATCGATGGCGGAGATATTGAATCGGCCTTCTCCGTCTTTCAGATCGTCGCCCCACCAATAGGCAGCCCGCGGTTGACCGCCTCGACAGGCATATTCCCATTCAGCCTCGGCGGGCAGCCGGTATTCCAGACCTTCCGGCAGTCGGCCTGCCGTGCGTTCAGTTGTTGTCAGCCACTCGCAAAACGCTCGACCGTCATTCCAACTGACGCAAACGACGGGGTAGCAACTCCGCAGAGGGAATGCGAAATTCGGATCGCGCCAGCTCTTGCCTTCCATCGGAATCCACGGATGTGGCGGTGCCTTGGCGGTAATTTTCCAGTCCGGATCAAACACTTGAGTATGACCGCCCGGTTTCTCCGCGTCGGTGACATACCCGGACTCATCGGCAAAGCGTCGAAACTGTCCAACGCTGACTTCTGTGCGTCCCATCCAGAATCCATCGTTGACCCGGATCAAACGCGGCGCTTCGCCTTCGTACGACTCACGCTCAGTTCCCGGCGTCGCACCACCCTCAATGCCGGTGGCCCACGCTTTTTCCTCAGGCGTGCTGCCCATTTCAAATTCGCCTGGCGGGATATAAACGACTTCGAGCGTTACATCCTTGCCAAGATCAACCTGCCTCGTAGTACCCTGCGCTGGTTTTTCATCTGGAAGTGCGCAGGCTGTGCCGCCGGTGACGACCATGATGGAGAGAAGAAGTACGGCCAATGAAAATGTGCAAACGAAATTCAAAAATCTCATAGAGCGTTGTCCTTTCATGACCATCAGGCAATGATGCAGCATGATGGAATTGCAGATCGAGGATTTGTCAATTGAAGCTGCACAGTACAAAGATAAATCTGATCAGGCCAGCGACTGAAGACAGGAGAGTCAGCCGTCATTCCGGGAAGTAAGCAAAGTGACGAATGATCAGCAGGCACGCCGGAGTGCGTTTGTTTGGAAACCATGATCAGTACCGCGAAATCGTGTTAAACATCTCTTTCTTCAACGACACCAGCTTTTCCGGTTTTCCATGCTTCTGGTCTCTGTACGGCGACCAAAACCGAAAGATCCTTGCTCGCTGAAACGGCCTGAACACAATCACAATCGGATTGAATTCTCGCCGCCCGCCGAAGTGCCAGGCCACAAGGACCGACAGATGATACCACTTCCATGTTCGGCGTTGCGACCAGTTGAGAATGCTCGCAGATCCTGGCAGATGTGGAATCACTGTTTCACAAATGTCGCCCTGCCATAGCGGACTCTCCGAGTACACCAGCAGCACATTTCGACCTCGAGGACACCAGCAGTTCCAGACCAGTAAATAGGGCGAAATCCGGTAGGAAACGACCACCAGTATTGCCATGAAGCCAGCCACAATGATCAGCGGCAGCAGCAGAATGTTGAGTACCCCGTCGAATGCTTTTCGCATTTCTGATCTACTTTGCAGTCCTGAACACCAGCAAATACGGAACG
>Ga0154020_10003556_pt1 | contig 18717 bp, 11 predicted proteins | sample Klosneuvirus_201_FD_109709 | JGI IMG/M metagenome (GOLD analysis project Ga0154020, IMG submission 109709) | Active sludge microbial communities from wastewater, Klosterneuburg, Austria - Klosneuvirus_20160825_MG | ecosystem: Engineered > WWTP > Aerobic digester > Activated sludge | place... | reverse complement strand
GTAACCATCGAAGTCGCTGTCATTATGTAGAAGTTCGTGGTCGTTCTCAATGCAATACGTAGCAATCAGACTGTCTATTGTCTTGCGGACAGTGATTCCTTTTTGCCGTAGGAAGCGATAGTTTCTCGCGCTTTGAACCGCCAGCGTGAGGTTGACCATATTTTCCTGCATAAATTTTCCCAACGTGCGTCGGACTTTCTCAAAATCTGGATCGTAGCGAAATCCCTGTAATACTTCTGTCAAGATCAGGTCGCCGATGATAATGGGGGTTTTATCCAGAACGGTGTTTAAAAAATTGGTCTGTGGATTTTCAATACCGTTGAAATAGTCAATCCAGACGCTGGTATCAACAACAAGCATGGCTAATGCGCCTTCACTCGTGACTGACGCTGGTCAATTAAGTTGCCATCCCAGGGTAATTTTCCGCGCATGGTGCGGATTTCCGCCTGCTCGTTCAATAGGATCAACAACCTCAACGCTTCATGCACAACCTCGCGTTTGGTTTTGATGCCCGTTAATTTTTGGGCACGCTCGATAAGGTTATCGTCAAGCACAATATTGGTTCGCATTTCGCCTCTTTTCTGTGTGTATAAACTTCAATTTCTATGTGTATTATACAACAGAATAAACCAATTCATGCAAAGTATTCATCCTTGCTAACCTTGACCATTCCAGACTGCCAGCATCATCCTGGATATGTAACGCGAAACGTCCTCATATAACCGTACTTCCTTGCCCTACAGCACGCGGAACGTTTTGCTAGGGAAATCTCTGCTGTGGATTTCACACCAGCGGATAAGCTTCTCTATTTCACACTCATTGTTCATCGAAATTACAAGAGAATCGTATTCAACAACCATTTCAGCGCGGACTACTCTTCTGACTTGGTCACTCCCTTTCTTACCATGGGAAGACAAATCCTATCGACACGACTCAGAATCAATCTAGATAATCAACCATATCCCACATTCCCTGCTTTTGAATGTTGAATTTAGAATTCTTACGCAAGTGATCCAGAGTTATTAAAAATTTAAATGGAAATAATTCTGGCAATCGAATCAAATCGGGGAAAGGCAGTTGATCAGAAGGATGAGCGGAAAGTGCACATGCAAGCAGCCAACTTTGAACATCGGGGGTGGCGATTTTTAATGTCTGCAATTGAGGGGTATATATATTTCCCTTTTTTTGATGCACGAGCGCACCCCAATCAACCAGTGATGCAACAATACGTTCAGAAGCACGGTTAAGTGATCCCAAGTGTCCTATATCCCCTGCCAGTCTATTTTTAATTGCCAGTCGTGTAATCGGTTCACCAGTGCGAGCAAATTGACCAATAATCGCCGCAGTCTGACGAAAAAATGGATAATACAGTAATGCCAGTCCATAATGCAACCAGATACGTTCATTGGATTGAATGGCTGGGTAAAAAACAAGAGCTTCATTATGAAGATTCTGATCTACCAATGCGGTTTTATACCAAATGCTTACCAATACATCAATTGCTTTCCGACGAGACACCTCACCTTTGAGGTCGTGTTCAAGAAATTGATCCAAGTCTCTTCGAATGGATTGCATATCTTCATTGCGTAAACGTGACTCAGCAGCAACATCCAGCCAAGATAAGTTGATATTGTGAATAAAGCCAAGTCCTTTATCAGGCATTTTTTCTCACCTCAACAAGAGGAACAATAATTTCGTCTATTGTAATACCGCCATGCGTGACAACAATTTCGCCATATTCAGCAAAGGCTTGTCTGCCTGTTGGAACAACTGCGGCCAGATTCTTTGGCATTAAGCCATCATCTTCCCAAATCATTGTATTATCGTACGCAGATTGGATTTGTTCTGCTGCGCGGTGATCAGTGTAAAAGCGTGCACGGCGACCTCGGGATTGCGCCATAAGTCCCTCAGCGGGTTTGCCAATTCCGATTGCTTCGCAATGACCATGATCGCTGGTGATGAAAAGAGTAAAGCTTTGTTCAAGCAAATTGTTGATGACTATTTCCAGTTTTTCAGAATTACGGCTTTGATTGCCTGATAGCCATAATTCAAGCGTAGATTGGTGGTTTGCGCTCCCAAGCATGGAGCCGTGCATAATCTCGTCCAATTGGCGTTCAATCAGACATAGAGCCTGTAAGCGCGGATTTGTGATCTCCGGTGTTGGATCATTCTTTTCAAGATTTAGCGCGAGCAAGGAAATGGAATTTTCGGGCAAGCCTTCGCGAGTCCAGAAAGCATTCCAGGCTTTTGTTTCAGTAGCTTTCGTGGCATTGGGTAGGTAGAAATCTGCAGGGCGCAAACCGCTGATAAGCGCGTGACGTGAAACGGCGGTAATGGTTGGGATTTGGGCAAGCACTAAACTCTCTTTGAATTGCCAATTCATTTGCCGCGCCTGCCATGCTTGTTTAACAAGCATCCAATCAGAAAGCGACATTCCATCCATAACTAGCAATGCGACTTTTTGAACTGTGCCTTGTGAACGTAAATAGTTCAAGTAATGCGGGATGTGATGAACATGATGGGGCGTGGGAAGTTTTTGTGTTGCAAGCGGAGAATAACCACGTCTTAGCCAATCTGTAAAAGCAGGATCAATACGCGACCCTACTTCAGTGAAGGGGTCTTTTCCCTCGGAGGTAGACCAGCTTAAAGTGTCACGCGACGCATTGTGCAACAAAGTCAATTCCGCCCATTGACAGGCAATCGCCTGCCAGTCTACCCAGCGCGAATCGGGTGTTAATCCTGATAGCGTTTCATTCAGCGATTCGATTAATTCAGCCATGCGGCGCGGACGTCGATCTTCATCCAATACGAAAACGCCAGGCACGACCCAAACGGGCAGGCTGGATTTAGTATCGACTTGCACAGGGGTGAGACTGCCATTTCGCAAGAGTTGAGGTAAGGCGTTTTGAAGCTTTTGATCGTTTTCGAAACGCAGAATGTAATCGGCGTTTTTTTCACCAATGGCTTTGCCTGTTTGCAGAGACAAAAATCCATTCCATTGATCTTGAATAAAACTTTGATAGGCGTTTCGGTCTTGCAGAATTTCTTTCAGGGGCCAGGTTTTGTATTCAGAAACTTTATGCAATTGATCCAGCACATATTCCAAAATCGGCGCAGGGAAGGGAGCCAGGGTTTGGTGATATTCATCCAGCCAGAGGATAAAGTAAGCAGGTTGTTGAAGCAAGTTAGGTTGTAAGCTAAAAACATGCTCCAATAAAAATTCAATGGTTCGGCGTTCGCCCAGAGATTCGCGCGGTGGCGCTGCTTGACTCAAGTGGGATCGTTGAATCGGAGTAAGTGCACGCAGAACGGGATAGGACAGATTCGGGAAAAAGGTGTGCAAGGCGAGCGTGACATGCTGTCCTTGTTGCCAGAGATCATAGGGCAGGGCTTCGAGCATGCCATCGGTGATGATGATTACAGAACTGGAGGTTTGAAATGGCTTGACTTGTTCCACGCGATAACGTAATAAAACAGGGTCAGTTTCTTGAATAATTGTAAAGCCGCGCTTGGTTAGCGTGGCAAGCACAAACTCATCTGCCAGTAAACCATCAGGATCAGTTATCAGTGTAAGAGGGTGGGTATCTTTAGGGAAATATGTGAGCAGGGTGTCTAGCATAGTTAAATTTATTTTCTATACTTAATTCTAGAAAGTTATCACATACGAAAAAGACTCGGATTCGCTAATTTCCTTGAATTTCACGAAAATTTCAACTTCAATGGGAACATTTTCGTGAGCTTCCTCTTCGAGACAGAATCCATCTTCCTTAGTGGTTATCCTTTTATTTTGTGCATAAATATTTGTAGGTAACCGATATTCAATCTGCTCGATTTTTTCAAAAACACGACTTGTAGTATCTGGTCGGATGCTCCATTTATAATCGCCTGTCTCCATTATGTTAGCTGTGTGAATAAAACTCACCTGAGTTGGCAAAAGAGATTGGAGGGCTACAATGGATAAGGTGTGGATATAGATATCAACATCTTTGAGATTGAATTTTAAGTCTGTATTAGTTAGCTTTAAGAAATGGATAATTTCGCTATCTATCGAAAGCATTGATGCAGCCCAATCTGGCGCAACTAAATTCGGCTCATTGCGATGTTCATTGAACCAAAGGCAAAACTGTATAAACTCTTCTTTATGAGTGCTTATATCTCGGAAAACGCGAGGCCATTCCTGTTGGATGACAACAAATAATGCCGTTTTTGAGATTTCCATATTAGAGCCAGTATATTTATGGTAAAGCTCTCGCGTCAGCACATAAGCATTGATTAATCTTTTGATCTCTCTAGGATTTGCGCTTGCTCCAAACGCAAAATAATTTGACAATTTTTCTTTTTCCTCTGTCGTGCTATAAACAGAATTTAGCAATTTGTCAATATATGCATGTACCTGATCGATTTGGACAGGTGGAATTGTAAAGGAGGCAGGAAAAATCTTCTTTAGAAATGAACGGCCATCAATGCCTAAATTTGTGTATTTTTGGTTGATAGCGTTTTCAAGCGTGATATTGCTTGCTCCAACAACAACCGCGATACCTTCCATATTGAAGAACAGTTGAATTGCCTCCAATGTTGCAAGTGCTTTTTCTGAATTACACCGATCGAGATCGTCAACAAAGATGATTAGATTTATTCCCCATTTATTAATCGCATCTCTTAAGTAGCGAAACATATCATAGTAAACAGCTTCGCCAAAAGTGTTTTCTTTTTTAAATTCTTCGTAAGCAGCAATGGTTTCTTTCGGTTTATAACTTGCCGTAAGAATACCTGATGATATACCGACTTCAAGACCTTTGCCTAGCGCAAGTAGAAATTTTCCAAGAAATTGTAGGAATTCGTCTGATGTGTCCTGTTTAGAAGCAAGCAATTCATCTCGTATCGTGTAAAGCATAGGAACGACAACATTAGGTTCATTTTCGTATCTCCAGGCATCAAACCAAACTGTAAATGTTTTATTTGAGTCTTGGCTATCAATTCTTTTCTTAACCATCCGCATCAATGAAGTTTTTCCAGTCCCCCACTCGCCAAAAACTCCCAATGTTATGGGCGTCTTTGCGTACACGATCGCCTTAGCAAGAATCTCGCTGTACTCTTTGAATTGAAACAACGTACTTTGATCTACCGGCTGGTCGTCTAGAATTTTGAATTGATCTTTTAACATGAAAATACATCCCTACCAAATGAATATAAATATGACAACAACAATCACCAGACTCGCAATAGCGATCAACCCGTTTTTTAGCCTATCCTTTTCTAATTTATTAATTATATCCTTTGGGACGACCCATATATCGCCACCCATTGGAGAAATTGAGACAGGATTAACTTCCGTGGAAACAAAGTAGCCTGAAATGACAACCTTAATCGGTTGGTCACCTTGAACAGAAGGCGATATGGTTATACTTCCTTCTGTATCCTTATTGTTTTCGTCAAATAAGGTTTCGGTATCTAGACCTTCTATTGTCGGCGAAGAAGTGAGTTGAAAAACCAAGCCGTCGTCAGGAATTTCACCCCAGATTAAACTATAATTAACCGGATAAGTTTCGCCAGCAATCAGATACTCAGGCATCTTTACAGTTGCCACCTGTTTAATGTTCGCTCCTGTGAATAGCCAATACCGAAGAACGCTTTGATCAGATGCATAAGATTTTAGAATCATATGATCTGTATATGCCAGATTGGCAAAATGATATGGTACCCAAAATAAGGCCAGTTTTATTATTAGAAGTATGATAATAATCATTTAGAGACCTCTTGAAAATAAATCTGACGATATTTTTCGATCGACGCTTGGTTGTCCCAATCGTGTTCTTTATCCAGTGATCTCCAGCTTTTTGGGATCACAAATCTGATTGTAGGTTTCGCGCTCCTGTAAAAGTTTCCCAATTGATCCATCCAGTATAAAAATGTGATCAAATATGATCGTATGGGGATTGGAATTTCTTCTACAAAATGATCGTGGCGGATATTTTTATAATCTTGTTTATCAATAGATGGCTTAACTTGATATATTTTTAGATACTGCTGTTTTCTACTTTTTATAGGAAATGGAATAGTAAGAACCCCATTTACTTGTTCTACAAGCAAACCTCTTCGAGCAAGTTCAATATAGTGTCGATTCTCATGGCGAATAAACTTGGAGTTTGCCAGGAAACCACGCTGCAACCAATTGGTGTCTTTCTTCGGGTCAAATTCAACCTCTATATATATGGACATTGAAAGCTTATTTCGAATTGCAGGGTTGAAAACCTTTGAGCCACTTTTATAGTTCAATGCCCCATAAGCTATGGCAAATTCCGGTTCTTCAAATAATATATTGGCTTTCAAAGTGCCAGAACCATCTGTAAAACTATTACGGACATCTTGAAGAACACGGCGAATATAGCAGGAGCCTCCCACAAGTATGATTTGCCCCACATCCTGTCTTGTAAGATGCTGCTCAGCCAGCAAATGATTAATGCCGATGTCTAAATTCTCCTTGAAGTTCAATTTAAAATTTGGGTCGTCAAGTATGTTGAAAAAGGCTCCTCTTTCAAGAGGTGGAAATTCCAACTCAACACCATGCCTGAAACGATAATTGCCTTTTAGGTAGTCTTGTCCACGCATTTCAACATTTACTTCTGATGAAAGGGGATCTGCACTCACTTCCTGAAATGTTCGAGGGGGATTGCAATCCCCTGGCTTGGGATTGTGCTTCTCCTTCGCAAACCTGGCAGCAGCGATCATATCAGCAGATAGCGAGGATGGCATGGCTCCTTGTTGTGGAAGTCTTGATAAAAACCCCTCGTTTGCCTTCCAAAGGTCAATGATGGCATCTTCAATATCATTCCCGCCAATATCTTTGGCAGGACTGCCAGTGCCGCGCTTGACAGTATAAGTACCGAGTACTTCAGGCGCGGACCTTTCCTTACTGGCTATTAACGCCAGATCCAGCGTGCCTCCCCCAAAGTCTATTACAAGTGAGTTCATATTTCCTGAGTCGGTCTCAGACGCTTTTTTGAAATGGTGCATCAAATAAGCAGCCACAGGTTCCTCGACCAGGCTAATATCGTCGAACCCTGCCAGTTTTGCGGCAAAAATTAACGCCTGTCGCTGTTTAAAAGTGCTGAACGCGGGTGTGGTAATTGTTGTAGGACCAATATCCCATCTTTCATTCTCCCTTTTTATCTCGCAATACCGCCTTTTTATTTCCCGAAGTACCAATGCAGTTAGCTGTATAGTAGACGGCGCTTCGATACCCTTTGGCAATCTTTCAGGATGGCAGCGTGGCGGGACCTGCTGCCATTCAGTATTTTCATTGCCAAGATACGGTTTAAAATTTTTCCATGTTCTTATTGGATTATCTCCATCGCCTTTTCCAATCACTACAGATTCCCAATGGCGTTCCTGCTCATCCGCAAACAAAACAGTTGTAGGAAAGGAAATTATCTGTTTTTCCTTTTGGTCATCGTAATATGCAAAAGCTGTTTTCGTAGTCCCAAAATCAATACCCACTGGCCCCAGTTTGCTCATGACCTCTCCTTTTCGACCATTGGTTTGCGCAATAGCATCTTTCCCATTTGCCACCCGGCTTCAACAACTCGAACTCGATCTCCATTCTTAACCCCTGCACTGCGATTATCCTGTTTTTTATGATCGTAGGATAGTATCTCTCCGACCCTGCCGTAAGGGCGGAGCTCGAATTTTTCCTGCATCCTAGCAAAAATTTGTTCGAAAATATGAAGCGCAGCTTCACTATTGCCTTTACCTTGTTTGTAAGCGTATACCCAATACAACATGTTTAATAAAGCACTCGGATTTTGATCCAACACTCTAGCTACTTCCTGTCTGCCCTCGATTTTCCCCTGCTCAGTGCTTTCCTTTATTGCTTTTCCTATCTGACCATCAATACCAAAGGTGATAATAAAACTAATGAAGAGTAAAAAGATTCCAAAAATAGTAAGACCCAGCCCGGTTTGGAGCGATGTTCGAGCATTTGCGAGTGCCGTTGATATCTGTGACCGGCTTGTAGTCAGGGTTTCGCTTTGTTTTAATACTGCGCTGTTATTATCCCGGGCGGACCAGAGGGAAGTTCTTGCGGATTGCTCGGAAATCAGCATATTGTTTATTACGGTTTGATCAATTTGAGCGGTGGTCAGATTGTTTTCAATTTGACTCAACTGGGTATCCACGGTGTCCAGTGCAGTAGACACATCAGCAAGGTCATTGTCAATTTGTGAGGCGCTTTCATTAACGGATGTCAATATGGTTAAAGCAGTATTTAGTTTCGCCTGCGCCTGGAATGCGAGCACGGCGCCAATAAGTGTACAAAATAATCCTAATAGAATTATTGCCCTAAGCCATGCGAACGAGGGTTTTTTCATGCGTAGATTCTCCTGGAAATGCAAAAATATCTTTCATTTCCATGATTATTTTACCTTTATCCATAGAAGATGTGTCTATTTCTCAAGCCTCAACACTGCTGTATCAAAATACATCAGCAGGTCGGGATCTTCATGCAGCACGGACTCAGGCAGACGGGCGGCGACATCCAGTACAACTTTGTAATCGCGGGTTTTGTACGCTTCGGCGAACCCGGCGCGGACGGCTTCAGTGCGGAACTGTTTCAGCCGCCCCGTGGATTGGACATATTCGTTGAACTCGCGCAGCAGGGCTTTGAGGCGCAGGCGTTCGAGATCGGTGGCTTTGCTCGGATCGGGCGCGCGCCATTGACCTTGTTCATTCTCAAGGAAGTTTTGTTCGAGAATTACGCCGAGTTCGGGCATTTGTTCGTGTTTGGCTGGATTACTGCCTCGCATAAATTTGGGCTGTAGATCGGCGAAGGTTTGCGGCTCGCCGCCGAGGACAGGATCAAGCTGCTGGCGTAACCATTGAATGGCGGTCTTTTCGTCGCTGACCAAAAAGGTGAGTTGTGCCACGCGACCCAAACGCAGACGCGCCGAGTCGTATTCGGCGACTTGATCGGGCAGGAAGTACATGCCGTCGCGTTCAACGAATTTTTGTTTCAAGCCCGCGTAGAACTCGCCCGCCGAAAGCGGGACGCTCGCGCCGCGCTGGATGTGGAAGGCGACCATGCGATCAAAGAGCAGGAATGCCTGACGCTCGGCGACGACTTCGATCTCGTCGTTCTTCTCGACCACGCGCGGCAGTTGGGTGAGATGATAGCGCACAAAATCCCACGCGCCATCGCTTGTGCCTGCTTCGAGACGGAAGCGTTCTTCGAGATTATCGTTGGGTTTGTAGGCGGAAATGACCAAATCTTGTTTTACAGCACTTAAACTCACTACTTGTTGGAATGAACTTTGCTGTTTGTCTAGCACACGAACATCAGCGATTACAAAACCCACGCTAGCAATTGCTTGCTGGATTGCATTCCATACGCTATTTTTGGAATTATGAAATTCCACTGTCATCCATCGCCCAGGCTTAAGAACTTCATAGTATTTTTCAAAGCAACTAGCCATCATCCGCTCGTAGTCCATGAGTGTTTTTCTTTTTACTCGGTCTACAATGGCTTCTTGTTTTGCATTGGTAAAGACTTGAAACCAGGACTCGGTGAAAAAATTAAGGTCAGAATAGTAGATATTTTCACCAAAAGGCGGGTCAGTAAAAATATAATCTATAGTGTCTGGCGGCATTTTTGAATCACTTGTTGACGCAGTCTCGACTAGAGTAGTTTCAAAATTAAAGTTCCTAAAATTCATTGCGGATGAAATACGTTCGATTTTGTTTTTATATGCTTTGAAAATTGATGCTTCACTAACCATTGAGGGGACGTAAAACACACCTGACAATGGATTGTAAGGAAATGACACACCTGGTCTATATCGATTACGAACTGACAAATTTACAAATTGACTTTCAATCCAAAAACTAAGCAGAGAACGAATTCGATGATTTGAAACTGCTTGAGTTTGTTCCCAAAATTTAGACAATATTTGGGCAGACCTTGGTAAAAAGAATTGGTGGACAAATTGTATTTTTGTCGGCTTCATACGTCCAACACGTGCCATTTGCATATCTGGCAATTTTGTACGTGGAACAAGTTCTGAAAGCGGAATAGAATCAACTTTATCTAGCGTCAATAAGTCCATCTTGTCTGGCTTTTTGTTGTATGACTTTTTGCTGATTTTGTAGTTTATAAGAACAGGGACTCGCTTTGGATATTCAATTTTTGAATTAATGCTTTTGTCGAAAACGCTTTCGTAAACCATTTCGACATTATTTTTATTTAATGTTGCCGAGCAACTTGGGCAGTTAATTTCCTCTTTTATTTCATTGGTTTTAGGGTCAAAAAATTCATCATAGTAAATGAATGATTCAGAACATTGGGGGCAGGATAGAACTTCACTCCAAATGGTGTAATTTATTTCAGATCTAACTTTATTAGGGTCATCACAGTTAGGATGCCAAGTTTCATACATCCATCCACATTCTTCTTCAACTTCATGAATAATGCGATTTGCTTCAAGTTCAAATTCTGTTACATTTACTGGCGAATTGAAATTGTGCGCAATGAATGTTGCCGCAGGGGAAAGGTCATTGATAATCGCTTTGCGCGCGCCAAGTTGTGAAACGAGTTTATCGCCTTCGTAAATTGCCCCGTCGTCGGTCACACGGTAGCCCATGCTTTCCACCGTCTTTTTATCTCCGCATAGTTGCGCGGCAACACCCGTCATGCCTGTGCCGCAGAAGCCGTCGAAGACAATGTCGCCTGGCTCAGTGTAATGCAAAATGTAACGCATGATGGCTTTGTGCGGCACTTTGGTATGGTACGAGTGCGCGTTGTAGATCGGGTCATTTTTGCCTTCGGAAACGTCCGTGGCAAATGGCTCTCTGTGATATTTACGATTTTCGATTTTGGATTGACGATTGGATTGCTCACGTTCCGCTGTCCATTGTTGAATAATCTCCGCAAGAAAGGGATTGGGGCAGGCGGTGTAGTAGGGCGGGTCGGAGAGGGCGAGGATGTCGTCAATTTCGCCGATGGGAAAGCCTTCGATCTGGCGCGAGGCGGGGTCTTCGAGGAAGGTCCGCAGGCGGGCGCGATATTCGTCCTTGCGGGATTGGTCTGCGGGGGTGATGATGTATTCTGTCCGCTCTTCGCGGATCAGTTCGGGTTGGGAGGGTATTTTTTTGGGCATGAATGTTCCTAATCAATATTGTAATTTTACTTTGAAGAACGGGTTCCATAGCGATTTCTCAAGGAATTGTATAACAACTGATAACTTTCCTTGCGCTGTTGGGGCGGGAAATAATCCAGCCAGTGCAAGGTATTTAAACGGCGATTCGGCAATTCACACTCATCCAAGCGAATTGGAATAACAAAGATCGTCCCTTGCGGCTTTTCATCGGCGATATCGAGCACTTTCCTGATCTCCCTGTGAACATAACCTTCCTTGTGAACTGAAACATTCGAGAGGAACAAGACAACCGCATCGGCATTCTCCATATTTTTGTCTATTTCTACTCCCCATTCCTGGCCGGGTAATAAACCTTCCTCACTGAGCCAGGGTTCGAGCCAGTTTTCCTCTTTGAGTCTTTCGTACACTTCCCGCACCAAAGACTTATCCTCGAAGGCATGGCACAGAAAAACACGCATGGGGCGGTCGGAAGGCTTGGATCGATAAAACGTATGGATTTGCGGAATTAGATTTCGGACAATTGCTTCGTCTGGCGCCTCGTCAGGAACGAACGGGAAGACTTGTCCATTGAAACAAACCTCCCATTGGCCCGCAGTTTTCGATGGCCGTAGCACCACCCCATGCCTGAAAAACAATGTCTGGTCGATGGGCCTGGAAGCGGCCTGAACAGAGTCCATGCTGATTTTCAAAACAGTATGAATTCCTACGCGGGCGCCGCTAAAAATGATGTTTTCAAGATGGCTTTGCGCTTCAGTTCGAAAGCGATCTGAATTGGGAAATCCGGAGATACAAACCATCTGTTGGCTCTCGGGTTCTTTGGCCGTCAGGTTGAATGTTCGTAGATTCCCATTCCCAACTTTTGTCTGCATCTGCTTTTGATGCTGTTCCAATGATTGCGTTTGTTCTTGAATTTCCTTGTAATCGGAGAAAGAATAATTTCCCATTTTAAATGGCAATTGATGATACTCTGCAAAAACCCCGGCTGCTTTGGTGTCTATAAAGGTGAATTTTGCTCCACCTACTGGAGTGGTAAAGACAAGGCGAGCAGTGATCGCCTTCAAGAGTTGAGTGGCATGCCACTCTGTCTCGCGTGTTGCAAAAATAAAGATATGCCCGCATTGCGCAAGATCGACCATCATCGGGAGCGGTTCTTTATTGCTTCCTGGGTAAACAGTTTGACCAATGCGGATTTCCCCTGCATCTTTCTTAACGGCAAAATTGGTATCTGTAATGGTTTGAGCCACATCGTTTTGCCAAAAGACATCGTCCCATGCTGCAATTGCTAGTTTCGAGTAATCTCCTAATTGTCCAAGAATTCTCATGAATTCCTGTTTCATCTCTTTCTGCTGTTTTTGAAATTCTGTTTCTATTTTTTGCAGGCCAGATTGATGAGAGAGCTCTGCTTCTCTGAGCTTTGCTTCGAAGTCGTTTATGCTATTTAATATTTCAACTTCCTGTTTCTTTGCATCCTCATGTTCACTGATCTTTTGGTCTTCTAGTAACTTGATTTTCTTTTCATATAGCCCTTGCATAAGTTTTTGTGCGTTCTGGTAAATCAAATAAGCTGAATACCCTGCAATAAGCTTTTTGCGTTTTTCTTGCTTTTCTTTTTTTTCTTCATCCGAAGAAAATCCTACTATTCCACCATATAAACCTAGGACGCCGAGAATCAACCCAAGCATAGTAAGAAAGACTGAAGCAAAAGACATCCCTATCTGTTCTGAAATTCCCCATGCAATGGCTGAAAAGATGGCGATAACAAAAAAAAATATACCACTGCCTTTTTCAACTCCTGCAAGAACAAATAATCCGATCACAAAAATAAATAATTGGCCAATGCCCTTAGCCATATCCCAGATAACTTCACCTGTGTTGCGTCCCAATCGTCCGGAGCCATATTGTGAAGGGTGCCCCAATTCGATAATTTTCTGCCGACATTGGGTTCCTTGCTCAGTACACTCTTCCAGCGTTTTGGGCACATCTAGGTCTGGAATACTGCCAAATGTAACATTCAATCGATTAAGATTTAATGCGCCCCATTTCAATAACAGGCTTTGTTCCTTACTATTAGATTGAATGCTAAGTTTTTGTGCAGCAGCATTGGCAAGGTTGTCCCTATATTGTTTGTCTGCTTTTTCTAACAGCCCTGTTGTCACTTCCCTGGCCTCTGCCCTTAATTTATCAATAATACTTTCAATTGAACTGGCTGGTTTCGAAAGGTAGATGCTTGCATTTTGTCTTAGTCTGGAATCCAAAGTATTGACAATTTGTCTTTTTTTTTCATCGAAATCAGATCGAGCCTGGTTTTTCTGATTTTTATTGTTTTCGCCACTTTGGATGGCTTTAAGAAAAAAACTTTGCTGTAATCCCGTGTGTTTGCTGGGGAAGTTATTTGTATTACTCATAGCCCTTCCCCTATTTATCTAAGGTTAATCTCGTATTGCGTGCATCATGCCCGCGCATTTTCTTCTGAATATAGTCGTTAAAACGCTTCTGCAACTCATCCACCGTTGTGGGCAATCCGCCTGTTTTCAACGCCTCCAGAAGCGCATCCACTTCAAGGGTCAGCGACTCAATACCGTGGAAAGCTTGCGAAGCGGCGCGAACAAATCCATCGGGGATGGCAGGGTCAGCTTCCGTTTGTGCCAGAAATGCATCGATCGGCTTGCGCTCCTTGGCAGACATCGCCTCCAGGCTATGCTTCACAGTTTCGCTGCCGAGGTTGGTGCGCAACGCCTGCCTCCAGCGCATCAACGTGTTATCAAGACGTTCATCCAATAACTTGAGCAGCTTATCCGCACTGACGCCTGCGTTCTTAAATGCAGGTCGTAAATTACAGGATGGACAAGTGGGTGAATCTTTCAGCATGCCTTCGTGGAATTCACGACAGGTTGGCAGGCTTTGAATGTTTTGCTTCCACGCGCCCAATTCGGACCCTCCTCCTGATCCCAGCAAATCAATTTCGACCAACGCCTCAAGCGCTTTCAAACGGGCGTCGTCATAGAGCTTTCTGCGCTTATCATCTGTCTTGGGTCCAAGTGTTAATTGACGATGTAATTCAGCATACTCGTTGATGTACTCGGTCTTTAGTTTTTCCAATTCGCGCGTCAGGGTATTTGGCTTGATCTGCTTTTCACCTTTCGCCAAAAGACGAAGATCATCCAGCAAGGCTTTGCGCTGAACTTCGGCCCGCTCGACCCAGGGATGTTCAGTGGGCAGATTGGCTTTTGCTTCTGAAAGATAGGCAGTCAATGGTTGGATCTGTGAGACCAATTCAACGAGTTCAGCGGCTTGTATAACGCGTTCATGATCAGCAATACCATCTTTGATCTCGGAAGGTCCCAACTTCAAATTGCGCAACTTGCCAACCGTGTTGAATTTGCTTAGTTCTTCGAGGAATTTTTTATATCCGCGCAAGCCAGCCAACAACTCGGACGACTTCAGCGATACCCCGGTTTCGTCACTTCCAACGACAGTTCCTTTCTCAACAGCAAAGGTTGGTCGGTCTGTAAACAAAGGTGTGTTCCATACACTCAAACCCGATTGCACACGGCTTTCGAGTCTTGCAGTCTGTTCCAATTGCGCGTTGACCTTAGCTTGCAACTGTTTGACAGCTTCCTCACGCATATTTTCATCACGGATCAGTCCTGGCTTTAAATCAAGTCCCTCAAAGATATTTGCCCAAAGCGGAATCGGCAAAGTGCGCGGGCGTTTGTAAAAACGGAAATCCGTCAGATCTTTAAGCGCGCGTGTCACGACCTGATTGAGAGTATTCGCATCCAGATCTTCACGTCCATCCACGTTCAAGACAATATCGCCGTTAAATACCAACGCCAGCAAAACCACGACAACCCATTCTGGTTCAAGATGGAAGTGGACATCCTTTTCAACTGGTGTAATTCCACCTGCAACGATTTCGATCAAGTCGCCGCGATTTATAACTTGACCATCAGGCTTTTTGGTAAGTACTTGCAGGAATTTTTCAGCATAGCGGGATTCGTACGGTCGGATGTTGCCTTCCGAGTCGATCAACTCCAAGCCTTCCAAAACCGTACTTGCTAAATTCGTCCGGCTGCGCCCGCCAAGAAAATTAATGGCATCTGTCGCACTATTCGCACGCGCGTTCTCCGCAATCACCTGGGAAGCGCGTTTGAAAGTTGGATATTCGGGATAGCGCTCTTCAAAATCGGGGGATAACAAATCAGAAGCGATTAAGCGCAATAACTCTTCGGTGGTCTGGCTGGCAGTATTCTTTGCGCGTTTCAATACAACACTGACAGACTCTTTCTTGCCCTGATAGGTAATTTGTAGGCGTTCAGTCAAATTCTCGCGCAGCCAGCGCAACAGTACACGCAGATATTCGTCCGCTATATCCGCATATTCCCGACGATACTCTGTTGATTCATTGGCAAGCGCTCTAGCACCTGCGTACAAACGAACCTTATGTTCAAAGGCTTCATCTATTTTGGTTAACTCAAGAATGACTTCATCAGATTTGTGTTCATCATGATAATTTCGATTGAAAAATGGTGGGAGCCAATACAAGTAAAAATCTCGAGGAGGTTGGGCAGTACTTCGTTCATCGGGCGCGCCAAAGAACAGATAGCCAGGGCGGGTGACTTTATGTTCGCCCCAAGGCAATTCATAGAACCAAATTTTGTAATTTGTCACGTAGGTTGTATCGCTTAAATTTAATGTCTGTTGCAAAGCGTCGAAGAAATAATCATTGAGATCCGCTTTCTCCATGAATTCGCCGCGCTCATTGATCTTGGCGTCAAAATCCACAACCTTTTTCAAGTCGAGATAGTATTGCCCATTTTCTGCATTGTAAGTCAGGAACTGCCCCTGCACCGTTTTCATCATTTCTTTGAGCGCAACCTGAACTTGATCCAGCAAGAATTCGCCAGTCGCTTCGGGCGTACGCACATACAAGCAAAGATTGTCACGCAATTCTTCCGCTGTGACTCCGAGAGGAATAAAAATATCACTAGTGGTCAGGCGATGTACACTTAACGCGTGAATAATGCGTGTTGCCATTGGCTTGAGTTGTTCACGGGTATAAGCATTCTTAATCCGCCCTTCTAGTACGCTGCTTTTCTCGATTACGTCTGCAATGCCTGGCGTGCTGCGCAGGCTGGCATTCTCGCGCAGCACAGCCCAGTAGTCATCATAAGAAATAAGTCCAGGTTCCTCAGTGGGCACTTCCTTATCCATTACCTTGCGCATGGCAAGGCTGAATGTTTTTAGAACTTCGCGTTTTTCAGCAATCGAAATTTGCTCAAAGGTGGCAATATAGGCAGGGTGAATAGGAAACAAACTTGCAAATTCAGGCAGGCGTTCGGCAAGCTGTTTATAGGTTGGCGCAAATTGGCGTAAATGCTCAGTGATCTGAGCCAGTTGTTTGTTGGTTTTTTTGAGAAGCCTGTTGGAAACCACGTAGGCAATATCTTCCTTGGCAATCCGCACCTGCTCAAAGCGGTCCCGCACACGGCGTAATTGATCCGCCACAAAAGCAAAGCGGGGCGAATCAAATAAGGTTTCCTGTAAACCGCCCACAAAACGAAACGAGGTACTGGTCGCTACTTCCCCCAATTCACGCAAGAAGCCCAAATCCAAAATCAAAGCGCGTTGCTCTCTTGACCGAAGATAATCCAAAAGTTCATCCACAACGAGTAAAACTCCCTGGTCTGGATATTTCTTTTGGAACTCCGCCATTGCTTCAATAATCGCATTTTTATTATTTGTGATCTTGTCGGCTGATGGGAATTTATATGGCGTTTTCCATTTGTATAGTGCAGCTTCTAGTTCGCCAAGCAGAATATCCCGAAGGTTGGATGTTACGCTGCCAATTTCCACACGCAAGACTTTGAACTTGCCCGCAATTACCTTCGACGCTTTTTTGACGTTTGGATTACTGACTTCATCCAACAAATCTGCATGTTCTGCTACTGCCGAGATCATGGACATCAAATGGGATTTACCCGTCCCATAATTCCCGACGATCAAAACGCCCTTATTGTCCAGCGGTTTTTGATATTGCAATTGAGGAATGACCAGATTGACTAACTGATCTGCCATTCTGTCAGAAATGACGTATTCCTTTACCAGTTGCCGCGCGGCTTTTAACTCGTCAGCATCACGTAGTTGGATGACGGTCTCGATTGGCTCAAACTGAACAAGTTCGCTATAGCGCATCGTGTGCTCCCTTTATTTCTATACCTTCTAGGTTTTTCCAGAAACGATAATGCTGATGTTCTGGTTGTGCGTAGGATAAAACACCATCTATGTAATTTCCATGCCAAAAAATAACCAGTTTTAGATGACGGCTGATTCTCAAAAAAATATTTAACGGGTCTAATTTCAAAGAAGGTTCAAATAGTAGGTCAATTTCCAAACATACAACGGGACCCGGGGCTTTTTCCCGTAAATATTTTTCAAGCCAAATGTAAATATTGCGTGAGCGGTCTGTTATGTCTGCAAGCATCAAGAAACTGCTTAATTCTTTCCCAATAGAGACACGTCCCCATTCATCAGGGATTTCCATCAGGCGTTTATTGAGCGCCTGAACATCGGTATCTACAACGATTATGCAAGAATGATCACTCAAGGTTAAATTCCAAAATATATGCTTTGTGATTTCACACAGGTTCCGTATTTTCTATTACTGGGTCAGCGCAAGAAAACTTTATCTAATTTGAAATAATTTCAACGCCGCCTGACACTTGTGACAATGCCCTGATTAGTCGTAATTAGCTTGGAAGGCAACATATTGGATGAATAGAAGGTGCGACCACTAACTCTTTAAGTGGTTTAATTCTTTTCAGTATGATTGACCAAAAATAAAACCGCCCACGCATCAGTTTGCGCAGGCGGTAGGATTATGCTATGATCTCCCTATCCGCTACGCGCCGAAATCGCGTAGTCTATGTCAAAGCCTCGTGGGCTTGCAGTCTACGGGGCATGTTGGTTAAGTATAAGACATGAGGGATGAATCTGGGTGTGACAAATGTCCTCTTATGATTTCAAGTTCCTTACAGGAACTGACGCGTTTATTACTCAAACTTTAGGATACCGCGGTATTTCGGGAAGCCTGAACAGCCCCAAAACTTTCCACCTTCATTTGCGCCGGGTTTGGCAGTTCTCAAGATCACATCACCACCGCATGCTTGGATGGCGGCTTTTCTATTTGCTATTCTGCGTCCGCATTCGTCTCACTCCGCTCACGCCACCCAGTGGAGCGGATCCCATAAATCGTCCGATCATACACATATTCACCGACCACTTCCCCATTGGGTTGTGTCACATGCAGGCGATATCCCAATCGCTCTGGAACAGCACGGCTGCGTTGATTGTTCGCTGCGCACCCAATCACAAACCGCTCGATACCCATTTCATCAATTGCGTAATCCATTAACGCGCTGATACAGCGGGTGATGATTCCCTTGCCCTCGTGTTCTTCCGTGATCCAATAACCAAATTCAATTGCGGTTGGACTGCCGCTCACGCCTGCCATAAAGATGGTACCAGCCAGTTTGTCACGAAACCATATCCCCAGATCAAGGGGACGATT
>Ga0154020_10003555_pt1 | contig 18718 bp, 11 predicted proteins | sample Klosneuvirus_201_FD_109709 | JGI IMG/M metagenome (GOLD analysis project Ga0154020, IMG submission 109709) | Active sludge microbial communities from wastewater, Klosterneuburg, Austria - Klosneuvirus_20160825_MG | ecosystem: Engineered > WWTP > Aerobic digester > Activated sludge | place... | reverse complement strand
GAACTCGGTAGTTAAGCTCTTCTGCGCCGATGGTACTGCACGGGTCTCCGTGTGGGAGAGTAGGGCGCTGCCAGATCCTTTTTTAAGCGCGTTAGCAATTAAATGCTAACGCGCTTTTTTTTTTGACCTATGTCTTTCTTTCGTCTTACTCTTCACTATGTTTTTTTTTATTACCTTATCTCTCTTCTCTTTCGTTTCTTATTCCCTTGCAAAAAATTTTAAATTATTACCTCTATCCCTATTTCTTTTATTGCCATTTTGTATTTCAAAACAACCTTCCGGATTAGAAGCCTTTTTTACCCTTCTTCCTCATCAGTCTCTCTTTTTAAATAAAGATATTAGCATGATACTGAGCCATGACGAACAAGCAATCACTTATTTTAATTTTGCAGAGCATTGCTATCAATTTAAAGCGTATGAAGAATGTATGACTGCAATTGCAAATACACATGAAATTAAAAAATTTTATGCGCGCGCTGTGTTGTCTTCTAAGTTTGGTAATGTATCTTTTTTAGAAGATAGAATTAAGGATAGAATTGATCGTGGATATTTTAGATTTTACTCAGCATTAGAACTGCTTAAGGTTTTTTTGGACCGCGCTAAGATAGATAGTGCTTATTTGGATAAAGCTAAAGAGATGATAGAAGTGGCCTACGAATTGTCGCCTGTTCCACAAGAAAAAAAATTAGAATTAAAACTTCTTGAATCAACCTATTTTGTAGCCACTGGGCAATACGATCGTTATGTCTCTTCTGTTCGTGAAATAATTGATCAAAAAAATAAAATTCCACCAGAATATGTGCATAGGTTGACTACACTGAGTGAAAAAATAAGCCATGATGTAAAGATTTTAAGCGAACAAGATGTTTTGTTTTATGAAAATACAATCCAAATTTTAAAAACTAAAAAATCTGATTCTGAAAAATTAGAGATATTGCGTATGTTGTCTATAACTCACCCTGAATCACGATCTTGGTTATTTATGATGAAAGCAGAGTTGGCAATGCAATCAGATTTAATTTTTGAAGCCCAGACTGCTTTTTTACAAGCTAAAATTCATTCTCCTTTTGATGCTGATTTGGATATTAGAATGGCCCGTTTATGGAAACAAAAAAATGATTTTGAAAAATCTTGGTATTTATATGAAAATGCGATGAATTTAATGCCTACGGATTTGAATTTATTAAATGAAGCTTTAGTGTGTGCTCAAGCCATGAATGATTATGAAAAAGGTTTGTTTGTATTTAATAGGTTAGATAATTTTAATTATAAAAATATTTATTGGGATCTTAAAAAAGCAGATTTTTTTATGGCCTTGCGTCGTCATGAAGAAGCAATTGATACATTAAGAATAGCAACAGAAAAAAATCCTAATGAGGCCCGTTTATTTTTAGCATTGGCCCAAATTGCCACGCAAATGCAATTAGATAAGCAAGCAACTGCAAAACGTCAAAAACAAAATCAAGAATTATTGCAAGAAGCAGAACAAGCACTTCAAATAGCCAAATATTTGCAAGCAGACTCACGTTTAATAGAAAAAGGTCAAGCATTTTTAGAACGTGTAAGAAAAGAAGGTGAAGAGTCTAAAAAATAATGATATAAAATTGGATTTATGACCACAAATCTGATCGATATTTTTACTTTATTTGATAGCCGTTTAATAAATCCTTTTGATGTATCTCAAGATTCGTTTAAAACCAGCTCTTTAAATGCAAAGAATTTAGCAAATGAAATTTATAATGTCTCGAATATATTTTTAAACTGGCTAAAAGAATCTCGTCAGGGATGTTTTAATTTAAACTGGCTGGTATTTTGTTATTCTGTTTTGCCTGTTCGCTTAATTGAAGATGCCAAGAGTGTGTGGTTGGTTGATTATTCAATTTTAGGTGTGGATGCTCAAATATTAACAGAAATTTCAGATAAAGAATGGGTGTGGCAGGAAACTTCACTAGAAGATCGCCGTATTTTGCTTTGGGGATTGGTCTTATCTCGGGCATTTTCTGTTTTAATGAAAGATTTAATGACTGGTTATGTAACACCTTTGCATATGAATCAAGAACAAGCTTTGATTGTGTTTATTTCTAGATTGTTTGCAAATGAAACAGCTGAATTAAAATCAATAATAGAAGATGATCCGGAGTTTTTAACGTGGTTATTGACGCTTGCTAAAAAACCTTGGCTATTGCCAGACATTCAATGTTGTATTTTAAACTCCAAGGAAGACACCTTGTCTGTAGATGAAGTATGGAGTCCTCTTATTCAAATTCTTGCCACATTAAACGCAGATGAACGCCCACTTTATTTATGGTTAGCGCCTTTAGATGTATCTTGTGTGATTTCTCCTTATGTAAGAGACACACGTTCTTTGTTGGTTGATTGGATAAATACACAACAGGATTCTTTGCCTGTTTTAAAGCAAGCGATGGAATCTGGGATTGAGGATGCGTTTTATGTGTGCGCAGATCTATTTTGTAAGCATTTTGATGAAGTTCAACACGAACGCGAACAAGCGGAGGCCACAAGTGGTATTTTTACAGTAAGAAATAAATTGAATAAACCCATTGTTCAGATTTGTGACACACAGCATTTAAATTTGTCTGACGTTGACTCAAGAATTAATTATAAGGAAAAAAACACACACAATAAATGTTGGCCTATTGTTATTATATTAAATCAAAATGTTCCAATTATTGCTGGTGCTTTTTTAACTCGGTTAATACAAGACGTTCAGGCTAATTATCGACATTGTTATGTATGTGTGCAGAGTTTGGTGTCTTTGTCTTTGATCGAGCAAATTTCTAAACCAGAATCTCAATTATACGGATCTGAACAATTATCTTTTAGTACCGCTTATGACATACGCCAAGGCATTATTACTGCGCTTCCTTATATAAGAAATATTCCAGCCGATTATCGTTGTTTTATAGATTCTGGTTGTTTATTATCGGCTTTGTTTAAAAGCGAGTTACAACAATTAAAAATGTTGTCGTTACAAGCGCAAGAATTAATGCCTGTGTTACTATATTTAATAGATAATCGACATTTGCCTTGTAAGGATCTCACACTAGATGCCACTTATTACTCACCTAATCATGATCTTATTTTTGATAAACAGCAGCTGGCTAGCTATGCCGCACGTGTATGGTCTGATATTTTAAATACAGAAGACAAATTATTACCAGAAAAAGATGACACGCCTAAACAAAGATTAGAGGACGATGGAGAAGATTGGACGTTAGGTCTTTCTTTGCCTGAATCTACAAAAGAAGAACGTTTATCTTCTCGCATGAAAGATAAAACAGAGAATAAGCCCAAACAAATACCTTCTAGGTTTCATTTGCGAGTTTAAATAAATCCGAATTTTAATTATTAATTTTTAGAAGAGAGGAATTTTTAGATGATAAAAAAAGTTAAGATTGAAGAATTTCAAATCTATGGTCCGAGTGTACGCACAAATAATGCACTAGAAATGAGTGCTTCTGGAAAAATTTCAAATTTGTGGCAAAAGTTTTACGCATCTAATCTTGATTTAGCGGCCAACACAAAAACATATGGCGTTTATTCTAATTATGAGTCAGATGCCACAGGTGAATTTACAGTTACTGCGGGAATTAAAGTAGAGAGTGGTGCCGAAGCAAGTGTTATCATTAAATCTGGTACTTATTTAGCTTTTTTAGCCAATGGGCCAATGCCTGCAGTGATTATTGATGCTTGGAAGTCTGTTTGGATGCATTTTTCAGAAAAACAACCTTATGAGCGGGCTTATGAGACTGATTTTGAGGAATACAATGGACCTGAATCGGCAATAATTTACATTGGAATTAAATAGGCAATAAAATTGTTGGCTTGAGCCTGAAGTGGTTCTGTTTGTAGTGAGTTTACTCCATGACTGGTGCTTCGTAGCCTACTTGTTCTACATATTCTTTGTATCCTCCTAGGTATGGTTTGGCTTGATTGTTCTTAATTTCTAAAACACGGTTAGATAGTGCGGTTAAAAAATTTCTATCGTGCGAGACAAAGAGCATGGACCCTTGGTAGTTTTTAAGGGCCTGGATAAGCATTTCTTTAGTTGCCATATCTAAATGGTTGGTTGGTTCGTCAAGGATTAAAAAATTGGGGGGATTATACATTAACAAAGCAAGTACAAGCCGTGCTTTTTCGCCGCCAGATAAACTTTTACAGCGTTTATTAATTTCTTCTCCCGAAAAACCAAAACATCCAGCAAGTGTTCTTAATGCGCCTATAGATTCTTTAGGAAAAGACGTAATTAATGTATCCCATATGGTTTGTTCGGCAGATAATAAATCCATTGCATGTTGAGAAAAATAAGCCAATTTAACACTGGCGCCCAAAAGAACATGCCCTTTATCTGGTGCTACTGCACCTGCCACAAGTTTAAGTAACGTGGATTTACCAGCGCCATTTACACCCATTACGCACCAGCGCTCTTGTCTGCGAATTAGAAAATCAAACTGCGAGTAAATTGTTTTTTCGCCATATCTTTTATCTACGCCACTTAATTTTACCACTTCTTCTCCAGAACGAGGTGCTTGACGAAATTCAAATACAATCGATTCTTGTTTTTTGGGTGGTTCCACTTTTTCTATTTTATCTAGTTTTTTGATACGTGATTGTACTTGTGCAGCCTTTGCTGCTTGTGCTTTAAATCTATCAATAAATAGACGTTCTTTGGCCAACATTGCTTGTTGTCTGTCGTATTGTGCTTGTTCTTGTGATAATTTGATCTCACGCTGGGTTAAATAAAATTCGTAATTGCCTACATAGGTTGTTAATTCACCATTGTCGATTTCTATGATTTTATTTACAATCCGATTGATAAAGGCTCTGTCGTGAGAAGTCATAATGATAGTGCCAGAATAACCTATTAAAAATTTTTCAAGCCAAAGAATGGATTCGAGATCCAGATGGTTGCTTGGTTCGTCAAGAATCATTACATCGGGTTGCATTAATAAAATGCGCGCTAAAGCGACACGCATTTTCCATCCACCAGAAAGCTTGCCGACATCCCAATCCATCATTTCTTGGGTAAAATTAAGCCCGGCTAAAATTTCTCTGGCCTTGGCATCTAATAAATACCCACCAAGGTTATCAAAACGTGCTTGAACGACACCAAAACGGTCAATAATAGAATCAAGTTTGGATGCGTATTGTGGATCGGCCATGGCATTTTCTAGATTTTTAAGTTCATCGCCCAAAGAAGAAACTTCGCCTGCGCCGGCCAGTGTTTCTGCTACTACACTGCGTCCTTTCATTTCACCGACATCTTGATTAAAGTATCCCAATGTAATGTTTTTGTCTTGTATGACTTGTCCAGCATCGGGTGTTTCTTGCCCCATAATCATGCGAAAAATAGTTGATTTCCCGGCTCCATTAGGACCTACAAGAGCTACTTTTTCTCCACGATAGATAGCACACGAAGCTTCGATAAAAAGAATTTGTTGGCCATAGGCATGGCTGATGTTGTCGAGTTTGATCATGATTGTTAATAACTTAAATTGGTCTCTAAAACGAGTGCGGAATAAGAATCAAAATGGCGTAAAAGCAGTTTCGGAGGATAAGCTTAGAAAGAAATCAAATGAATAGGTGTGCCTGCGTAAGAAATTTATTTTTTAGCTTTTGATTTTTTTGTATTTTTAGGATTGAACGACAGCACGTAATAAGAAAGACCCCATCTGTCTTCTTCTGGAAGGTGTGAAAATCCAACCATGCCTGTGCCATCTAATCCTTTAGAGATACTTTCGAACACTTGTTCAACTTTATCGCCTTTTTTGTAGGCGTCTTTAATAAAGTTACGTGGTTTTGGATTGAGTGCTGCACCTGCAGGACCATTACCATCGCCAGCGGCGCCATGACAAACTAAGCAATTAGCGGCGTAGGATGCTTTTCCTTTTTCTAAAAGCTTGTCATTTAAAGCAGGGGCTGCCGCAAATAAAGAAGCCTGAGAAGCCAGCAATACGCTCAATACCGAGATTAATCTTACATGTTTTTTCATTATCAACCCTTTCCCTTTATTAGGATTCATTAGATCTCTTTTGGAAACTTACTGCAGTTTGGTCGCTCGTGACAGTTTCGAAAGAGGTCTGTTCTTGCTGCTTAATGTTCTAGTTGTACAATAAAAACACAAGCAGCGCATTTTTATGTCAAATAAAAAATAAAAACAGCGTAAATTATTAGTTTTAGTATATGATTTTAGTCAGTTAAAAACAGCTCATCTGTTACGTGCACATATTCACATGGACTTGAATTTTAAACCTGTTTATAAAGACGGTAGAAATAAAAGATAGAGTTTACTTGTCTTTAGTTGATAACAATAAAAGGAGATGACATGTTAAAAATCACACGCAGATGCAATTTATTATTTAAAGTCATTTATTGTGCGCTTGCCTGTTTATTGTTTTTAACATTTAACAGGACAGGTCAAGCTAAAAACCAGGATGTCATACAGATGAGTACTTATAAAAAACCTGATTCAGAAGTTTTGAAAAACCAATTAACACCACTTCAGTATCAAGTGACACAAATGTGTGGGACAGAGCCACCGTTTCAAAATCCTTATTGGGATAATCACGAACCTGGTATTTATGTGGATGTGGTCTCTAAGGAACCTTTATTTAGTTCTTTAGATAAATTTGATTCGGGCTCTGGTTGGCCTAGTTTTACGCGTCCTATTAGCTTGGACAAAATTAAAACACGTAAAGACAGTAGCCACGGCACACAACGTACAGAAGTGCTTTCGGCTGGGGCAGGTTCTCATCTGGGCCACGTGTTTGATGATGGCCCCGGAATTGACCACCTTAGATACTGTATTAATTCAGCATCACTTTTGTTTATTCATGCACGTGATTTAGAAAAAGAAGGATATGCAGCATACGCACCATTGTTTAAAGATATTATACCCAAACAAACCCGTGAAGTGGCTATTTTGGCAGGTGGATGTTTTTGGGGTGTGGAAGAGATTATCAGAAAACTCAAAGGCGTGGTCAAAACAGAGGTGGGTTATACCGGAGGAAGCGTGATGTCTCCCACCTATGATATTGTTAAAACGGGTCGCACCATGCATGCAGAAGCAGTTCGTATTGAATTTGATCCTGCGATTATGACTTATAAAGAACTATTATATTGGTTTTTTAGGTTGCATGACCCAACAACCATGAATCAGCAAGGTAATGACAAAGGGACACAGTACCGGTCTGCTATTTTTTATCAAAATGACATACAAAAAAGGGTTGCCCAAGAAGTTAAAGACGAGATTCAAAAATCAGGGCAATGGAAGCAGCCGATTGTTACCGAAATTACAGCGGCACATACTTTTTATCCCGCGGAAGAATATCACCAAAAATATCTGCAAAAACATCCCAACGGGTATACCTGCCATTTTTTACGCACGTTCAAATAGGCCTGCGGCGCCTTGGCCACCGCCAATACACATAGACACAATGCCGTAACGTGCTTTTCTTCTTAACATTTCGTAAATCAAGGTGGCGCTCATGCGTGCGCCTGTGCAGCCAAGTGGATGCCCCAACGCAATAGCACCACCATTAACGTTTAATTTGTCTTGCGGGATTTGCAATTCTCTTGCGCAATAGACCGCTTGTGCTGCAAATGCTTCGTTGATTTCGAATAAATCAATATCTTTGATGTTTAGCTTGTATTTGTCTAGGAGCTTTCTAATTGCAGGAACAGGCCCGATGCCCATTAGTTCTGGTGGCACGCCTGCAACTTGAAAACCTCTAAAATAAGCGAGTGGTTTAAGACCCAGGCTATCTGCTTTGCTTTTGGTCATTAAAACCACAATGGCAGCGCCATCTGTTAAAGGCGAACTGTTGCCTGCAGTAACCGAACCACCATCCATAAATGCTGGTTTTAATTTACTTAGTATTTCTATAGAGGTATCACCGCGAGGCATTTCGTCTGTTTCGAAATTAACAGTGGTGGTTTGTTTGGTAATAGGATTGTACTTAATGGCATCGACAGGAATAATTTCGTCTTTAAATTTTCCTTCTTTTTGTGCTTGTACTGCCTTTTTATGAGATGCAAGAGCGAACTGATCTTGTTCTTCTCGCGATACCTTGAATTCACGCGCTACTTTTTCTGCTGTAATCCCCATGGGCATATAGGCTTGTGGGAGTTGTTCAACAAGTTCACCACTGGCCGAAAATTTATTACCCATCATGGGGACCATAGACATAGATTCTACGCCGCCAGCGATAATCACATCGGCCGATCCAAAAGCAATGCGTTCTGCAGATTGCGCAACGGCTTGAATACCTGAAGAACAGTAACGATTAACAGTGACTGCCGCAATTGACTGTGGCAATCCGGCAAGTAAAACAACCATACGTGCGATGTTCATTCCTTGTTCGCCTTCTGGAAAGGCACAACCAACCGTAAAGTCATCGATCATGTCTGGCTTAAGTTGTGGTATTTTAGCCAATGTTTTTTTAAGAACCTGAGCTAACAAGGTGTCTGGTCTGGTATCTTTAAGCGTGCCTTTTTGGCCGCGACCCATCGCTGATCGGCCTGCAGCAACAATAACAACTTCTTGTGAAGACATAATGAGCTCCTTTATAAAAATGTTAATTTCTTAATGGTTTATTGGTGGTTAATAGAGACACCATTCTTTGTTGTGATTTTTCTTCTCCACAGAGAGATACAAAGGCTTCGCGTTCGAGATCTAACAATGCCTGTTCCGTGACTACAGTGCCGTAACTTACTTGGCCTCCACATAAAATTTGCGCCAAGTGTGTGGCCATTTTTCCTTCATGTGCAGTTGCTTTGCCTGATTCGACCATATTGTATATAAGCGCTTTAAGCGATGCCAATCCTGCCGTTCCAGCTACTTTTATTTTGCGTGGTTTAGGTCTGGTGTAGCCTGCTTCTGCCATTCCTAATGCTGTGGCCTTGGCTTCGAATAACAAATGGGCACGATTCATTGCGATTTTATCTGTATTTTGTAAGAATCCCAATGTGCGTGCTTCTTCTGCACTTGTAGACACTTTAGCGGTTGCGATAGTTTCGAACACACGTGCGGTATAGGGTAACAAATCCACATTCATGTCTTCTGGGATTTTTTCCATGGTTCTAAAAAGCAGCTCCTTGGTTCCTGTGCCCGCAGGGATTACGCCAGCTCCAAGTTCGACCAAACCCATATAAAGTTCGCTATGTGCACGGATTGCATCTGCGGCCATCGCTACTTCGCAGCCACCACCAAAAGTATAATTAAACGGCGCAGCAACTACTGGAATATCACTATGACGCATGCGCATAAGGGCATTTTGCATGCCTTGAACCATGGTGTGTAGTGCATTCCAGTCTTTATTTTGGGCTGCCATAAGGACCAACATTAAATTAGCGCCGGCAGAAAAATGTTCGCCATCGTTAGCAATGACAAGCGCTCTAAAGTTTTTCTCTGCTTCTTCTATTGCTTGATTCAACATACCTATGACGTCTGCATCAAGCGTGTTCATTTTGGTGTGAAATTCAAGACCCAAGCAACCATCGCCCAAATCCACTAAAGTAGCGCCCATATTGTCTTGAACAATGTTCTTTGCATTGGCCTTAATTGCGCTGTAGGTTTGTTCTCTTTTGGTCTTTTTAACTTCGACATATTTTTTATGTCTTGGATCGTAATAAGATTCTACGCCTGCTTCTGTTTTATAGAAAGATTTAAAACCTAAAGATAACATTTCAGAAACCCATTCAGGAATGGCAATGTTATCTTTTTTCATGCGTTCAACAGATTCAGTGACACCTAATGCGTCCCAAGATTGGAATGGCCCGAGTTGCCAATTGAATCCCCACTGCATGCCTAAGTCAATATTGCGGATGTCGTCTGCAATTTCGCCCAGTCGCCATGCAGAATAAGCTAAAGTATGCGCCATAATTGGCCATGCGAGCTGGCCTACTTTGTCTTGTGCAAAGGTTACAAGTTTAATACGTTCTTTGATATCGTCTGTATTTTTAGCAATTTTTAAAGTGTCTTCTTTGAGCTTTTGTTGAGGCACATAGGTCATGGTTTTATAATCAAGCGTTTGAATGCCTTCTTTGGTTTTTTGATAAAAACCACCGCCTGATTTATCTCCCAATTTACCCATACCTACTAATTTTTCTACAAAGTCAGGTGCTTTAAAAATATCTGCCGCTTTGTCTTTTTTATTTAAAAAGCAGGTACTGGCAACGTGTAATAAAGTATCTAGTCCAACTAAATCGGCGGTTCTAAATGCAGCACTTGCGGGCCTTCCGAGTGGTGTGCCTACGATACTGTCAACCGCATCAATGCTAAGTCCTTGTTTGACCATTTCGTGCATGGTGAACATCATAGCAAACACACCGATACGGTTGGCTACAAAATTTGGAGTATCTTTGCCGTAGACAAGGCCTTTGCCCAATCGTCTTTCTGCAAAATCATGAAAGTTTTTAACTACATCTTGACTGGTCTGTTCGCCCACCACTAACTCTAGCAAACGCATATAACGCACAGGGTTAAAAAAATGCGTGATGAAAAAGTGCTTTTTAAAGTCGAGAGAACGGCCTTCTGTCATTGCCGCTAAGGATAAGCCGGAAGTGTTAGATGTGACCAGTGTGCCCGGTTTTCTTAATGTATCGATTTTTTCAAATAACGCTTTTTTTATGTTAATATCTTCTTTCACTACTTCGATAATCCAGTCGCAATCTGCAATGCGCTTGAGATCGTCATCGAAGTTACCTATTTCAATAAGTTCTATATTTTTAGGGTGTGTGAGTGCCGCTGGTTTTTGCTTGGTTGCTTTTTCTAAAGCGGTTGCCGCAAAAAGACATTTGGCTTGTTTATTGTTTTTTTCTTGTTCAGATAGGCCGGGTGGAACAATGTCTAGTAATAAAACAGGAATACCCGCATTAGCGAGGTGAGTAGCAATGCCACTGCCCATTACACCAGAGCCTAATACACACACTTTTTGTATGGTTTCACGCATGATTTTCTCCCAAAGTAAATGAAGATCTTAGGATTAAACAAATCCGCGCTTTGTTTTATTTCGCTTAAAGTGCTTTGTAAATCTTTTGTGCGATAAATCTCGTCTTTTTTAATTTAAAGATTGGGTTTATGTGAAATTTTACATGGGTTGGAGAGTGGGTTCAGTTGTTATCCAAGCGGGTTGATTTGATGTGTGCTGTGTTTGCTTTTTATCGGGAAACGGTGGGTGATCCTTTGATTCATTGTGATTTTGGGTATTTGAAGGATCTTGTTGATGTGGAAACAAGCCTCTTATTTTTTGATAAAATCGGTGCTGGTCGGTGTTTTGTTGGGTCGCTTCATTTCCATTTATTTCTTTAAAAAAGAGTGCTGCCTTTGCTGTATCTAGGACGATTTGTGGTTCGCCAGCTAAGCAAATTGATTTTGCATTTTTTTTAGACCATGTATCTGCTGCCATTTTAGTTTCTGAAACAAGTGAAAGCATGGGTTGTTGCGTGATGTAATAATGTGTGATTCTTCCTTCTGACTCAATACCTAAAAATCGTGGATTGGCATCGATGACAGAAAAATAATTACCAATTGGTCTGTTTGGAAATTGAAACTGAGCAAGTACAGTGCCCGCGGGAATTCCTAATAGACGCACAGGTTTTTCAAGATTAGTGCCTAAGATGTGCCCCAGTAAAAATTCAATTCCTCTAGTGTGGTCCCGATCGCGCCCAAATCCTAACTGTGTTTTGTAGTAATAGGTGAGTACACGTATGCGTGCTTGCAGATGACGAGCGGTGTTTTTAGATTCAGCAGCCAACTTAATATCACTTTCGTGACATGTCTCTTTGTTGTTTTTTTCTATGCGTGAAAGCATGGCCAGTGCTTCTTTTGATGCCATTGCTTTTAGTTCTTTTGGAGATAGATTGTAAGTGTGTTGTCCATCGTCTGAAGTGATATTGGTATGAAATTCTAAGAGTCTTGGTTTGATTGTTGACTTGCTTTTAGCCGAACCAGTCATTCCCGTTCTGGAAAGGCCTGCCTCTTGCTCTGCTTTTATTTGTGTTGGTGATGCATGAGACGGAGGATTTTGGGATAAATTGAGTGCATTGTCGTTATTGATATTATTGGGCTTGCTTCTTAAGTAGTCTAAAAATTTCTGATTGGTTGGGATTGTTTCTGGTGAAATATCTTTTATTATACTGGCAATTATATCGGGTGCGATGTTTTGTTGTTCTAATCTGGCTGTAATTTCTGTTTCGATGCTTGTTTTTGTGTAAACATCTTGAATCTCTCTTTGCGCTTTAGGCGTTAATAACGGATGACTCGCTGATAAAACAGCTAATTTATTGGCAATAACGATTGGTTGCACATAAGACACCTGTTCTTTATCGTAGACCGACCTTTTGGCATCCACCATCGCGATAATACTTATGAATTCTTTAACTAATCGTTGTTTTAAAGCATCTGGGAGGCTGGCGCTTAAAATTTCATTTATTTTAGAATTTATGGAACGTGCGCGGGTTGGTTCGTATTGACCGCTATCTACGTGCCTTAATTCTGGATAGGTTTGATAAATAGATTCCACGCGGGTTTGCAGTTGTTTTTCTTGATCTGCTGTAAGTTCGGGCAATGATGACTCTTGTTCGTTTTTTCGCTGTTCATTGATAATTGCGATGTATTTGAGCCTTGCTGATTTTTCTGCAAAGGCAATTGCTTTTTTATGAGATAACCCCGTTTGCTGTGCAATCCATAAGCTACTTTGAAAAATTTCTACATGCAATTGCCCTTTGATCTTTTCTTGGATAAATTTGTAAAATTCTTCAAATAATAATTCTTCTTCTTTGGATTGATCGGGCGTATGTTGAATTTTTATCACCAAATAGCAAAGCTTTTGTGTTTTTACAAAAACGTCGATGGCTTCTTTGGGGATTTGTTTATCTTGTTTTTGCTTTTTGTTGTAATCCTCTATGTTGTCTACAAAGCGCGTAAGTGCCGAGTCAAATTCTGATTTTCCTATTTTGGTAAATAGTGATTCTTTGTAAACGACAAAAAAAGCATGAAGTTCTTTAGCTAAAAATTTTTGTGCGTTAGGATCTTGCGTGACTTGCTTGGCGGCTTCGTTCGCTCTTTCGTGGGCATCTTTTATGGTGACTAGGGCACCTTGCAAAGAAGGACCTACCAGATTCATAAAATGGGTAAGTTGTTGAACCAAGGATCGCGTATTGGAATTTTCGATATTGGGGATAATTAATTGTTGCAATGCAAAATCAGAAAGTGGAATTACGTTTTGCCAGATTTTTTGCAAAATAGTCTGTGCATTTTTACCCGCACCAGCAAGACCTGCCATTTGTCCGAGTTTTACCATTTGTATTAAATTGGTGACGATTGCGAGTGCCGCACTATTTTTGCCTAAAATGGGTGTTAGTGCTTGTGTAATAAAATCTTGCGCCTTGATAGTGATATAGGTGTGCCCAATTCCTAATGCGGTCTTAATTGTAAGAGATAAGGTTGCAAGTTCTTTGGCAGATAAGAAAATACCTCTTACCTGAAGCGCTTTTTGTAAAAAAGTAGTGACTTTGGCGCCTATGACAGCGGTTTCTAATGAAACAAGCCCAACACCAACACCAGGCAAAGATAACGAAGCCAATAAAAGAGAAAATTCTTGCGTTATGATGAGTGTCTTTTGGTTTGATTGCCACCATTGTATATCCGCTTTAAATACTTGTGTGGATTCTTGAACCGATTGAGTTTGTTCTTCAAAATGTTTAATTCGTTCAATGGCCTGTGGGTGACTTAAGTCCAGGTTAAAAATGGGATCTTGTCCAAGCGTTTTTAGATGATTGCCAAGAGTATCTGTGTGTTTTTGATCTAAGGGCAAATCTAATACCAGCGGTGTTGTTGCGTTGCTCTGCGTGTTTTTAGAAGACTGTTTAAGCGTGCCCAATAGAATATCTGCGTGTGCTTGTTTTTCTTCTGTTGTAGAAAGTGAATGATTTTGTTCTATCACTTGATCTAACGCCGTGCTTTGTTTAGAAAATAGCGCGTTTAGGTTTTTTTGGGCTTGCGATGCAATATTTTCATGGGCTGTTTGCATGTTGTCTGTGATTGTTTGACCTGTGCTGTGTCTAATCTCTGGGCTTAATACACTTTCTCCTTGTTCAATAACCCCGCCGTATCCCAAAAAATTGATAATTGGATGAATTGTGTCGCCAGTGACCACATGAAGTGTTAGTTCTTGTCTTCTGAGCTCTTCTTGCGCTGTTTTTTGACGTTCTTTTTGCGATTCTTTTAGTTGATAAAATAGTGCCTGTGTTTGTTTTAAATGTTCATCTTGTTGCTTGATACGTGGCGCTATTTGAGTTTGATAAATTTGTGTGAGTTCTTGATCTTTGGTGCCAATTGCCTGATATTGATTGGCTGCTTCTTTATGTATTTGATTGACTTGCGTATATAGGGCGACCAGTTGGCTATAGCGAATGCTAGATTCTGATGTGTGGTTTGAGTTTTTAAAAATACTTTGTGTTTGTCCTTGTCTAACAAAGCGCCTGGTTTCTTCTTCTGTTTCGTGTGCGTGAACTACAAGTGTAAATTGTGCTTTGGTTTTATACGTTTTAGATGCAATTTGGTTAATTTGGTTTTGTGCCTGTTGTAGCGCTTGTCTTGCTTGTTCTGGTTGCCCTAATAAAGCTAATAAAGAAGCCTCTTGGCCCAAAAAATATGCATGAAGTGCGGTGTTTTCTTGAGTGTGATGAACAGCATTGACAAAAGATTGAACACGAAGCAACAAATCTTGAACTTGTTGTTCTTTTTTTGCACGATAGTATGTAATTTGCTGTGTTGATTGTTCTATTTCTTCTTGTTTATTTTGCTGTTCTTGGGCGTTTGTTTGAATGTTGGTTGGGTGTTGTTTAAATCTGTTTTTTTGCTGTTCTTGAATTGATTTTTGATGATTATTGGTTGTTTGGTAAAGATGTTCAATGTCTGTTAAAAGATGTGCATTGGCAATTTGGCCATGGATAACGTGCGCAAACAATGTAGATTTAACAGGTTCTGCAAATGAATGTTTGTCTATATACTGAGCAGTGTCTTTTGATTGTTTAAGCAGTTTCTGGGACAGTACTTCTATCTGGTAAAGGTGTTCTTGTGAAAATTCATCTGTCTTTTGTGCGGGTGTGCTATCTAAACGTTGTTGGGCCCAAGTCGTTTGTTTTTCTGCTTCTTTGAGTTCTAATTGTGCAAGTTCAATTTTGTTTTTGGTTTGTTTAGATGGTTCAGAACAATTGTGGTTGTTTCTGATATCTTCTAATTCTTTTTGCTTTAACGTACGTTGGTAAGTGGCCAATTCTAGTTGGTGTTGTGCAAGGTCTTGTTCCGAAGGTGGTGTGTTTTTATTTGACCACTGTGTTGAAAAATCTGCTTTTTTTTGCAGTATTTGTAGTCTTGCATAAGCAATTTGCAGTTCGATTTGTTTGGATTGTTTGTCTAATGTGTAGATACTTGCTAATTCGTTTTGTTTTTCTGCGACAGCCGCTTGTGCATGATTTAATTCTTCTTGGCTTGGGGTATCTTCCAATCGCTGTGACGCGTCTTCTTGTCGCTGTGTTAGCGCTGCCTGTTGTGAATGGATATGGCGCTCAATTTGAATTTCTTCGGTCAGTATTTTTTGTCCTAATTGTTGCCTTTGTGTAACGGTTTCTTGATAACGCTGTTGCATTTCTAAAGAGGGCTCAGAAATTGTTTCTATTTGTTGTGCTGCCAGATCTAATGCGTTGAATGCTTCTATTTCTGCAGTTCTACGGGCAATATCTACTGCTTGAATATTTTTTTGAGACACTTGTTCTTTGTTAAAAGATCTTGCGGTGTGAACAAACTTTTCTGCAAGTTGTGCTTTTTGGTTTGCAATTTTAGCGTTTGTAATATGAAGATCAATAACCAAACGTTGATGTCTTGGATCTGTATTTCTTACAGGATATTGTTCTGCTCGTTTAAGGTCTTCTTGTGCTTGTTTTAAATGCGTGAGAGATTCCGGATGCAATAATTGATTGGGCATTTTTGCGCGTTGTTTTTGTTCTTCTGATAAAGAAGCCAAAAGCGCAATTTGCCCTGCCTGAATGGCGTAACGAGCGGCTTTTAGTGCTTTTTTAGGATTGTTTTTTAGGCGGTTTTCTTTTTTTCTATATAACTGCGCTACACGTGCGTATTGTTCTTCTGATTTTTGTGCGTAGTATGCCGCTTTTTTTAGGTCGCCACGATGTTCTTTGCGTGCGGCGCGTGCTTGGTTGTTTTTTGCACACAAGATAGTGTAATCAATCACATTTTTTTCGTTCTGGGCATTATTTTTTGCCAAAGATTTAATCAAAAGAGATATTTTTTGTATGGATCCATTCAGCACATCGCTGGGGTGTTCGTTTTTTAAAGAATCTTTGCTGTTTTGTGGGCCTGTTTGCATTTGCAATAAAGTTTTTCTGCAATTTAATAATTTTATACTCTCTGCATATGCTTGTTTATATTCTTTTTGCGCATGATAAAGAGAAGCAGCAGGCCGTGTTAATGCGGTTTCGAGTATTTGCTGAACGCATTTTTGTGGAATGCCAAGCACTAAAAATAAAGCAATATCAGATCGGGACAATCCATTTTTTTCTAACCAAGCAATTGGCTTGTCTAGGTTTTTGTTGTTTTTTAACGACACCTCTAGTTTTTGTTCTATAAAGTCAGGTTCTAATTGAAACAATTCGATAATCTCTGGATCGAATGAATACGTAAAATCAAAACACGTAATAGATTGAATCGTCTGTTGTAGTTGTTCTAATAAACGGTGAATATAAATATTTTTTAATGTGCTTTCTTCTTTGGTTGTAGGTATAAAATCACGCAGATCGTTTAGTTTTTGCGAAACATCTAAAAGACCTGTTTGCGCTTGTTCTAAAGAATTATAATAAACGACCGCAAGAGGCTTGGAATGCATTTGTTGAGCTTCAAGAAACCACGCGGGTGGGGCGACTGAAACAGGGATGTTTGTTGGCAACCCAGGCAATAGAGAGACACTTTGTTGTGGTGGCGACTGTGTGATTGCTAGGGGCGCCCCTGCGGGAGAAGGCTTTGTGGGCTCTGTTACAACACTGACAAATAAGGGTAAATGACTGTTTACAACCATACAACAACTCTTTGAATTTTAACTCAAGCTCTGTATCGGTTAAAAAACTAAAAAATTGCTTACAATGTGGTTTAATGTGTTTCTCGATAAAAATACAACCAAATTAAACGTTAAAGAAACAAAAAAAAATTATGCGATAATCACAAGGGAGTTAACCAAACAGGATCAAATGGAGAACATTTTATGCCGGGGCTTGCAGTACAAACATCAGGTGCAGTTATAAATTTTAGTCAAGAAGGGATTGAAAGTATTGCCAATTCGTTTAGAGCGATTATTTCAGCGGGGAGAGAAGAAGCTCAATTAGCCGCCCATTTTATGGGCAGCGAGAATACCACGTATTTATGGTTCCGCCAAGCCTTAGGCTTTTTGGAAAACGAGACAGGTGTGGTGCTGGAAGCAGCAAAGAAAATGGCCGCAAGAGACGGAAATTTTACCCAAGCCGCAGCTTATATGAAAGATTACCTAGGCCGCCTGCAGCCTAGATTGGATCTTTTGAGAGAAGCGATAGTGGAAGTCAAAGGCATTCATCAGTATGCCATAAATCCAAATAGCCCGATAGTATTAGCCAAGCCCGGTAGTTTTTTAGAAGCTTATCGTGCATTTAGGGGGACTATTGGCAGCGTTAAAGACATGGATGAAACTACGCGCAGTCTTTATATGGCGACTAAAAAAACAGCCGAAGCGGCGAGTACATTAAGAGGCGGAGTTTCATCTGCAAGTCGGGTTACTAGTTCCCTGGCAACACCTGCTAAAGCTGTTGATGTAGGTAATGCTGGACGTGCGACAACAGCAGGAAGACTTGCACAGAATACAGCCGTGACGGCAAAAGTGGCTTCTGCTTCATCTTCTGTAGGAACTGTCCTCAAAGTGGGTGGTGCTGCAACAGCTGTGGCTGCCGCGGCCTATACTGGTTATGAAACATACGAACTAGGGCAACGAGAAGAAGTGTCTACGGCAGAAACTTTTTTAGCCGGTGTTGAAACAGCAGGCAACTTGGCAGCTGCAGGTGGAACGGTTGCTGGTGCTACGGGAGTGGGTCTTGTTGTTGGTGTTGGCGGTGGTGTTGTTAGTGTAGGAGCCAAAATTGCACGAGAGGGGATGAAAGAAGATAGAGTGGCCGATCGCTTGTACCAAATACTGACAATGTCAAATCAAGCATTGGCGCTAAATGGTATTAAAAAGTTTATAAATAGCCTCACTACCGGACAAAAAAAGTTTGAGCCTGAAATCGATGTAACAAATTAGTAAAGTATTCAAGAAGCAAATCCATAAATAGGAAAGGATTAAGAAGCGCTCGGGCAAGCAGATCAAGGCCCAATCGAAAGACACTGTTCTGGGTGTAGCCATGGCGTTTTGATTTTTGTGGTTGTGCTTGGTTGCCCCAGTCATAAGCGTGGCAAAAAGCGATGCACAGCACGTGAAGAAGAGTCTCGATACGGTCGGGGTTGGTCAAGTGGGTATCTTCGAGATTAAAACCGCCTGACTTGAGAGCCTTAAAAAGGCATTCAATTTGCCACCTTAAAGAATAAGTTTGTGTTGGAGTTACAACATCATCACTATGCATAACGACCAATAGCTCACCTTGATGATTGCGTGCTGCACTG
>Ga0154020_10003554_pt1 | contig 18724 bp, 18 predicted proteins | sample Klosneuvirus_201_FD_109709 | JGI IMG/M metagenome (GOLD analysis project Ga0154020, IMG submission 109709) | Active sludge microbial communities from wastewater, Klosterneuburg, Austria - Klosneuvirus_20160825_MG | ecosystem: Engineered > WWTP > Aerobic digester > Activated sludge | place... | reverse complement strand
GGCCAGGACACGCCAGACGCAGTCATAGTCCAGCCGGTAACACCTCCAACGGAAGATTCATATGCTGATTTGTCGGGTGATATTGCCGTGAATGGCGATCTCGGCCCCAAACTGCTCAATGCAATCTTGCAGCGAAACTCCGTTGAAGTTCGCAGGTTACTCGTCAGCGGGGCAGATCCGAACGCTTCTTACCAGGGCTGGACTGCGCTGATGCTTGCTGCTTATACAGGAGAAAAAGAAATTACGCGGATGCTCATTGTGCGCAAAGCAACTTTCGAAACAAAGCTGGCGAATTATTGGACCGCGTACCTGATTGCGCGCAAGGTAAACAACGTGGACGTGATGGAAATTCTGGCCAAGGCGGGAGCGAATGTCCGCACGGCCGGCCTTGAGCAACGCACCTTACCGGCGCTGCAATAGATTTGTAGGGATAGACTTTAGTCTACCCCTACAAAGCAATGTTTAGAGCAAAAGTCTCAATCTGCCGCTTCTTGCCCTTCAGGCTCATAAATCCAACTGCCTGCCAGGCTGCGGCTCGCGATGCCTGACCCAGCATTTCAAAGACCGCCTGCGAAACGACAATCTCTTTGCCGAGATCTTTGCTGGCTGATTCAAGCCGGGCTGCGGTGTTCACGGTATCACCAATGAAAGTGAATTCCTGACGATCGGGTGAACCGATGCGGCCTGCAATCACTTCGCCGTAGTGGATGCCCAGGCCGACCTTAATCGTCTGCCCGAGTTCAGCGGAAAGTTTTGCTGCGGCGGCCGCCATTTCGGTCGCCGCCGAGACCGCATTCTGTGGCCCTTGTTGTTGGTCGTCGAGGCCGAAGATGGCCAAAATACCGTCGCCGATAAACTTATCGACTTCACCGGCGTGGCGGTGGATGATCTCAACCATTGCGGTAAAATATTTATTCATGATCGAAACCAGTTCTTCGGGAGTAATGCTTTCGGAGAGCGCGGTGAAATTCCGGACGTCTGACATGAGTACGGTGACATTGAGTTTTTCACCGCCGAGAGCGTTGTGGTCGCTGCCGAGCAGGCGTTCGGCAATGCGGGGGCTGACCATCTTGCCGAACACCGACTGGATTTTTTCTTTTTCACGCAAACCATCGATCATCGTATTTGTATGGAATGCAATGCGGCCGAACTCATCGTTGCTGATTACCGGCACGTATGCCTGCAGGTCGCCTGCCGAAACCTTTTCGAGCGTGTGTGTCTGGTTCAGAAACAGCAGCTTCAAGTTGCGCGAGTAACCGACAATCACGCTCACCAGAAACGCCAGTAACACAAGCATGACAAACATCACTTCGCGCAGCACCGACGGGCGGTAAAATTCGACTGTTCCTGGCGGTTGCGCTGCAAGCCACTTGAGGTCTTTGTTCACGACCAGAAAAATGATGATCGAAGATAGAACAATGGAAACAACCGTGATCGCGGAAATTTTGGAAATGATTGATGAACTTGCACCCGGAGTTTCGCGACTGAACTGACCCGACGCGAGATATTCACGCTGGCCCTGCAGATAGTTGTGGATCGCGAGAAAAAAGCCGAGCGCTGTGAACCCCACTGCGACCTTAACGCCGCTCGCCACGGGAAACAAATAATAGGCCTTGTTGAAAATTGTCAGCCCTGCCGCCATGAAAATGAATACAGACAGATCCAGCCATAGCTTGCCCGCTGCCTTGAACTCGAGCGCGACTCGGGTCACGTAACCGGCAGCAAAAACTCCCGCGAGCTCAACGGCAAAATCTCGAATGCCCAGCCCGTCGATGTACGGGCAGACGCTGCCGCCGTAATAGAGTACAATCACATAGGTGAGGGCATACCACAGGGTGATGGTGACGATTCTGCTGAGCATCCCTGTTGGTCGGGAAAGCCCGGATTAGCTTACAAAAAACCGCCAGGTAATAAGCCTGACGGCGCCAAGATGTGAAACGGGCTTATTCGGCGGATTTACTGCTGTATTTTGAACCGATAAACCACAGAAGTGCGCCGACAACGATCAGTCCAATGCGAATTCCCCAGCCAGCAGCTGTGCCCCATTTGTCGATCCAGATGAGAATTCTGAGGTTGTAGCCGATAAAATTCAAAATGATCGAGCCAACGCCGGCCAATGCAAGAAAGCCACCGATTGCGCTGAGTTTTGACATAATCCAATCCATTTAATCCACCTTTAATTTGATATTCATGGGCAATTGTGCCCATTCGTTAACGGTCGAATCGAACATGGTTCCCGTGTAAAGTCGATTATCTCCGGTTTAATCACTCGCGCTTTTATCCAGTTCGTTGAAGATCTGCTGGTATTCTGTTTTCACTGTATTACCCTTGAATTCTTCTCGTAGCACGCGATCGGCATTCAACGTCAATACCACAAAGTTTGCTTCTTCGAGACCGGTCATTTGCAGGGAACCATCGGCATTTGGTTCCGTGGCGCATTTAGGTTCGCGCTCCACTACATAGATCTTGCGGGCAGCTGCATCGATCTTTACGCTGCGGAATGTGCTGTTGCGCTCCATTGAGCAGGCCGCGGGGCTGGGTTGAATTTCCTGGTGTACTGCGGAGACACCGCCGGCCGTAATAAAGAAGAGTTTTGTCCATTCGACGCCCGAGCACGAACAGCGGCCGTTGAACTCTTCGACCGCAAAAACATTTTCCATTACTTCTTTGACACCCATCAGTTCGGGGTTGTAAGCTCCGTCTTCGCGCCGGGGTGCCTCATAGACATAATGGAAACCGTCGCTGCGGCTTTGCACCACAACGCGGCGCGGTGGCGCGCCGCAGTACATATCGTAGCCGCTCGCATCTTTGAGCGGTACACCGCTGATATTGGTGAGTATAACGCTGTGGTTCTTGAAGTTGATCTTGCTTATGGCCTGCCCGGCTTCAGACCAGGTGGCCTTCGGTATTTCTTCGACGGCCCCGGCTGAGCGTTGCGCTTTCTCGGGGAAAAGTTCTTCTTTGTTTTTGCCCACGAGCACAAATCCCGAAAATACCCAGCCGGATTTATCGTTGTACTTTGTCTGCAACCAATAACCGCTGCGGCCCTGTATCTTCTGGCTGTCTTTCGTTATCTGCAGAATTTCGCCGGTAGTGTTGAACGGCAAGGTCAGTAAACGCTTGGAATCCACCGTGGCGTGCTCGCGCAGGTTCAAGCCGTCACGCGCTATGACCTTGAAGTGAGTGTAGCGTTCGCTGGTATTGACGGGAGCCTGTGGCTTCTTGCAGCCTATCGCCAGGGCTGATATCAGAAAGGCATAAATGCATGCTGTCTTTAACATCGGCATGCGCAAAATAATATCGCGAGAGAGTCAAGCGAAACCGGTTTACGCCCCCACAAAACCTTCGAGACACGATCATGGTTCCTCAATCACTGGTCTATCAGGGTGGATTACACTGCGTGGCGACGCATGGCCCGAGTGGCGTGAGTCTGACTACAGACGCCCCAACCGATAATCTCGGCCGGGGCGAGTTCTTTTCACCCAGTGATTTACTAGTGACGGCGCTTGCCAGCTGTAAGCTCACGACGATGGCCATCTTTGCCGACCGACACAACGTGAAGCTTGACGGCTGCAAAATATATGCAGAAAAACACATGTCGGTTTCGGGCCCGCGGCGCATTGAGCGCATCGTGATGAAAATCGAATTCTGTGCCGGTATCGCCGCCGACATGCGGGATAAACTTGAAAATGTCGCGAAGGCTTGTCCTGTGGCAAAGAGTTTGTCTGAATCCGTGGTGCAAGAGGTTGCATTCCACTATCCTGATTAATACTTTCTAAATACCAACAACGAGGCCGACACAATATGCTTAGCCGCAAAAACGCATTATACTTGATCCTTTGTGGTCTGTGGCGCTGCTCTGGCTACACGACAGCAGAACTGCTGGAGGCAAAATTTCTGACGCAGACAGCACCTTACATCGACACAGTGCTGTCATCGCAGTATAATACACTGCTGATCAGTTACAGTGAAAAGGTGGAATCTGCCGGTGCGCTGCAGGCCTCTAACTATCGCATCGTCAACACCAGCGGCATACAGCTCGCGGTGACCGGTGTTGTTGCATTCGACGGTGGCGGTATCTCATTTCAACTGACGACCGCTGCGCAAACACCCAACATAGAATATCTACTCTCTGTTTCAGACGTAAAAAATCTGAAAGGTGTGGCGACTAACAGCCAGGTCACATGAAAATTTCTGGGATATAACATCGGCGGCGGTGTGTATCAGGATAACGCTAACGGCACTGTCTACTTTTCGGGCAGGAACATCACCTGGGCCAAGTGCTCGCAGTATAATACGGGCACAGCAACGCTTTATAACTCAGGCAGCAATAACTGCACCGGTGGTTCGGGTACCATCGGCACATTTGCCTATTGCCCTGCGTTTAACGACAGTTGCAACGGCAACGTTGCCGGCCAGAATCTCGACGGCGGCGGGGTGAGTCCGGCCTATAGCACCTGCAATGCGCTGAACTCGGGTGCCGGTTTCGCCGGCAGAACCTCATGGCGGGTACCCACGTACGCGGAGCTGAGCTCGCTCGTCACGGTCAACGTCAATCCGGCCATCAACAGCACGCTGTTTCCTACCACCACGGGGCTCGAGTATTGGTCGTCCACATCGTCTTCGACTTCGCAGGCATGGTTGGTCCATTTCGGTAACGGCGTAAATACCGTCTCAATCAAAACAACGGCCTATCGGGTTCGCTGCGTGTCTTCGGGTGGTTAGTCTCATCGATTTATTGACCCGACACCTGCCTCTGGGGCAATCTTATATCGACGCAGGGGGAATGACCAAATGAAACCAATCTTAGCTATCAGTCTATCAATGCTCATTGCCGTGGCCCTTTCGGCGCAGGAAAAACCCATGCCGGTATTGCAGTACGTCGACGGTAACGGTAACTCTTATGAATTCACTGCCGACGGCTCGAGCTACGTGCTCGATTTCGCCCCTGTCAAAAAAGACATGAAATCCCGCAAGTATGACGGCGGTGAACCGGCGACGCGGCGGGTCAGCAAAGAGAAATTCGACACCGTGCAGGCGCGCATGGATGAAGTGATCAAGAAGAAACGCCTCGCTTCGAGCCGTGACCGGGGCACAGCGCTGATCATCAAACTCGTCAAAGACGACTTTAAAGAGTACGTGCTGCCGCAGAACAGCAAAGATATCAAAGAAATCGAAGCTCTGCTTTACACGCTATTTTAGTTTGGGCACGCGTTAGCGTGCCCAAACCCTTTCTCACGGCCCGCTGGAAAAATCTGTTCATGGCCAACTACGAAGTTGACCCGGCGCGCCTGGCAGCCCTGGTTCCCGAAGGCACCGAGCTCGATCTGTTTCAGGGGCGCGCGCTCGTGTCGCTCGTGGCATTCCAGTTTCTGAACACGCGGGTAAAGGGATTCAAAATTCCGTGGCATGTGCATTTTCCCGAAATCAACCTGCGTTTCTATCTGAAGCGTAACATGGATGGTGAAACGCGCCGCGGTGTTGCTTTCATTTCAGAAATTGTACCGCGCCGCATGATCAGTCTGGTTGCGAACACGCTGTTCAACGAAAATTACAAGACGCGCAAAATGACTCAGCGTGTGCGCGTGAGCGATGATCGGCTAAAAGCCGAGTACAGTTTCTTCGAAAGAGGTCGCGAACAGAAAATCAGCGCCATTGCCGGCATCAATCCTCAACCGCTCAAAGCCGGCAGCCTCGAAGATTTTATCACCGAGCATTACTATGGCTACACCAAAGGCCGCCGCACGATAGAATACCAGGTCGAGCACCCGTCCTGGCGCACATTCCCGATTCAGGACTATACGATCGCGGTCGATTTTGCCGCGGCGTATGGCAACGAATGGGCGAGCCTTACAGGCATGAAACCGCACTCGGTGCTCATTGCCGAAGGGTCGGATGTGAAAGTCCATTCGGGACAAAAATTGAAAGCCAATGGCTAAGGCGAAAAAGACCAAATCTCCGACGCAGCCCGCAGAATTTTCCGCCGGCGACTATGCGCAGCTGATCGACGAACTCTATTACCACAACCGCAAGTACTACCTCGAAGACGAACCCGAAATCTCAGACGCCGAATATGACGACAAGATGCGCCTGCTCAAGGCAGTCGAAGCATTACACCCTGATTGGCTGAGGAGCGACTCACCCTCGCTCAAAGTCGGCGGCGAGGTGCGCGATGATTTTGCCGAGGTGAAGCACGACCCGCCAATGATGAGTCTCGACAATGCGATGAACATCGAGGAGCTCAGGGTGTTCCATGACCGGCTCGTGAAGGCAGGCCTGAAAGACCCGGTTTATCATGTGGAACCGAAATTCGACGGCCTTGCCATTGATTTAGTGTACGAAAACGGCAAGCTCATGGTTGGCTCGACGCGCGGCGACGGCGAAATCGGCGAAGACATCACGCACAACGTGCGCACTGTGGCTAATATTCCGCTACGGCTGATGCTCGACCCAGGCCCGAAACAACTCACGATTCGCGGCGAAGTCATTATTAAACTCTCGGATTTCCAGAAGTTAAACGAGCGGCAGGCGAAAGAGGGCAAAAAACTTTTTGCCAACCCGCGGAATACCGCGGCGGGCGCTCTCAGACAGCAAGACTCAGCACAGGCAAAGGATAAGATGCTGTCGTTCTTTCCTTATACCCTCGCAAAAATTGACGATGCCAAAAAGCGTTTCGCGAAAGACATGCGTAAACAAGACAGCATCTGGCAGTCAGTGTTCCCTGCTCTGGGCTTTCAGACATCCGCCTACCATTTAACTACCGATTTTGACGGTGTGGAAAAATATTATGAAGAGATGATTGCCAACCGCGCGAATGTCGAGTACGATCTCGATGGTCTGGTCATTAAACTTAACGACACCACCGAATGGGAGAATTTCGGTGCGACGACGAAGGCGCCGCGCTGGGCAATCGCGCTCAAATTTCCCGCACGTTCGGGTGTGACCAAACTGGAACGGGTAGTGTATCAGGTGGGCCGCACGGGTGTCATTACCCCGGTGGCGGAGCTCACGCCGATTAACCTCGGCGGTGTGATGGTGTCACGCGCTTCGCTGCACAATGCCGACGAGATCGAACGCCTCGACCTGCACGAAGGTGACTATGTTGAAGTTGTGCGTTCGGGTGACGTGATTCCGAAAGTTGTCGGTGCCAAGTCAGAGAAGCGCGCGAAGAAAGCGAAGAAGATCGCCTTTGTCAAAAAATGCCCGTCGTGCAGCAAGGGCCTTGAGCGCGAAGATGTTTTCTTTCGCTGCGTGAATGCCGCATGCCCTGAGATGAACGAAGCCTTTCTCCAGTTCTTCGTGTCGAAAAACGGCCTCGACATCGAATCGCTCGGCGCTGAATGGGTGGCGAAACTCTACCAGCACAAGGTGATATCTGATTATGCCGATCTGTTCGCGGTAAAAAAAGATGACCTGCTTGAGTTTGAAGGCATGGGTGAAATTCTCGCGACAAAAATTCTGCAATCGATCGACAGCCGGCGCAAGGTGTCTTTCAGTAAGTTGCTTACCGCAGTAGGCATTCCCAATGTCGGCGAACATGTCGCATCGATTCTGGCCGAACACTTTGAAAGTCCCGAAGCGCTGGCGAAGGCCAGCGAAGAAGAACTCACGGCAATCCATGAAATTGGGCCCGGCACCGCGGCGTCGGTGCAGCAATGGTTTGCCGATAAAATCAACACCGGGCGCCTCAAAAAGCTCGTGAAAAACGGCGTCGAAATTCTGCGGGAAGAGCGCAAAAAAGTGTCGGATGTATTCGTCGGCAAAACCTTTGTTTTCACCGGGACTTTGACACAGTTCACCCGCGAGGGCGCTGAGGCTGAGGTCAAAGCGCGTGGTGGCCGGGCCGCCTCATCGGTCAGCAAAAAAACTGACTTTGTAGTGGTAGGGGCCGATGCCGGCAGTAAGGCGCAGAAAGCAAAAGAACTGGGAGTGCCAATAATCAGCGAGGCCGAATTTGCCACCATGTTATAAATCCCCCTGATTTTCAGTTTTCGCTGTCTGTGCGATGTAGCTATGGGCTTAAGCCCATAGCTACATCGCAAAATGAAAGCCGTTACGACAGACTTCACGCGCGCCATCTGGGAATCTCTCGGCTGGGAAGCCTTTGGCGTTGAAGACCGCCTCGAAATCAAGCACGTGACGCAGGACAGCCGTGAAGTGAAAAAGGGCTCGGCCTTTTTCGCCTACGATGGCCATAAGGTCAAGGGCAAAGATTTCATCTGGGAAGCGTTCGACAAACATGCCACGGCGGTCTTTATCGGCCGCGAGTACAAAGAAGAGATACTCGCAGACTCGCGGTATCATTCGAGCCTGCCCATTTTTTTCAATCACGACTTTCTGCGCGGCGCCGGACGCACCATCGCTTTTCTGTTCGGCGAACCGGCGCGCTTCATGGCGTCGATCGGCGTAACAGGTACCAATGGCAAAACCACCGTCGCCCATTCGATCTATCAGGCGCTGAGCCATCTCAAAAAGCCCGCGATGTATGTCGGCACGCTGGGCATGGAAGTCACGCGCCACAAGATACATACCGGGATGACCACGCCTGACACAGTGACGCTGCAAGGCGTACTGCAGCAGGGACAAAAACAAAAAGCGCTGTTTGCCTGCCTTGAGACGAGCTCACATGGCTTAGCACAGGGGCGCCTTGAAGGTATCAATTTCCAGATCGGTATTTTCATGAACCTGACACAGGACCATCTCGACTACCACCGCAATATGGATGCGTACTACCGCGCCAAACGCCGCCTGTTCGAGTATATGCTGTTTTCGGCGCATAAGCATCCCGAGTCGGCGAAAGGTGCAATTATCTGCATTGACGACGAGTACGGCAAGCGCCTGTACGCATGGCTCAAAAGCCAGTCACCCTCGTTCCCGGTGCTCTCTCTGAGTCTGCGCGAAAAATCCGCCGATGCGCTCGTAACCGATGTCGAAGCGACCTTCGACGGCTATAGTTGTGTATTGATCTTTGCGCAAAAAAGTTATTTTATCAAAACGAAGCTGCTCGGTAGATTCAACCTGATGAACCTGAGCGCCAGTTTTCTGGCGCTGCTTTGCCTCGGCTTCGGTACCGAAGAAGCCCTCGCAGCGATACACCAGGTCGAACCGGTTCCGGGGCGTTTTGAAGTGCTGCGCGGCAAAGAGCAGCGCACTGTCATCATTGATTATGCGCACTCACCCGATGCACTGGCGAAGGTGCTCGAAACCGCGCAGGAACTCACGCCTGCGCGTGTCATCGGTCTCTTCGGCTGCGGCGGCGACCGTGACAAAGAAAAACGCCCGCTCATGGCAGAGATCGCGAGTCTGCATGCTGACCTCTGCATTCTCACCAACGATAATCCACGCACTGAAGACCCGAAAGAAATTATCGAAGACATGCGCCCCGGCCTCAAGACGGCGCGCTACCTTGTGATTGCTGATCGCGAAAAAGCGATTCGCGCGGGTTTGCAGATTCTCGGGCCGCGGCAGGTGCTGGTGATTGCCGGCAAAGGCCATGAGGATTACCAGATTATCGACAACAAAACGTTACACTTTTCAGACCGCGACGTGGCCCTCAAACTCATGGGCACACTGAAAATACGTTAATGAATAGAGATTGACCGGCAGAATTCCGAACTGTTTGCAAACTTCGTCAGGTTGAAAATAACCTGGCACGGAGAAAAATACATGAAAAAAATGACTTTGACTGTACTGATGGCACTGGCAGCAGTGTTTGCAGTATCTACTGTTTCTGCGGCTGAACCAGCGGCAAAAAAAGACGTTAAAAAATGCGAAAAATCTGCAGCGGGTACAAAAGGCGCAGCAGTAAAAGCTTGCAAAAAGCTGAAGAAAGCAGAGAAAAAAGACTGCCTGAAAAAAGCGGACGACGATTACAAAGCTGCTAAAACAGCTTGCGCTGCTTAATCAATTCTGAATTGATTTGAAAAAACGGGGCATTGCCCCGTTTTTTTTTGCTCTCAGGGGCAGCCTTGAATCTGCGCAGTCGCTGTTGCGCCCGTACCACCGCCGCCCATAATACTGATCGTCGTATCTTTTCCGTAACCCGTCCCTCCCGCAGTCACACTCGCCGAAGCTACACTGGTTGCGGTTAAATTTGCCGTCGCTGTGGCACCGGTGCCGCCGCCGCCGGATATGGCCACAGCTGGGGGCGACGTGTAACCGCTACCCGCTGCGCCTAAATTGAGCGTGGCAATACTGCCGTTGCCGAGGGTTGGCGTGACTACCCCGCCCGTACCCGCGCCAAGTGCGGCCAAACTGACGACGCACATGCTGCTATACCCGCTGCCCAGAGTCTGGACTGATGCCCCTGAGATCCCGCCGGCTGTCACACTGACATTGGCCACGGCCCCTGTGCCTCCGCCGCCCGAACAAGGACAAGGGAAAGATCCGTTAGTGTAGCCTGAACCTGAAGGACCGAAACTATAAAAAGTAACTTGATAGCTCATAGTTGGCGTTCCCGTAGCACCAGTACCTCCTCCGCCTGTGATACTAATTGATCCGCTAAAAGCCGGCCCCGTGAACCCGGAACCGCCACCCGTAACCGTGTAGCTTGCAACCGTCGTAGCGGTTAGCAGCGACGAAAATGTCGCGCCGGAGCCAGATCCGACCGCCGTGATTGTCGGTAGCGTGGTATAGTTAGTGCCGCCCGAAGTTACAGTAATGCTCGCAATTGGACCGGTGCACGTACTGGAGGTTGTGCTTCCCGACTGAGAATTCCCGGGCTTATCAAAGCCCTCCCAACTTTGGCATCCGCATAGCAGAACACCGCAAAACACTATTGGACGCAGCATCATCTATAACAATCGGCCAAAAATATTTCAAAATGCCAGTTTTTTCAATTCGACCGGGAGGTGATTGGGTTCCGCTGTTTTTTCACAACCCATCAAGAACCTGCGCTACTTTGGGCAGGTTCTTAACAATCTAATTCGCCCGCTATCACATTCAGCGAACTCATGTTCGCAATCGCATCGGCCAGCAAACCACCCGTCACGATTTCAGGAAATGCCTGGTAGTACCAGAAACACGGCCGGCGAACATGCACGCGCCAGGGGCTCTTCTTGCCACGCGAGACAATCGTGAAGCCAAGTTCACCGTTGGCCGCTTCGGTCGAGAAGTAGTGTTCGCCCGTCGGCACCTCGATGCCGTGCATAACAATCTTGAAGTGGTAGATCAGGTCTTCCATCGAGCTGTAGACCTTGTGCTTCGGCGGCAGGTATGCATGCGGAATGTCGGCGTGGTATGCGCCGTCGGGAATATTATTCACCAGCTGTTCAATGATGCGCAGCGACTGGCGCATCTCTTCAAGGCGAACGAGATAGCGGTCATAGACCCCACCGTCATTGCCGACCGGCACATCAAAGTCGACCTGGTCATAATACATGTAAGGATTGCTGACGCGCACGTCATAGTCAACGCCCGTCGCGCGCAGGTTGGGCCCGCTGAAACCATAGGCTAATGCACGCTCCCCTGAAATTTTACCGACTCCCTTTGTACGGTCATAGAAGATGCGCGACTTAGTCAGCAGGGTATCGGTCTCTTTCAGCACCTTAGGAAACGTCTTCAGGAATTTTTTGACATCCGCGACAAATTCGGGGTAGATATCCTTTTCAAGACCACCGACGCGGCAAAATGTATTGGTCAGCCGCGCGCCGGTCATTTTTTCCAGAATCTGGTAGATGTCTTCGCGCTTGTGGAACATATAAAGAAAAGACGCGAACGCCCCAAGGTCGACGCCGAGAATGCCCAGACAGATAATGTGGTCGATAATGCGCGAAAGTTCCGAAATAATCATGCGCACGACCAGTGCTTTGGGCGGTGCCGTGATGCCCATCATCGATTCAACCGCGAGAATCCAGCCGATGTTGTTCATCGGCGTCGAGACGTAGTTCATGCGGTCAGTGCAGACCAGAAACTGGTTATAGCCATAGTGCTCGCCGAGTTTTTCAAAACAGCGGTGCACATAACCCGTGTGGATTTCAACCGCTTCGATCGTTTCGCCGTTGAGGATCAGGTGGTTTTCGAGAATGCCGTGCGTGGCCGGGTGCGACGGCCCGAGGTTGATGCGCATGCGCCCGTCAGGCAGCTCGCCCACGCGCACACCCGGCTGTGTCACAGGCAGCCAGCGCGTTTCTTCAATCGGCGGCAGATTGGTGAAGTTACGATTGTTCGCGTTGACTTCGCCTTGCATGAAAAATGCGTCCCGGGCCGAGTGTTAGCGTGTAAATACTTTTTGGATTTGCCTGAACCGACCGGGTGCGACATTGCAGAATTTTCGTGCCCGTGCCATTTTTTTCGGGCACTGAGAGCCGCAAATCATTGACTCAATGTGTGCAATGTTCACTCTGCTGAACAGGCGGCGAATCTCGTATCATGATCAAAGTTACCCAACAAGCACAAGTCCACCAGATTCTAAATACAGTCATGGGCAAAAAACCCTGCTCGGTACTTGTCGACGAGGCTGAACACCCTGCCGGTTTTATCTCTTATACGCTGCTGAATACCGGTCCAGAAATCAAGATCCGCACGCAATTTCTCGATTCACCGGCAGTTCGCAAGGTGTTGATCAGGCACAACAAGAAGCGCATTGTCGCGGTTTGCCGTTTTGTCATACGCAATGGTCCGACAGAGATATTGTACCCGCAGTCTCTCGAAATTACCGACGACACGCGCAAAGATGTTGCCGAGACAGACAATTCGACACCCTATTTTATGACGAACCTGACGTCGGCTAAAGAAATTGCCTTTGTTATTGAAAATCATAAGAAAAAGGTGAATGGCTTCGTGATCAATTTCTTCGATACTGAGTTGAAGGGTCTGGTTCCTTACCACAAGATTTTTTTCGCGACCGGAGATACCAGCGATATGCGGCTAAAGCATCTGGTGAAAAATCCGCGTATGATCTACTATACGCCCGAACCGTCGGATAAGTTCAATCCGCGGCAATATTTTCCGCAAGATACCTATCTCGAAGAGATACAAAAAAGCGACCTCAAAGTGCCGTCGAACCTCAAGGCCGAGTTCACGATTCCGATTCTATACAAGACAAAGCTGCCGATCGGCTACATTCAGGTGAATACCCCGCGTTATGTCGACGATATCACGATGCAGACTGTGAAAAAGATCGGCGTCGCGCTCGAAACACAATTGCGCAAAATCGGTCTGGTGTTTGAAGAAGCGCGCCCGTTACCAATCCAGAAGATCAACATGAAGCAGCTGGTGCTCGAAATCACCGACCGCATGCTGCTGCGCCACTTTCAGCCAGGCCTGGTGGTATTGTTCCGCGTGCAAAAAGCGCAGGAGAGTCTCGGCCAGTTTTCCGCTGTGGTAGACGAAAGCTCTAACCTCGGCGGCGGCAAAACCCGCGTTACGCTCGACTTTCAGGAAATGGACGCGATGTCTGAGTTGAATCTGGAAGAAGCACTCAAGATCTAAACACAACCTGCGCGTAGCGCAGATTGTGTTTAGATACCCAGTTTTTTCTGCGCCTTGAGCGCCAAACCATGCTGCGCCCAGTCACTCAAACGAAAATCTTTGACTATGGCATCGAGCCGGCCGATGAGCGCTGCTGCGCGGATCTTGTCTGAATCAATCAGCGCATCGAGCGCGGTTTTGAGTTCGTTGGTAATGCCCGTGAGGCACATCGCGGCAGTTTGCAAGAATTTGCGGTCGGCATCGTCGCGACCGGTTTCACCCCATTTCTGTATCTGCGCAATATATTGCGAGAGGAACGCCGTCATGCGCATCGGTGGCTTATAGATAAAACGTTCGAGATCAGAGAGATAGAATTTGATCTCCCCCCATTCTTTACGTCCCTGGAAGACGTAACGCAGTTCGTCTTCGATTTCGGGAAACAGGTTTGAAACCGCGCCGACAAGCCGCCGGCATTCGAGCGTCGCCATCGGGTGAAAAAACACATCGGGATAGTGCGCGATCAGCGCATCGTTGGCTTCCATAATTGCGCGCATACGGGCATCAGCTTCTTCCTGCCGTTTGCGTTTGGCGGCTTCTTCTTCGGCTTTTTCCTGCATGGCCTTGAAGAAGTTCATTTCATCGAGAATAAAACGTTGAAAGTCCGATTTCGCAGCCCGCTGAAAACCGATGCGGTCTTCGAGCTTCTGCAGGTTGAAAAACGGCCCGCCATATTGCTCATGCGCTTTGCGATACTTTTCGCGCAATTTGTCCAGAATGGCGACCTTGTCGTTGGCCACGAAGGTATCTTTCTTTTTTGCGCCAAAAAGCATAGGTCTGCAACTTTATTGTCGCACGGATTCTGGTGCGGCTTCGCCGTACCAGAATCCGTGCGTACCTGTCCGGCGGCTTGCCGCCGGGCATAAAGTACTTGTCTGTACTAACTATCGGCAAAAAATCTACCCATGTTAGAAAATACCCCCAGCCGCACGGCCGAAGTGGTTGCCCTGATACGTGCGCTGGAGTACAGTTATTATGGTGAGCAGAGTCTGTTAAAAGACAAATACGCAGCACGCTTTTTATCCGACTTCTATATGGCAATCTATAACCGGTTGTCGATTTTGCCTGAATTTACCTCTTTTTTCGTGAATGCCTCGAGCCTCGGACTGTTCGATTTTATCACGCTGCGGCATGCCTTCATGGACAGTTACGTGAAGCGTTTTGGCGCGAAATTGCCGGTCGTGCTTTTGGGTGCGGGTTATGATTCGCGCGCGCTCAGGCTGCATTCGCATATACACCACGGTGTTTGGGAATTTGACTTTCCAGCGACCCAGCGGCGCAAAAAATTCTATCTGCGCAACGAACGCATCGAAGGTGAGCCGCCGCACTACGTCGAGGTCGATTTTATGAAAGAATCTCTGCCCGAAATTTTTGCGCACTCGGGTATCGCCAAAGGACCCGCGCTCGTCATTTGGGAAGGCGTGTCGATGTATGTCAGCGAAGACGTGGTGCGCAATACGCTCAATGCCTGCCGTGAATACTTCGGCGCCGGCACTATTCTTCTGTACGATTATTGGCATAACCGCATGGAAGATCCGCTGCGCAATCTGGTAATTCAGGTGATGCCGATGATTATGGACCTCATCTACAGCGAAAAATTCACCTATGGAGCCACACCGCAGGAGATGCGCGCGCTGGCTCTCGAATGCGGCGCTAAGCGCTTCGAGAGCAATAACGGCAAGCAGGTGATGGCTAAACTGGTATTGACGTCAAGACTTCCACTGACATCGGCATCGCTGGCGGTGGTGGAGTTTTAGCAGCCTTTTTAGAGAGGTACCTGCCGGAACATATCGCCGTTGCTCCCGACGGGCTACGTTTTGCCTGAGGGGGCCGCCGCTGCAGCCCCGTTTATTTTTTCGAGAGCCTGATAGAGTTCTTTGTAATCGCCTTTCGCATTCCAAGCCACCCAGCCGCGCGCCGCGGTTTTTTCAATCGACTGTACCTGCAAGACGACATATTGCGTCAGGTTTACCCTTGCATGTTGAATATTATAGACAAAACACTGCACCCAGGGCATGATTTCCGTTTGCTTTCCCTGCAGGCGATCCAATGCCTTTTCGGTTCCTTCTTTCACCGTGAAGCCCGGGTCTGACAGGCGTTTTTTATCTGCGGTAAAATGACTGGGATAGAGCATGGGATAGATGACATCTGTGTGCTTGGCAAAGTTTTCCAGGTTCTGGCCGATGGAATCGTTTTTATTATAAACAATACGGCCAAAAATATCGGCGGAAAGTTTTACGCCATGACGATTGGTGATCGCGCGCATGCCGGCGATAAACTGATCGAGGAATTCATATTTCTTCGTGAGCGAAACCCTGACCCCGGCATCGGCAAAGCGAATATAGTCGAGCTGTACTTCATCATAACCCTGTTGTGAAACTTCTTCGACAATCGCAGAAAGCTCATCGAGTTTTGCCTGCGGTACCGGAAATTTGGCGATGCCACCTTCAAAACACACGACGCGGGCGATCGTGTAAATCTGCTCAGACTTAAGGTATGCAACGACTTCGGGGTTAGTTTTGTTCTTACGCCCCTGAAATGCCTGTACGTCCAAAACCATCGCGTTAATGCCGACCGGCTTGCTGCGCGCAACTACCGATTTCATATAATCCAGATTGCGCAGGTCAGGCCCCTTGCGCACGGACAAGTAGATGCCGCGCAGGTAGTTCTTTTGTTCGGTTTCGTGTTGTTTTTTCTGCGCAGAACTACAAAAAAGAGTTACGGTAAGAATGGCGAGCGGCAGGAGAAGCTTTCCGCGCTGTATTTTCAGTTTGAATATTTTCATGGCGTTTTTATTTTCAGCAAGCTGCCCACCGCCGGTGTTACAGGGGCGCCGTAAAGCTTATTCAAACAGGCAGATTTTGACTTGCGGCGAAGAAGCTGCACGCCAGAATGCCAGATATGTCGAAAGAAACAATGATCGAAGAAATCAAAGAGAGCCTCGTCACCGAAAGCGACCTGAGTTTTCTGAATGCGATCGACGAACCCACACTCGAAAAAATACAGAAAGAAATACACGGTTACATACATCGTACTGAAGAACTGCAAAAGCCCGTCTTTAAAGTCATGGCGGTGTCAACGCAATTCATCCCCAACTTTATTATCGCCAAACTCGCGCACGATTACCTGACACCCTATATTATTGCGCAGGTCGTGATCTACATGGACCCCAAAGCAGCCGCAAAGATCGGCAAATCGCTGCGCATCGATTACATGGGCCAGGTCGCGCTCTACGCGAGCCCTGAAATCACGGCCCGCATTGGCAACCTGATGGAACCGAACCTGATTGCGCAGGTGGTGAAAGATCTGGCGCACAAGAACTTTCATGGCAAGCTGGGCGAACTCGCCGACCTGCTCGACGACAAGATGATGGCTGAAGTCATCAAGATCGTGCGCGACGGCAAAATTATCGGCGGCATCGCCAATTCGATGATGAACCTCGAAAAGATCACACGCCTGATTCCACAAATGCCACCAGAAACCCGCAGCGGCGCGAAGCTTGTGCTGCAGTCGCACAACAACCCGCTGGCTGAAAAATTCTAGCAGTCAGATTTATCCGATTACTGCTTGGCCGGTCGTAACCCGGCCGGGTTTTTACCGTATGAGATGCCTATTTTTATCGGCCGGTATTCTAACCTTAACCTTCCACTGCGCTTCGGTTCAAGCGCCGAACAAATATGACAATTGCGAAAAGATAACGGTCGGCGCCGGCACAGAAGATTTTGCACTGAGTCCCGATGGCAGCACGATCTTTGTATCGAGCCACGAACGCCGCGGCTGGAAAGTACCGGGTGATATTTTCGCCTTTAACCTGAAATCAAGGCAGGTGAAGAAGCTCGCGCGTTCAGGCGAACCGGCGGATCTGTTTTTTGCGCCGCACGGAGTCGATGTTTTTTCGCAAAAAGGTGAAAAATATCTCTACGTCGTTAACCATGGCAAAGAGACCAGCGATCCAGACCAGAGTATCGTGATCTACCGCATTAGCGGCGATTCCCTGTTGTTTGTCACGAGGGTGCGCAGCGAGCTCATCAATTCTCCCAACGACGTAGGGGTCACAGAAACAGGGAGTTTCTATATTTCGAACGATCATGGTTCGCGCGGCAGTTTTTGGGAGCTGATGTGGGGCTTAAAAAAATCGAAGCTGACTTTCTGCAATTTTGATCCAGCGGCTCCGCAAAAAGAAGCGGTTTGCAGCGTCGCCGCCGCAGATATCGGCATGGCCAATGGCCCCCTAGTGCGCGGCGATAAAGTGTACCTGACAGCCACCCGCGAAGATGCAGTTTATTCTTTTAAGCGGGCCGGCGATGGTTCGCTCAGCGAAAAGACAAAGGTCGCCGAAGTGGCGGGCGGCGACAACCTGTCTTGGTATGAGCAGCAACTGATCACCGCTTCGCACACCAGCAACTGGAAGTTTTTTCGCCATGCCAGCTCGGCGTCGAATAAGTCGCCATCGTCTATCGTCGCCGTTGACCCGGCGAAAAATGCAGTGACCGGTCTCTATTTCAACGACGGCAGCGAAATCAGTGCGGCTTCAGGCGCGTTCATCCACAATGACCGGTTATATATCTCGCAGGTATTCGAGGATTTTATTCTCGAATGCCGTCCTGTACAGTAACGTTCATGTCAGCGTTTCAAAAAAACCCGTTTCGCGGTTTTTGCGCACATTGTCCCACCGGAAAATTCTGCCATTCATTGCTACGTACACACCTGCGGGCAGATGCGGAACTGAAGCGAGAGCAAAGCCGAGGTTGAACAATGCGTCCGAATGGGTTTTGATAAAAGGTACGGCAGCACCAAACAATACAATCGTTTTTGCAATACCGGATGCTCCCAATGCGCGCGCCGTTTCAGCCATTGAGTCGGTGCCGTGTGAAATCAAGATGCGATCTTCAGCACAAGTACGGCAAACCGCGACGATGCGGCCGCGATCCTCTTCTGTCAGGTGCAGCGAATCTTTGAGAAACAACGTCTGCACCTCGACCGCAGTCTGGCAGCGTGCCTGCACCAGCATTTCGGGTAGAAAAGAACGCTCGAAGCAATAGCTGTTATCGGGTGCGATATGGTCGACGTCGATAGTGCCGCCGGTGGCGAATAAACGAATCATGGGTTTTATGGAGTTGCCGGCAGGGTCATGTCACTTCAACCCGACGCGTTTCTTCCCCCGTCTCTATGTCCGTATACACAGTCTCAAATTTTGCATTCTCAACAACAAAAGCGACGCCGCTCAAATCCGGTGAAAAGCCTGCATGTGGTTCCG
>Ga0154020_10003553_pt1 | contig 18731 bp, 20 predicted proteins | sample Klosneuvirus_201_FD_109709 | JGI IMG/M metagenome (GOLD analysis project Ga0154020, IMG submission 109709) | Active sludge microbial communities from wastewater, Klosterneuburg, Austria - Klosneuvirus_20160825_MG | ecosystem: Engineered > WWTP > Aerobic digester > Activated sludge | place... | reverse complement strand
TGGAGACGGCCACGGATGCGGGGGGGACGCTTCCGAGAGCCTGGAGCGCCCACGGCCTGCGGCGAAGACAGGCGATGCAATAGCTGGAGTCGAGCAGGAAGCGCGTCACGAGTCGCCCGGCTTCTCACCGAAGAGCCGCCTCGTTCGGGCCTCCCGGCTTCCCGCCGGGGAGCGTTCGGGAAGCGGGATGGTCGAGGCTTCCCAGCTCTCGAAGTAGCCGTGGGGCCAGCCCAGAGGCCCGGCGTGCTTCAGCACCAGGGCTTCGCCATCCCGGTACGCCACGACGCGCTCACCGGGTTGAAACCCGAGGGCCTTCGGGAGGCGCAGGGCGGCAGAGTTGCCGGACTTGAAGATCGTCAGCTCCAGGGAATCGGATTTCGGGGTGTGCATGGGGCGCCTCCGAATTGTATACACGTAGAGTATATACCGGAGAGCGGAGCATCGCGCCCGAGGGCGCACCGAACGCCAGGGACCGCAACGCGCCCTCGAACCGGACCGCCGGGACGGCTACCATTCGCTCATGAAGCAACGCCACCTCGGAAGGAACGGCCCGCTCGTCTCCGCCATCGGCCTCGGGTGCATGGGCATGTCGGAGTTCTACGGCACGACCGACGACGTCGAGTCGACCGCCACCATCCACCGCGCGCTCGACCTCGGCCTGAGCTTCCTCGACACGGCCGACGTGTACGGCCCCTTCAAGAACGAGGAGCTCGTCGGGCGGGCCATCCGTGGACGGCGCGACGAGGTCTTCCTCGCCACGAAGTTCGGCATCCTGCGCGATCCGGCGGACCCGACGAAGCGGGGCATCAGCGGGAAGCCGGCTTACGTGAAGTCGGCGTGCGAGGCGAGCCTGAAGCGGCTGGGCGTCGACGTGATCGACCTCTACTACCAGCACCGCGTCGACCTCGACACGCCGATCGAGGAGACCGTCGGGGCGATGAAGGAGCTGGTCACCGAAGGGAAGATCCGCCACCTCGGCCTCTCGGAAGCCAGCGCCCAGACGCTTCGCCGCGCGGCGTCCGTCCACCCGATCACGGCGCTCCAGAGCGAGTACTCCCTCTGGACGCGCGATCCCGAGGACGGCGTGCTGGCCGCCTGCCGCGAGCTCGGGATCGGCCTCGTCGCCTACAGCCCGCTCGGGCGCGGCTTCCTGACCGGTCAGATCAAGAGCTTCGACGACCTCGCCGCCGACGACTACCGCCGCCACTCGCCCCGGTTCCAGGGCGAGAACTTCCAGAAGAACCTCGACCTCGTCGCGAAGGTGACGGAGATCGCCACGGAGAAAGGCTGCAAGGCGTCGCAGCTCGCGCTCGCCTGGACGCTCGCGCAGGGTGACGACGTCGTTCCCATTCCCGGCACGAAGCGCCGGAGCTACCTCGAGGAGAACCTCGCCGCGCTCGACGTCGTCCTGACGCCCGAGGATCTCGCCCGGATCGACGCCGCGGCGCCGAAGGGCGCGGCCGCGGGCCTTCGCTATCCCGAGGCGATGATGAAGAGCGTGGCGCGCTGACGTGGCCCACTTCCAGATCCCGATCAACCTGCCGCATGCCGCGAGGATCGCGGAGCGGCTCGAGACGCGCGCCGAGGCCCTCCTCTCGGCGCGGGGGCTCCTCGGGACCGAGGAGGCCGAGGCGCTCCACGAACGCGCGGAGGAGCTCCGGCTGATCCTCGGGAAGTACGAAGGACAGGGCGATCCGCCAGACGACGAGGCCGCGCAGGTGGCGGACGAGGCCGCCGTGGCCGGGCGGGCGCTCGTGGAGGAGGTCGAGAGCACCGGAATCGGCGAGGACCGGCTCGGGCAGATGGTGCGCAACCTCTTCGAGTGCCTCGGCATGGGGAAGGAGGGGGCGGAGATCTCGCTCCGCGCGGGAGAGAACCCGAAGTCGCTCCTGCGCCCGTTCTGAGGTTTCCTTTGGGCTTGCCGAAGCGTACGCTTTTCCGTACTCTTTGGCGGAGGTTTCGATGAAGGCCATCAACGCCACCACCGCTCGAACGACACTCTTCCGCTTGATGGACGAAGTGGCGGAAGGCCACGAACCCGTGATGGTGACGGGCCGGCGGCACTCCGTGGTGATGGTCCCTGCCGAAGACTGGAGCGGGATACAGGAGACTCTGTACCTCCTCTCGGTCCCGGGGCTGCGGGAGGATCTCGTGAAGGGCAAGGGGAGCGGCCTGGATGAGTGCATCGCCGAAGCGGATCTGAAGTGGTAGCTGGTCGGTTCGGATGTGGGCGCTGGTCTTCGCTTACCGGGCGCAGAAGGATGCGGTCAAGCTCGCGCGGGCCGGGCTCAAACCCCAGGCGCAGAAACTCCTCGACCTGCTCCGGGTGAACCCCTGGAAAACGCCTCCCACTCTTGAAAAGCTCCACGGGGATCTCGCAGGTTTGTACTCGAGGCGGATCAACAGGCAGCACCGGCTCGTCTACGAGGTGCTGGAAGCCGAACGCACGGTGAAGGTCCTGGCCATGTGGACCCACTACGAATAGGGGCGTTCCCCAGTCAGGGGACGTTCCCCCGTAGCCTCAGGATCTCGGCCCGCACGCGGGCCATCAGCTCGGCGCGGTGGGACACGCCGAGGCCCTTCGTCTCGATCGGCTCGCCGAGCGTGATCCGGACGTGCCCGGGACCGAGCTTCATCCCTTCGGTCCCGAGGATGCGCCGGGCGCCCCGGATGCCGATGGGGACGATGGGGAGGCCGGTCTTCAGCGCGAGGAGGAAGCCCGACTTCTTGAACTCGCCCAGCTCGCCCGAGCGGGAGCGCGTCCCCTCCGGAAAGACGATGATCGAGTGGCCTTCCCGGATCCGGCTCGCGAGCTCGTCCAGCACGTCCTTGGCGCGGTGCTTGTTCTCGCGATCGACCGGGATGAACCCGGCGAGCCACATCGACCAGCCCATGAACGGCACGTAGAAGAGCGACCGCTTCGCCAGGAAGCGGATCTCGTGCGGCACGGCGAGGAGCAGCGTGAGGATGTCGATGGCGGACTCGTGGTTCGGCATGAAGATCGCGGCCGGCAGGCGCTCGGTGGCCTCCGCGCTCTCCACCTGGAGGGGGATGCCGGCGAAGAGGAGGACGACCCGGGACCAGGAGCGGGCCCAGAAGAGGTAGACGCGCCCGCGCGGCGGGATCCACGACGTGAGGATCGCCAGCGACCCGAAGACGATGGTGGCGAGGAGCGCCACGGTCCATGCGAAGACCGACCGGACGATTGCCATGTAACCCGAAAGGTTACAGCGGTAGAGTCTCGCCGTGATCGTTCTCGTTGCCGGAGGCGCGGGGCTGCTCGGTTCCCGCGTCGCGCGACGCCTTCGCGACCGGCGGGACACGGTCGTCGTGGCCGACGTCTTCGACGACTCCGGCGACGGCCGGGCGGTGAAGGAGGCCCGGGCCGAGGAGCTCGAGGCCCTCGGCGCCGTCGTGAGCCGGACCGACCTGACCGATTTCGCGCTCACACGGGAGCTTTTCGAGAGACACCGGCCCGCCGCCGTGCTGAACGCCGGCACGTTCGACGGGGAGGCGCTCTCGAACGCGGCGCTCCAGGCAGGCATCGGCTTCTTCCTGCACCTGTCGGCTGCCGCGCTCTACGGTCCCCACGCCGATCCCGGGCGGCGCGCCTCCGAGGACGAGGAGATCGCCCCTGCCGGCGACGCCGTCCTCCTGCGCCAGGCCGCCGACGAGGCGCGGGTGGCGGGCCTCGGCCTGCCGTACGCGATCCTGCGCGTCTTCGACCTCGTCGGGCCCGGCCTGCCGATCGGCCGCTTCCCGATGGAGGCGCTCGAGGCGCTCCTCGCGAACGAGGACATCTACCTGCCCGATGACGAGCCGCGGGACCTGGTCCACGTGGAGGATGCGGCGACGGGAGTCGTCCTGGCGCTCGATCGCCGGCCGATGGGGAGGATCGTCAACCTCGGGAGCGGCATGGGAACCCGGCCGCGGACGCTTCTGGAGGCGATGGGACGCGAGGCGGGCCTGACGCCCCGGATCCTCTTCACGGGCGAGGCCGGGCGCCCCCGGCGGATCGCGGACATGGAGAACGCCTGGAACGTCCTCGGCTTCGCGCCGCGCTGGGGCCTCTCCCGCATGGCGACCGACGTCCTGTCGACGCGGATGGCGCCGCGGGAGTCCGCGGCGCCGGTCCGTCGGGTGTCGCTTCCGGGCCCGGAGGCGCCGAAGGCGGTGTCGCGCCGGGAGCTCTTCGACCTCTTCCGGCGGAAGTGAACGGTGACGCCGCCCGTTATTGCGGCAGGATGACCTCGGTACGCCGGTTCAGCGCTCGCCCGACGGGGGTCGCGTTCGAGTCGACGGGAAATTCCTTGCCGAAACCGTGCGGCTTCAGCCGGTCCTTCGCCACGCCGCGCGCGATCAGGTAGTTCGTCACCGCGTCGGCCCGCTTCAGGGAGAGCTTGGTGTTGTAGTCGTCCGCGCCGGTGCCGTCGGTGTAGCCGCAGACGTGGACGGTGGCGGCCGGGAAGTACTGCTGCAGGATCTCGGCCTGCTTGTTCAGGATCTCGAGCGCGTCGGGCTTCAGGTCGGCCTTGTCGGTGTCGAACGCGACCTTCTCCGAGTAGTCGAAGATGAGGATCCGGTTCAGGCCGAGGTTCTTCGCCACGGGCGACTGTCCGCCCTTGCCGAGCTTGAAGATCACGGTGGCCTCGGTGGGCGAGATGATCCGGATCCGCTTCTCGACGACGTCGAGGCTCTCCTTCTGCGCGGCGATCGACTCGAGGTCGTCGAACGTCTTGACGTCGACGGACGCGGGCGTCTGGCCGACGCTCTTCCCCTTGAACTTGATGTCGGCCTTCTCCGGCTCGGAGATGACGTTGATCGCCATCTTGAGCTCGACGCCCTTGTTGCAGGCCATGGTGATGCTGGTGCCGAGGACCAGCAATCCGATTCTCACGAAGCGACGGTTGGTCATCTGTGGTCTCTCCATCCGGAAAAGGGTATCAGAACGGTATGGAGGCCCTGAAGGTCGTCTTGACCGGGTTCCCGTCAATGTCCTTCGCGGGGGTGAACGTGCAGCCCCGGAGCTGCTCGAGGGCGGCGGCGTCACACTCCGGGCAGAGCTTCGAGACGACGTTGTTGACCTTGAAGGACCCGTCCTCGTTGACGGTGACGAGGACGCCTACGAACTTCCCTCGGTAACGCTCGTGGAGGTTCGCCGGGATCTGATCAGGGCAGTCCAGCAGCGGGGGCTGCACGATCCTGCGAACGGGCCCGGACGGTGTAGGAGGCGGCTCCGTCGGCTTCGGCAGGACGAGCTTGATCGCGGTCGGCTTCGGCTCGGCCTTCGTCGGCCGGGGTTCCGGCGTGGCGACCGGCTCGGCGACGGGTGTGGCCGGCACGGCCGTGGGAGGTACGGCCGTGGGGAGCTCGACCGCTGCCGTGGGCTGGACCGGGATCGCCGTCGGAACGACGAGCGGATCCGCGCGCTGGCGCGTCAGGAGGCCGGCGCCGACGCCGATCGCGATCACCGCGACGCCGATCCCCAGGAAGAGGGGCCAGAGGGCCTTCGGCTGGTGGGCCGGGACGAGAGGGGAGAGATCTGGTGCCGTCGCCGCCTGCTGCGCAGGAGCCGGGGCCGGAGCCACGGCGGAAGGGGGCGGCGACGGTGGCGCGACGGACTGCGTGGGACCCGTGGCGAGCGCCGTCACCGCCGTCCCCGCCTGCGAGACGGGCGCGTCGGCAGGGAGCGATGGCCTGGAGAGCGTGGCCATGGTGGCGGACCGCGGCCCGATCACGGTGTCCCGCTCGTCCACCGGCGCGGTCTCGTGGTGCGACGCGAGGATCGTCGTCTCGCGCTCCTGCGGCTGCTGGACGGTGGGGTTCGTCCGGAACGAGCTCTCCTCCTTCAGGAAGGCGTCGAGCTCGTCCCGCATCTCGCCCGCCGTCGCAAAGCGGTCCTCGCGCTTCATGGCGATCGACCTCATGACGATCGCTTCCAGGCGGGGGTGGATGTGCGGGCGGACGAGGGAGAGCGGCGTGGGAGGGTCCGTGAGCCGCTTCAGCATGATGCTGTAGCGGTCCTTCGCCGTGAACGGGATCGTCCCCGACAGCATCTCGTAGAGCGTGGTGCCGAACGAGTAGATGTCGGTGCGGCCGTCGAGCTTCTCTCCCTTGGCCTGCTCGGGCGAGAGATACGCCGGCGAGCCCAGGATGAAGCCCGCGCGCGTCTCCACCGTGCTCTTCTCGGCCTTGGCGATGCCGAAGTCCATGACGTATGGCCGCTTCTGCTGGTCGAGGATCAGGTTCTCGGGTTTGATGTCGCGGTGGACGACGCCCCGCTCATGGCTGTAGTCGAGGGCGTCGAGGACCGGGATCGCGATCTTGGCGGCGATCTTCTCGTCCATCCGCCCGGCGGAAGCCAGCAGCGAGTGGATGGTGGGGCCGTTCACCAGCTGCATCGAGTACCAGAAGAAATCGTCGATCTGGCCGAAGTCGAAGACGCGGATGATGTTCGGGTGGTCGAGCGAGGCCGCGAGCCGCGCCTCCTGTCGGAACCGGTTCGCGAACTCCTGGTCGTCGGAGCGCCGCTCCAGGAGCACCTTCAGGGCTTCCAGGCGCTCGAGGCTCCGGCTGCGGACCTTGTAGACGGCCGCGAAGCCCCCCTTGCCGAGGAACTGGACGAGCTCGTACCGCTCGCCCAGATGCTCCTCGATCAGCCTCTCCCGATCGTCAGCTGGCGGCATTTCGGGATCGTAACCTCAAACAAACGGTCTCCTGCCCCGTAGAACGTTGGAATGACTGGCGCGGTTTTTTCATTACAATGCCCCGCCGTGTCGATCCGGCGCGTCTTCGCGCATCTCCTCCTTCTCTCCACGCTGGCCTACGGCGTCTGCCTGCGCGTCACCCTCACGCCCGCCATCTGCGCTCCCGTGCCGGATTGCGAGGAGTCGAGATCCTGCCGCCGGTGCCCGAACACCCCTCCCACGAGGGAGGCGCCCTCGCCCTGCCGCACCTGCGAGCAGGGCTTCGTGGCCGTCGCCACGGAGACCGATCGGCGCCCCGAGCCGACGCCCCACGACGAGCGCCCGGCGCTCGCCCAGCACCTCCAGTCGACGGTCCCGGCCTTCGAGGCCGCGGCGTTCAACCGGCGGATCGACGTCCGCTCCGCCTCCCCCCCGCTGCACCTCCTCGACGCCACGTTCCGGACCTGAGACGCCTGCCCTCGAGGCGGCCGGCCGCCGCCAAGGTCTGCGTCTCCCGAACGAAGATGAAAGGAGATCGGGATGAAAAACTTCCTGAGGTTCGCGGCCGTTGCCGTGGCCCTCGCTCTCCCCGCCGTCGGCGTCGTCTATGACGAGATCTTCGCCTCGAAGCCTCCGTCCACGTGCTCGCTCGAGAAGGCTCGCCAGAAGGGCAAGTCCTGCGCTTTCCGGGCCGCACCGAAGAAACCCGCTCCGAGGTCGACTCCGACCCTATCGACTCACACGGCTCGACACAGCTGACAGAATCCCCGAAAGGAAGAAACCATGAAATCGTTTCTGAAGTTCGCGACCCTCGCCCTCGTCCTCTCCGTCCCCGCCGTCGGCTTCGCCGGAGACGGCACCAAGAAGTGCGACCCGAAGGACTGCCCGCCTGAGAAGTGCGCCCCGAAGGAAGCCGCCAAGTGCGACGCCAAGAAGAAGGCCGACTGCTGCGCCGGCGGCGAGGCGAAGGCCGCCGCGAAGAAGGAAGCCAAGCCCGCCAAGGCGGCCGCCGAAAAGAGCTAGGTCCACCCCTCACCGTCTTTTCAACCGCGGCCCGGAGGCAACTCCGGGCCGCTTGTTTTCTCGCGGATCAGCTCGAGGGCTTGCCGAGCCAGGCCTGGAAGGTCGCCAGGTCGTCCCCCTTCAGCCGTTTCGTCACCCCGGGGACGTGATCGCGTAGCACCTTCGGGTCGTCGAAGGGGAGCCTCGCGTACATCTTCCCGCCGGGCTCGTGACACGGCGCGCAGCGGGCTTTGAGGATGGGCCGTACTGCCGTGACGAAGGTGTCGGGAGCCGAGGTGGGAGCGACGGGAACCACAATCGCGGCATCGGGAGACGGTCTGGTGGGGGCGTCCGGGTCGGCGGCAACCGCGACGGCCGGGGGCTGTGTGGCACCGGGGGCGGTGGCGTTCCGCGCGGGCGGCGAGCACGCCGTGAGGGTGAGGGCGACGACGACTGCGGCGACGGCGGACGGCCGCGACATGGCGACATTCCAGCCTCGCCGGGCGCCCGCGTCAACCGGAATCGGAACGGTCACCAGCTTTGTCGGACCGCGAGGTGCGCGCGGCGGGTCTCCGGGCGCGAGCCGAAGGGACCGTAACGCGAGCCGAACGGCACGTCCGCTCCGAGCGTGGCGCGACAGGAATCGGTCACCGCGTACGACACCTCGCCCTTCGCGAGGCCGTCGCCGTGGCGGAGCGCCTGGGTCAGCACGAGCCGCCAGGCGCCCCAGGGCTCGCTCTGGCTCCACGCCACGATGAGCCCGGGGAGGAAGGCGCGGTCGAGGAGGAGGATCGGCTCGACGTTCGTGCCGCGCGCGTTCGCGGCGAACGTGACGAGGAGCGTGCCGTCGCCGAACGCGCGCTCGGCCCCGAGCGTCCAGATGAGGGCGTCTCCCAGCTCGGGGTCCTTCGAGAAGAGCGCGGCGCCCTCGGCGCGCAGCACGAAGGCGCCCGTCACCTTCGAAACCTCCACGCCCACGCCGTCCTCGCGCGCGTACCGCCGATCGACTGGCACCGCGATCCCCTCCGGTCCGAGCGTCGCCTGGTCCAATCGGAACGCGAGGAGCGGCGCGGGCCGGACGCCGAAGCGTCCCCAGGCGCCGACGTCCCAGTCGCCGAACGTGGAGAGCGCCCGGAGCGCGCCGAAGCCCGTCCGCGGCGGGTCGCTCCGGCCGTCGACCAGGTGGACGCCCGGCACCGCGACGGGCGCGTTGCGCCCCTCGAGCACCGGCAGGCGCCAGGGCGTGGTGGTCAGCGTGCCGAGGACGTCGAACCGGATCGGCCCGCGCTGGCCCACGAGCCTCGCGCCCCAGACGGGGAGCTTCTCGTCGCCGTACGGATCGGAGAGGTCGCGCGGCAGGAAGGCGTCGGCGGGTGAGTAGCCGTCGGTCTTCCCCCAGCCCAGCTCGAATCGCCCGAACGTGAGGTCGAGGGCGGAGGCGAGCGGCACGCGCGCCCAGAGCTCCCGCACGGACAGGGGCGAGCGGCGCAGCTCCCGGTCGGCCGGGTCGAACACCAGCGCCCCGGCCTCGCCCGAGGTGATCCTCTCCGCCCTCGCGGTGGCGACGAGCCGCACGGTCCCGAGCCTCGACTCGTTCTTCAGGAAGAGCGTCCCCCAGCCGAGGACCCACGGCTCGCTCGTGGTGACGCGGCCTTTGAACGCGAAGCTTTTCGCCTCGGCGTGGCCGGACAGCGTCTGTCCGAAGGCGGGGCGCGCGAGCGCGAGGGCCGCGAGGGCCGCGAGGAGGAGCCCCTTCGCTCTCAGTCGTCCGCCCCTTCACGGTTCAGGTTCTGCAGCGTGAAGCGCTCGGCCGGCTGCGGCCTGTCGAAGGCCAGCTCCTTCAGGAAGACGGTCGTCCGGCTCCCTTTCCGGAGGTCCGCCATCTCGAGTTTCTTCGCGACCCAGCGCCCGTCAATCTGCTGCACCTCCGAGAAGGTGAGGCGCTTCGCCGGCCCGGACTCGCCCTTCCGGAACGACTCGACGCGGACGAGGAACGCGATGTCCTTCCTCACGTGGAAGAGCTTCCGCTCGTAGGTAGAACGCTCCTTCGGACGCGCCTCGATGACGTGACAGGCCTGTCCGTCGACCGTCTCGTCGCCCTTCTGGGAGACGTTGTACTTCGAGTGGTCCTGCTCCTCCATGTCCTCGTACGTGAAGTCGGTGCCGACGAACGAGCTGTCGCGATCCTGGCTGGCGATCCGCCGCTCGCGTTTCATCGACGGCAGATAGAGCCACTGATCGGGGTTCTTGCCCGGTTTTCCGACCGAGAGGAACGCGACGCCCCGGACCTCCGGCGGATCGACGAAACGGATGAGCTGCTTCGCGTCGCCGGCGTACCCCTCGCGGAAGCTCTTCCAGCCCTTCCTTCGCACCCTGCCGTCCTTCGTCAGGACGGAGAGTTCGCCGGCGTACTGCTGGCTCTTCGTCCGGTGCCGGGTCTCGGAGTCCGAGAGGATGCTCCGCGCGTCGTCCGCGAGGAGCGGCAGGGCACAGAGGAAGAGGGCGGCGAGCGGAAGGGCGTGACGGCTCGGTTCCATGGGTGAAGGGTAGCGCGGAGCCGCCGCCTATAATCGAGGCCTTCGTGACCACTCCCTACGTGTCCTGCGCCGCGTGCCAGGCCCAGCTTCCGCTGGCGCTGGACGAGCGCTATCCGGAGGCGGGGGGCGAGTTCCCGTGTCCCTCGTGCCAGGCGCCGCTCGTCCTGCCGCCGCGCGCCGAGATGGTCCGCCGATTCACGCCGGCGCCCGCCACCAGCATCACCTGCCCGACCTGCCGGTCGCGGCTCCCGATGACGCTGGACGAGCGATACCCGGCCGGCGGCGGCCGGTTTCCGTGCCCGAAGTGCCGGTCGCCGATCGACCTCCCCTCCCGCGCGGAGATGCTCGCGCGGCTCGCGAAGCCCTCGCGCGACACCCTCGGCTACGACCCCGACCCGTTCGCGCCGCAGCCGTCGCGCCCGGCGCCGCCGACGGGAACCTCGGCGTATCGCGCGCCGCCGCCGCTCCCGGCGCCGCCCACGGCGTCGGGCTCGTATCGCGCGCCGGCGCCGGGCGCGGCGCCACCGGGCTCCGCGCCGCCGGTCCCCAGGCGATACAAGATGGCGGCGTACGGCGGTGGGTACGAGGAGCTGGACCGGAACGAGCTCTGGACGAGGATCCGCAAGGGCGAGGTGACCGCGACGACCGAGCTCTGCGAGGCCGGCTCGGACGCCTGGCAGCCGATCACCGCCTTCCCGGAGCTCGCGAGGCTCCTGCAGCAGCAGGGACGGGCCTCCTCCGCCGGCGTGGCGAGGCCGGGCGGCATGGCCGCGTCGCCCCAGAACATCCGCGTTCCGGCGCCGCTCGGCAAGCGGTTCGCCGCGAAGGTGCTGGATGGCCTCGCCCTCGTCCTCCTCGACCGGATCGCCACCTCGATCTTCCTTCCGCTCTTTCTCGGCCAGAGCGTTCCGATCGGGCTCGAGCAGATCGTGGCGGATCGCTTCCTCGACAGGAAGGAGGCGGCCCGCCGGATGCAGGAGCTCATCCAGCAGCTGGGGCCCGAGGTCGCCGTCCAGCTCCTGCTGAAGGCGTTCGTCGCCTTCCTGCTCATCTCCCTCGTCGTCAGCGGGCTCTACGCGGTCCTCTTCGTCTGGAAGCTGGGCGGGACGCCCGGGAAGCTCCTCCTCGGGATGCGTGTGCAGACTGAGGAGCGGACGAACCCGGGGCCGGCCCGGGCGTTCTTCCGATGGATCTGCGACGGGCTCGGCGCCGCCATCTGCCTGATCGGCTACATCCTGATCTTCTTCGACGACAACCGTCGGGCGCTGCACGACCAGGTCTGCGGGACGATGGTGGTGGACGTCTCGAGCTGACCTCCGGCCCGGCGTCACTCGTACCCGATCGCCTCGCTCACCTTCACCCGTGCGGCCTGCCGGGCGGGGACGAACGCGGCGACGGCCGAAACGATCGGGAGCGCGACCACGAGCTGGACGATCGTCGCCCACGGCGTCTGCCACACCATCCGCCAGCCCGCGAAGACCTCGGCCACCGTCACGCCCATGAAGCGGGAGATGGCGGCGCCGATCGGCAACGCGAGGAGGAGCCCGATGGAGGCGACCGCCAGCGCCTCGACGACGACGCTCCGGCCGATCTGCGGGGCGAGCGCGCCGAGCGCCTTCAGGATGCCGATCTCGCGGGTCCGGTCGGCCACGGTGATGAGGAGCGACGTGACGATGCCGAGGAACGCGACGATCAACGCGAGGAAGACCGTGATCTGCATCAGCGCGTAGAAGGCGTCGACGGCCTGCTGGATCTCGCCGATGAACTCCTTGCGTGTCGAGACGAGCGCCGGAAACCGCCCCGCGAGCTTCTCGCGTATCGCCGTCCTCACGGTGGCGGCGTCGGCGCCTGCAGCCAGGTTGACGTCGTAGGTATCGACGCGATCGTCGTTCCAGAGGTCGAGGAAGACCGACCGGTCGAGCAGGATAGACCCCTTGTCGTTCGAGTAGTCGCGCACCACGGCCGCGATCGGGATCCTCGCCGTCCCGTTCGGCGAGGGGATCTCCACGGTGTCGCCCACCCCCTTCCGGTATCGCCGGTAGAAGTTGTCCGAGACGGCGCACTTCCGTTCCTCCACGAGGCCACGCCGCATCGATGCCTCGTCCCCTTGAAGGAAGTCGTGCTCCGTCCGGTCCAGCGTCGGACCCATCTCGATCGTGGACAGGGTCACCAGGTCGCCCTGATAGACGAATCGAAAAGCCCGGAAGCTCTCGACGGCGCGGACCCCGGGCACCGTGAGCAGCTCCTGCCGAAGGCTGGCGGGAAAACGGAAGTCGGGCTTCACGAGGTTCGTCGAGGCGCGCACGTAGAGGTCGGACGTCAGGATGTCGTCCATCCAGCTCCGGATCGCGGCGTTCGCCGACGCCATGTAACCGCCGAAGCCGAGGACGAACGACAGCGAGACCATGATGGCCGCCACCGTGCCGGACGTCCGGCGCGGATTGGAGAGAAGGGAGTCGACGGCGAGGCGGCCCGACACCGGCGCGAGCCGGGCGACGACGGGCGACGCACTGGCTATCAGGAACCGGGCCGAAGGCCCCGCGACGAGGACGGCGCCGAGGATTCCCGAGAGGAACGTGGCGGCGACGAGGGGGTAGCCGGTGAGCGGCTGGACGACGGCCAGGAGGAGCGCCGCGCCGCAGAGGCCGCCGCCGAGCGCGACGCGCGCGAGCGAGAAGGGCGTGGACCGGGCCGAGAAGCTCCCCTTCGCGAGCGCCTCGGTGGGCACGACCCGCGCCGCGGCGTTCGCCGGCTGGAAGGCGCCGACCAGCGACGCCAGGACGCCCATGCCGATTCCCTGCGCGACGAGCGGCAGCGTGAGGAACGCCTGTGACGTGTCCTTCCAGCCGTAGATCCTCTCGGTGGTGTCGCCCATCAGCCGGAGCGCGGCCTGCGACAGCGTCTGTCCGGCCAGGATGCCGATCACGCCGCCGACGGCGCCGATCACGACCGCCTCGAAGAGGAAGAGCGCCCGCACCTGCCCCGGCGTCGCGCCGAGGGCGCGCAGCGTCCCGATGTCTCGGCGCCTCCGGTTCACGGCCACGGTGAACGCGTTCAGGATGAGGAACGTCCCGATGCCGAGCGCGAAGCCGCTCGTGATGTTGAAGCCCGCCACGAAGCTCGAGATGAGCTGCTCGAGCTGGGCGCTCCGGCGCGCCGGCGTCTCCACCTGGTAGGCCTCGCCCACGACCGCCCGGAGGGTCGCGGTCCCCGCCTCGAGAGACGTCTCCTCGGTGAGGCGCACCTCCAGTCTGTCGAAGCGCCGCCCTCTGCCGAACAGCGTCTGCGCGGCGTAGACGTCCATCACCGCGAGGTTTCCGCCGAACGTCTCGGCGAATCCCTTCGGCGACAGGAGCCCGCGGACCACGACTTTCTTCGGCCCCTCCGGCGCGCGGAACGTGAACGTGTCGCCCACCTTCAGCCCGGCGCGCTCGGCGAGGGGGCGCGCGAGGGCTATGGAGTCGGCCTGCGCCAGGAAGAGGAGCGGGTCGTCGAGGTCGGCGTCCCCCTCGAAACCGTAGTCGCGCATCTCGCGGTCGCCCAGGAGGTCGACGCCGAGGACCAGCGTGCTCCCCAGCTCGCCCCGCTCCGGGACGACGATCTGCTCGATCACCGGCGCCAGCGCCTTCACCCCTGGGAGCTCGCGCGCCTTCTCGTACAGCTCCTCGGGGACGCCCCCTTCGTTCGTGATCTGGAGCTGGGCCTTGCCGGCCATCCGGTCGACGGTGCCGCGGATCCCCGACAGGAGCGCCGTCTGCGCCACCTTGATCGCGCTGAACGTCGCGACGCCGACGACGACGCCGAGGAGCGTCAGCAGCGTCTTCGCGAGGTGCCGTCTCACGTACGACACGGAGAGCGTCCGGAGGAGGAACCTCAAGTCGCGGTGTCCTCCTCCACGGCGCCGTCGCGGATCCGGATGACGCGCTCGCAGGAAGCGGCGGCCTGCGGGTCGTGCGTCACCATCACGAGCGTCGTCCCGAGCTCGCGGTGAAGGCGAGAGAGGAGCTCCAGGATCTCCTCCCCCTTCTTGCTGTCGAGGTTGCCGGTCGGCTCGTCGGCCAGGAGGAGCTTGGCCTCGGTGACGAGCGCCCGCGCGATCGCGACGCGCTGCCTCTCTCCGCCCGAGAGCTCGTCGGGGAGATGCGCCGCCCGGTCCGACAGGCCCACGGCGTCGAGCGTTCTCTCGACGCGCTGGTCGATCTCCTTGCGCGGCCGCCCGGCCAGGTGAAGGGGCAACGCCACGTTCTGCGCCGCGCTCAGAGTGGGCATCAGGTGGTAGGCCTGGAAGATGTAGGAGACGTTCGTCCGGCGGAAGAGCGAGCGCCCCTCCTCGCTCTCCGTCGCGAGGTCCTTTCCCGAGACGAGGACCGAGCCCGACGTCGGCACGTCGAGGCCGCCCATCAGGTTGAGAAGGGTCGACTTGCCAGAGCCCGACGGTCCCATGATGGCGGCCATCTGCCCGGGCGGGACGTGGAGCGTGACGCCGCGGAGCGCGGAGACCGCCGCGGCCGCCTTCCCTTCGAACGACTTCGTGACCTCGACGAGGCGGAGCATGGAAAGGGAGAGTAGCCGAACGGGTCGAAAGAGGCCGTTCCCCCCGAGGCGCGGAGAGGGTGGCTCCGTCTTCCCGCTTGGCCGATCTGCCCGGACAATACCGGCGATGAGAATGATCAAGCCGGACGTCCTCGGGACCGAGCTGCCGCACGGGCCATGGTCCTGTCGCGGGTGTGACGTGTGGGACACCTTCCAGGCGGCGGCGACCGGTGATCTGGCGACACTTCGCCGGCTGCTGAAGCGCGATCCCAACCTGTACCGCGCGGAGTACTGGTACACACAGCCCATCCACCTCGCCGTGCGGGAAGGGCAGCTCGAGGCGACACGGCTCCTGCTCGAGGCCGGTGCCCGTCCGGACGCGACGAGGCTGACCGGCGAAGACCTTCTGACGGTGGCCCGGGACCGCGGTCACGAACCCGTCGTCGGGCTGCTCGAGGAGGCGAGCGCCCGTCGCGGCAGCGCCACGCCGGCGTCGACCGATCCTCCGATCCACCTCGCGGCAGCCGCCGGCGACGCCACGCGCGTGAGGGAGCTCCTCGATGCCGAGCCCGGGCTCGTCCACCTCGTGGACCGCGCGGGCGGGACGCCGCTCCATCGGGCGGTCGCGGCCTCGGAGCGCGAGGTCGTGGAGCTGCTGCTGGAGCGAGGCGCCGACCTCCACGCCGTCCATGGCGAAGGCCCCGGATCGGACGACGGCTATCCCGCCGCGGACTTCCAGCCGATCGACCTGGCGCTCTGGACCGGCCCGTTCTGGGGAATCCGCGGGGACCTCGAGTCCGCCCGGCTGCTCCTGGCGCGCGGGGTGACCCAGGATGTCGCGATCTCGTCCGCGCTCGGCGACCTCGATCGTGTGCGGAGCCTTCTGGAAGAGGACTCGACGCGAATCGCCGAGACTCGGCCCTCGGGTAAACGCGCCCTCTCGTCCGCCGTGGAGTTCGGGCATCACGCGATCGTCCGGCTGCTGCTCGACCGCGGCGCGGACCCGAACGCGCCGGACGGCGCGACGGCGCCCCGTGGCGCGGCCCTGCACGCCGCCGCGCGCCGGGGCGACCGAGAGACGGTGGAGGTCCTCCTCGCGCACGGCGCCGATCCGAACGGCCACATCGACTCCTCCGGCAGCGCGACCTACGTCGCCGCCACGCGCGAGCTGCGCGCGCTGCTGCTCGAGCACGGCGGCTCGCTCGACGCCTTCGACCTCGTCTGGATGGGCGACGACGACGAGGTGGTGCGCCGAGTGGCCGCCGACCCGGACTGGGCGAACACCGGGTGCGGCGGCGCGCTCGCGGCTGCTTGCACGCTGGGGAAGCGCGACCTCCTGATCCGGCTCCTCGACGCCGGCGCCCGGGTGCCACCGGTCCTCACCGAATGTCGGTCCTACCTCCTGAGCGACCCCGAGCTCCTCCGGCTGCTGCTGGCGAGCGGCATGGATCCCGACCTGCCGAACTGGCTGCTGGCCACGCCCCTGCACGATCTCTGCGGGCGGGACAGCCGGGGCCGTGCGCAACCCCGTCGCGTGGAATGCGCGACCGTCCTGCTCGATGCCGGCGCGACGATCTCCGCCCGGGACGAAGACTACCGCTCGACCCCGCTCGCGTGGGCAGCGCGCTGCGGCCTTCCCGACATGGTGGACCTTCTCCTCTCCCGCGGCGCGCCGACCCACCTGCCGGATGACGAGCCCTGGGCCACGCCGCTCGCGTGGGCCATGCGGCGGGCACACGGCGCGATCGCCGAGAGGTTGCGGCAGGCCGGCGCGACCGCGTGAGGAGCTCGAAGCAGGAGACCGATCGCCAATTCGCTGGGGTTTCCCGATTGGCTAGGCAGGCTAGGCAACCACCTCTTCGGCGGAAGCGGCCGTGAGGGCACGGGCGATCCAACGATCCAGCGTCTCGAGGTCGTGGCATGAGAGAAGGCGCTGGTTCACGGTGTCGGAGACGGCCAGACCGCGTGTCTTCAGAAGGGTGAGCAGCGTCTCGACGCGACCCAGGACGCGGCCCTCGGTAAGGCCCTCCTGACGCCCTTCCTGGCGCCCTTCCTGGCGCCCTTCTTGACGCCCGACGGCGATGTTCTTCTTCACGAACTCGCTGGTGAACTCGTATTCCTTCAGATCCATGATCGACTCCAGGGCCGCTCGGGTCGCGGCGTTCAGCGCCCGAAGGACGACATCATAGTAGAGCGTTGCCTTGTCGGGGTCGAGGCCGGCGGCAGCGGCCACCGCTGCCAGCGCGATCTCGAGCGCGTTGTCCTCACGCCGGTCATCGACGGCATGTGCCGGTGAGGCTACCAGGAACTTTCGGACCGCCCGCGGGTCTCAGCGGGCGTGGAATCGAGAAAGGAACCTGCCATGAATCGAGCTCTGACCCGCTGTCTCCTGGGAACCGTGCTCCTCGTCACGCTTTCGGCCTCGGCCCGCTCCGTGCGGCCCGTCACGAAGGGGGATGCGTCGAGCGCTCCGATCGCCTTCTCCGACCCCGACGGCCAGGAGCTGACGCTCGACGAGCTGTCGGTGAAGGCCGCCGTGCACGGCATGCTGTCGCTCACCGAGCTGGAGCTGCGGTTCAGGAACCCGCAGTCCCGGCGGATCGAGGGACGCTTCACCTGTGTCCTCCCGGCGGGCGCTGCGATCAGCCGCTTCGCGAAGGAAGTGAACGGACAGCTGATGGAAGGGGAGGTGGTGGAGCGCCTGAAGGCCAATCAGGTGTACGACGCGATCCTCCACGAGATGCGCGATCCGGCGCTCCTCGAGCAGGATCAGGGGAACCGCTTCTCCGCCAGGATCTTCCCGATCGAGGCGAACGCCACCGTGCGGCTCGTCCTCTCGTACAGCCGGCTCCTGCCGCTCACCGACGGCGTCCGGACGTACACGCTGCCGCTGCGGGGCCTTCCCACCGTCGGCCGCTTCCGTTTCCACGGGATCTTCTCGCCTCTGCCCGGTGAGACCGCGACGGCCTCGAGCCAGAAGCTGAAGGGGCTCGCCGGAGCGCGCGTCGCCAACGTCCAGACGCTCGACCTCGACGAGCTGAACCTCACGCCCGAGCACGACGTGGAGCTCTCCTGGCGGCCGGCCGCGGGCGCCCCGAACGTACAGGTGCTGACGGCGGGCGACTTCGTCCTCACCGCGTTCCGCTCACCAGGGAACGGGCCCCGTGCCGCGGCGGTGCAGCGCCCGTGGGTCTTCTTCGTCGACACGTCCGCCTCCGGCGCCGAGGGGATGGTGCCGCGCGCCGCGGCGCTCGAGGCCGTCCTGGCCGCGCTCCCCGCGAACGACGAGGTGGAGCTCATCGCGTTCGACCAGGAGATCGAGCCGCTGGGAAAGTCGACCGCCGCGCTGTGGGCGAAGCGGGTCCGACCCGCTCTCGAGAAGCGGGGCTTCCTCGGGGGGACGGACCTCCAGGCCGCGTTGACGCGGCTGGCACGAATCGCGAGCGAAAGGCCCGAGACCCGGTTCGTCCTGGTGTCGGACGGCGTCGCCACGCTCGGGAAGACGTCGGCCGCGGACCTGATCTCCGCCGTCGCCACGCTGAAGGCGCCGCTCTCGGCGCTGGTTCTCGGCTCGCGGCAGGACGAGGCGACGCTCCGCGCGCTCGTCGCGTCGCGGGGGCGGATCGTCACGGTGCCGCTGTCCGAGGGGATGGCCGCGAGCGCTGCCGACGCCGCGCGCCGTCTCGCGCTCCCCGTCGGGATGACGTTGAGGGTCGCGGACCCGTCGGCCGAGTGGGCCTTCCCGCACGTCGTGAGCGACGTCCAGGCCGGCAGCGAGGTCGTCCTCCTGAGCAAGCGGAGGCCGGGCGCGGTTCCCCGGGGACAGCTGCTCCAGGGCGAGAAGGTCCTCCTCTCGGTGACGGGCGCCGTGCCCCTCCCGACGGGAGCGTTCGAGCCCCTCCTCCAGCGCGAGGCCTATCGCGCGTACCTCGAGCACCTCGCCGAGCGTGAGGCCACCGAGAAGGAGCCCGCC
>Ga0154020_10003552_pt1 | contig 18733 bp, 14 predicted proteins | sample Klosneuvirus_201_FD_109709 | JGI IMG/M metagenome (GOLD analysis project Ga0154020, IMG submission 109709) | Active sludge microbial communities from wastewater, Klosterneuburg, Austria - Klosneuvirus_20160825_MG | ecosystem: Engineered > WWTP > Aerobic digester > Activated sludge | place... | reverse complement strand
TACAGCGAGACAAGACCGTCAAAGACAACATTCGCGGCAAGCGCCTCCGCGCAGGCTGGGATGAGACCGTCCTCGACAGCATTTGGGCCGCTTTTTCCGCAACTTGACGTGCGATTGCCCTGAATACGAACCAGCCCGAGTGTCGATGAAAGTCGTGTTGGGTCAAACAGATACCACTGGCCACTCAGAAATGCTTCCATAAATCCGTGGTAGTCCGGCGGCTGCAAATTGACTGCGTAACCGGACACATAACGAGCCGGAATACCTACGCCTCGGCATAATGCAATCGCCAGATGGGCATAGTCGCGGCAGACTCCAGTTCGCTGCAGAAGAACATCTGATGCTGTCGTTGTCGCAGTGGTGCTGCCGGGCACATATTCCAAGTGGTCGTAAACCCAGTCGCATATCTTCTGCACACGCTGGAATCCTCGTGGCGACTGGCCGAATTCCTCGAACGCAAATCTCGCCAGTAGATCGCTTTCGCAGTAACGGCTTGGGTTCATGTACGTCAGAACGTCTGGTGGAATTTGGGCCAGCACAGCCTCATCGACATTGCGTGATCGCTCGACTTCGGGCGACATGTCTGCGATGGCCTCGTACCGCAGCGAAAACTCTCCAGGCAGAATACTCACACGATGCAATCGGTTTCCATCTGCTCCGATTTGACATTGTTCCACCGCAACATCCTCCGAGAACGTAAGCTGTTCGCCTCGAATGTACTGACGTTGCGTCCAGGCCGCCGCGATCTTGAACAAAAAAATCGTAGGACTTTTTACTTCGTAACGCAGCGTACTACCGATCTGAATCTCTGCCATGCTGATATTGTCCAAAACTACATTGTGGAAGTAAATGGTGACGCCCAGTTCATCGGTAAACTTTCGAGCGATTGCCTCAACGAGGCTGTCCAATGACCAATTGTTTCGGCAAGGTCAGCTTCGGTATACCTCTGAAACGAAGGTGCCCGAACATTGTTGCTGAATACGGCGACATCGATCGGGTAGTCGACGTCGGTCACACTGGTTCGCGTAGCGTCGAATGCGAGAACCGCTAACGCAATTGCCGACTTCAATGATGTTTGACTCGTCAGCAAACGATCCAGAATTGGTTTGCCGTAGTACGTCCGGCCCAGAAGAAAATACGGCGAATCAACATTCGTCTCGACCCAATTCCCTTCCGGATAGACATAGAAAAGTTGCGGTGATTCATCCGCAGGCAATTTGCCTCCAATGATCGCGTGCAGATTGAATGCAAGGTTCGACATGGCCAGTGACGGACCGTCTTCCAGTTTAACGCGCCGCAATTGGTCACCAAACAGGTTTACGAAGTGATACAGACGATCACGCACTGTATCTTCTGACCGCAGCACTTCGTCAACGTAGGTCAGTGTCTTGTCACGAACAGACCGTAACCCGCTTGTCATCGTGAACAACGACTGACCCTTGTGCTGAAACTCGGCGAGCTTACGCTTGTTGGTATGTTCGCTGCCGCGAACAATTCGAGTATCTGCGAGCGCCACGATTCCTTCATTGACTTTGATTCCGACACAAAACGTCATACCTCAACCTTACTCATTTAGAAACGCGTTACTCGGCGTCACATGACGGCGGTGTCGGCCAGATTTGGCGGCAATTCGAATTCCAGCGGCTCGCCGCACGATTCTTGCGAAGTCGGCGCGCCTGCGAAATCTGCGATGACAACAGTGATATTATCGCGACCACCTCGATCATTTGCGAGCTTGATCAGTCGTTGACACTTATCTTCGGCAGACAACTCTGACGAGATTTCCTGAAGAATATTGTCAGACGACAGGTGGCGAGTCAGACCATCTGAACACAGCACCAGTGTGTCACCTACTTTCAACTGAATGCGAGTCAGATCGGGATGTGGCTCGTTGTCGGAAGCCGAAATGGAATTCCAGAGCGTATGCTGGGATGCAGGATTGCGCAAGGCCATCTCCGGCATACCAGCGTCGATATAAGTCTGAGCGATCGTATGATCGTGAGTGATTTGTTTCAGGATACCGTCACGCGACAGGTAGCATCGACTATCACCTACATGAAACACATAACACCACGGCCAGCGAATGTACGCTGCGGTCAGCGTCGTCCCCATTTTTGCTTTTGCGAGGTCCTTTTTCCCATCGATCTGTAAGTGCCGATGGATCTTACCGGGGAGGGAACTCAGTGCTTTCCTGAACTCCACGTCGTCATCGATCGCTCCCGAGGTGGCATCGTGTCGCATGCTCGCAACGAAGGCCGCCATCTCGCGAATCGTGATCTCGCTGGCCACGGCTCCATGCTGATAGCCGCCCATGCCGTCGGCAACAATTAGGAGTTCTCCCGGATTGCCCGATACGATTTTTTCGCCGTCAAAATCTTCGACACTGCTGCAACAAACGTCCAGCAACCGCCGGTGATCGGCAATTAGAAACTGATCCTGATTGGACTTCCGTACTCGGCCCTGATTGGTAGCTCCTGCCATCTGGAACATACGGCTGTGATACGACTCGGTCATGCGATTCCTCGTCTTCCTGCAAACAAGAGTTTTCGGCACCATTGGCCAGTGTGCATCGATCAAGTGATGCGATGCAACTGGCCGTGGGCTGTATTGCGAACCTGAATTTCAGGATTTCTCTGCGTACAGGTCGCGGAGATCTCGAATCCGATCATGGCCGCGCTTCACAACGGCATATTGATGGTGCAGGATTTCGCTGACTGCACTGCCGGGGTTGCCTTTCAACGCATCTTCATACGCTGATTTGATGTGATCTTGTGATCTTCTCCGCGTTCTGCTTCGATCAGAATCACGTAGGCATCACCACTGTTGATTTTCGCGCGGATGTCCATCCAAAGCTTATGAACTTTGCCTGACCATGACTGTTCATCGCAGGCGCATTCGTCGTTCCACTCGACGTACATCTTCAGTTCGTCTGCGAAGTGACAACGTTCCGAAAGAACTGAGCGGAACAATTCTTCGACTACGGGGTCATTCACAGAGTCCGCCGCATCCTTCAGGCCGAGTTGTGAATCAAGATTGACCTGAATCAAGTCCTGAAGCGTGTCCAGCGTTTCTTTTGTCAGGGTGGTTTTGGTTTCCAGTGACATGTTGAGTCTCTCCTTACAGGCCAGGGGGTTATGAACGAAATGGTTCATTGTCGAGACTGCATCGCAATGTTGATGCCAATTCGCCGTGGCGAGGAAAATTTGCCTGTCGGCACTGCAAACCTCTGGAATCTTGTATTGCTGAGAAAATCCTGGGACAACAACGTCGCTATCCGGAGACTGACGTCTCGCGGCTCGCTGATTCCTGGCGAGCGGGAGACGTCAGTCCCTTGATTGTGTTTGCTTCATGTTTGAACGCCGAACGCTCTGCGAGACCGCTCAGCGTCCATTGGAAGCAAATAGGCGAAACCCTGATATTGACCTCCCGCAAAAAGAATCGGGGCTGAGTGTCGTAGGACAGGCTTCCAGCCTGCCTACTCACGAACGACAGGCTGGAAGCCTGTCCTACTTATTTCTCGATCAATTGAAGGCGATTCCCATGGCACCGAGAAGCGTCATCCGCCATTTCCAGCAGCGCACAAAAGATGGATTCAGCGATTGGCACAGATAATGCGAATGATCACTCTCGTTGCCCGCGAATGTTCTTACAACTGCTGTGAGAGCCGTGAGGTATTGAGTGCTCTATTTGGAGTTTAGCCATGTTGGGATATGCAGTAACGTTTTTTATTATTGCTTTGATCGCAGCCGCAATGGGGTTTGGTCTGGTCGGCGGTATGGCTTATGGTGCCGCGAAGATCTGCTTCTTTGTGTTCCTCGTTCTCGCAGTGTTGTCTGTAATCAGCGGACGAAGGATCCGAGTTGACTAGCAGCACTCACACACGGTATCAATCGGAACCCGTGGATGAAATCAAAAGAGGGACACGAAAATGACGATGGAAGTCAATACGCCTTCGCGGCACGTGCGCACTCGGAATGTGTCTGTCATCGCATCGAGCGGAATGATTGTCGGTTTGGCGTGTGCTGCCGCTTACACATCTGTCGCTTCAACCAACAAAGGCAACGGGATCGCAGCATGGGTTGCGGTCGCCATAGTGGGGGCGTCTTCAGTGATCGCTCGAAATCGAGCGAATCACCAAATTGAACATACATTACCTGAGGAGAATCAACGATGAACTGGGATCAAGTCAAAGGCAAGTGGAAACAGGCAAAGGGTTAATTGCAACAGAAATGGGGCAAACTGACGGATGATGACCTTGACGTTGTGGATGGCAAGCGGGAAGAGTTGGTAGGCCGAGTGCAGGAGCTGTACGGAATCGCGAAGGAAGAAGCAGAAAAACAGGTGAAAGAGTTTGAGACTTCGTGCAACTGCTGAATCGCCTTGGTGAGTACTGCGTGGCATGGCGCTAGCACGATGGAACTTGAATTGACAAAGTAGACCTCACTCTCCGAGTGAGGCAGGCTGTAAATCGCGGCTATGCGGCATTCGTCACTCGGAGAGTGACGTCTACCGTATTCGCAAGAATCGCAAATCGCCGTATCTGTAAGTGGGTGGACGGAGTTGGAGCTGAGCGAAATCCCCGGTGTTCTGGAATGTGGCAAATCGAATCCTCCGTCGCTGCGCTTCGTCCAGCCCCGGCCACCCGCCGCACCGTTAGTTTCCGTTCGCTGCGTCATTCGCCGCGGTCATCTGGTATACCATTTCCAACAGCAACTGCACATCGATGGGTTTCGCAAGGTAGTCATTGCAGCCGGCTTCACGGCAGAGATTCATATCGCCCTGCATCGCATCGGCCGTCAAGGCAATGATCGGGCCGGTGTAGCCGAGCTTGCGAAGTTCCTGTGCGGTTTGATATCCGTCAAGATTTGGCATCTGCATATCCAGCAAGATCAATGCGGGGAATGCCTTTGAGGAGTGGCGTTCTTTCATATAGTCCACTGCCTGCTGCCCATCTTCGCATTCATCGACGGTTGCTCCTGCGTTCGTCAGCAGACGTCGGCTCAAAAAGCGGATATCACGGCGATCATCCACGACCAGAATGTGGCAGGCCAGTCGAATCGACTCCTTCGAACCGCTGGAGTTTGCCTTCAGAATGACAGGTTTGGGGTCGATGAAGGCCACCCCGGTAAGATCACCCGTGGCAATTGTCGCGGTAAACCTGCTGCCTTCGTTGATCCGGCTTTCCACGGTGATTCCGCCACCCAGCATTTCTGCCAGACGCTGACTAATTGCCAGTCCCAGTCCTGTGCCTCCAAAATTTCTGCTGACGGAAGAATCTCCCTGCGAAAATGGGTTAAACAGATTTTGAAGTTGTTCGTCCGACATGCCGATGCCCGTGTCGATGACGTCAAACTGCAGAAAGCCGCCTTCGTCAGCATGTTCGGCAGCATGGACTTCGTTGGTGTATTGAATGACGATCCTCACTTCGCCGCTGGAAGTAAACTTGATGGCATTCCCAACAAGATTGATCAGAATCTGCTTCAACCGTCTTGCATCGGTATGCATACGCGCCGGAATTCGGCTTGCATATTCGACAATCAATTCCAGGTTTTTCTCAGCAGAACGCACGTCCATAATACTGCGCACGTCTTCAACGACCAGGTGTGGACTCATTCTGTCAGGATCAAGATCCAACTTGCCGGCTTCGATCTTCGACAGATCCAGGATGTCATTGATGATGTCCAGCAGATAGTCACCGTTGCGGCGAATCGTTTGCAGATGACTCAACGCTTCAGGATGATCAATCAGATCGCGAACCAGATCGGCATAACCAAGAATCGCAGTCATCGGAGTCCGGATTTCGTGACTCATATTGGCCACGAAGGCGCTCTTGGCGGCATTGGCAGCGTTGGCGCGTCGCTCGCTCTCGATTAACGCCGCCTCGCGGTCATGGTCGGCGGTTGAATCCCAATTCACACCGTACATCCGAACGACCTTGCTATCAGTATCGCGGATCGATTCGCCAAGCCCGGCGAGCCAGCGGATTTTCCCGTCGGGACGAACAATTCGAAACTCAATATTGTACTCACGGGAACCTTCGATCGACGCTTGCCATGCAGAAGTCAATTGTTCGACATCGTCGGGATGCACCAGCGAGAAAAACAGTTCCGGACTGGCCTGCTCATCTTTGGACACGCCCAGCAGTTCGTACAGTTCATCGGTCCAGATACTGCGGTCGTCTCTCCATTCCCACGCCGCCATTCCGCCGGCCCTGAGCGCCATTTTGAATCGCAGAGAGTTTTCAGCAAGCATCGCGGCGTACTTGAGTCGTTCGATACACTGGGCGACCGCGATTGACATCGGCTGCAGTTGCTCGAATTCGGTTGCCGAAAACTGACGCCGTGAAAACAACTCCAGGACGCCGATCGTCCGTCCCGAGATCATTAACGGGTAGCCTGCAAACGAAATCATGCCTTTCGACATCGCCCATTCCCGGTCACTGATTCTGGCGTCGTTCGCAACTTCATTGCTGAGTACCGGTGTCTGATCGCGCGCGATCCGGCCCGTCTGGAATTCACCAAATGGAATGTTTGCCTGCTGTTCGTCGGGATGCACGGAGATGCCACCACCCGCCGCCAGCGTTAAAACGGATTCGGAATCATCACGCAGCCAGATTCGCACCAATGCCACATCCAGCGTTTCCACAAATCGTTCGATGGCGGCGTGCAATGTGGCGGCCATACTTTCTCCGCGAGTCAACTCAATCGCCAGAGTCGTATGCAATTCGGCCAATCGTGCCCGTTGCTCAAGATCGAGTTCGGCCTTCTTACGTTCGCGGATATCAACACCCGACGGAATCAGAAATTCGACCTCACCGCATTCGTTTTTCACTGGCGCAATCATGAAATCGATCATCACTCCGTCGTCGTCGTGGGAAAACATTGAGACGTCATACCGAACCACTTCCCCCGAAAATGCGAGATCCATCGCATCACGCATTTGTTGTTCAACGTCCGGATCGTACGTCCACCAGGGTGCGTCCGCAAAATGTTTCCCAACAACGTCTGCACGTGCGACACGCGCGATCTCCAGCGAACGCTCATCGACTTCGACCAGAATTCCCTGGCGATCAATCACGCCCACCAAGCCAAGTTGGTTGTTGATGACGCGACGCAGGTGGGCCTCGCGTTCAGCCAGATCCAGTTCGTGTTCCTTGCGATCGGTAATGTCAACGACGACGCCGAAAAAGTCTTCCAGAGTCCCGTCGTCATTTCGCATGGATCGCCCTCGGGCTCGCACCCATCGTTTTTTGCCGGACGGTAACCAGACCAAGTATTCCTGGTCATACTCAACGCCGAACTCAAGTGCATGCTGAATGGCAGAACTGACGCGATCGCGATGTGATTCATCGATCTGATTCACAACGTCCTGGAGGGTCACCGGTTTGTCCTCTGGCAGTCCGTAGTATTTTTTGGAAACTGCGTCAATAATGGGAACATTGTTTTTCACGTCCCAGCTCCACGGAGACATGTTGCTGACTTCCAGCGACAAATCCAACTTCGATTTTGCCGCAAACAGTTCCGTAGTCTTCCTGCGTTGTTCAGTGATGTCACGAGACACCGTGACGTATCGCAATGGCTGACCATCAGAGTTAATGATCGGTCGTACGACGACGTCCCACCACTTGGGAGTTCCTTTTACCGTGCTGCGAAACAATTCAAAGCGACACTCTCCATGTTCTCTGCATTCCTCAAGAGAACTTCGCACGCATGACCGGTGTTCCTCTGGCCAAAGGCTCCACCATTCTTTTCCCAGAAGCGGCTCAAAGTCGTCAATTTCCATTAACGCCAGGCCGGGTTCATTCATCATCAGCAACCGGCCTTCCGAGTCCAGAACTTTGACGCAGTCCGGGCTGCTGGCAAGAACAGTGCGGCTGAAATTGTCTGACGCCCGAAGCTCCGCTTCTGTTTGCGCCCGATCCAGCTGCAAATAAATTGCTGTTGCCAGTTCATCGAGGAATTCGATTTCAGAATCCTTCCATTGATACGGTTTCGATTTTGCCACAGTCAATGTAAGTCTGTGGTCGTCATCAATGTTGTAGCGACCTGCGGCAAGTGAGCGAATGCTCAATGCCTCAAAGCCGACGATCTTGTCCTGCATTCGGCCCCCAAGGCCAATGTCATCAATTTGCAGTCGCTGACCGTCTCGATTTGCGAGACTCTCGTCAGGCATTAGATACTGATCGAGTGCATGCTTGCCAATTGATGAAGGCAGGTCGTCCGTCGCTCGAAACTCATACTTCACCAATGCAACATTTTCAGACAGATCCACCTCAGCAAGCAGGCATCGATCCGCGCCGAAATGTTCCGCCACTCTTCTGGTGGCCAGTTCGGCGATTTCATCCACTGTCGCCGAAGGAGAAAACGACTCCACGAGTGCAGCCCGGAAACTCAGGTCCAGCTCTCGCCGTTTGCGTTCTGTAATGTCCGAGATCACGACATGAACGCCCTCGACCTGCCCCTTGTTGTTGATCTCTGGGACGTATTCGACCGCTTTGAACAGCATCTCCGATTCAACGGATTCCGATTCGCCATCATCACCGACCGGAATCGCGGGGGCTGGTAAACTTAGCTCGAACGTTGCCGGCTTGCCTGCCAGGCCGTCACGGAGATGAGAGCTGACGACCGCAAACGTTTCTTCTCCCAGGACATCACGGACTCGCTCACCGATGACGTCATCAATACTTTGTCCAAACTGCTTCGCAAAGGCCGCATTGACGAATGCGTAACGCTCTTCCTGATCGATGAAAGCAATCATCGGCGGAATGGCGTTAGCGATCGTCTGAAGTTGTCGCTCGCGGGCTTCCAATTCCAATTGAACGTGCTTGCGTTCGGAGATATCGCTATTCATTCCGATCCAACATTTGACGCGACGATCGACCGACAATTTGGGGACCGCACGCACGTGAGTCCACCGGTAGTCACCGCTGTGATGCCACAGGCGGTATTCGAAGTCCAAAGATTCCAAAGTCGCTACCGCCTGTTGCCACGCGATCATTATCGACTCACGATCATCGGGATGAATGGCGTTGACCCATCCTGTATCCTTCCATTCGTCAAACGTTTGACCAGTAAACTCACGCCAACTGGGTGAATCGTCGACAATCTTTCCTTCCGAAGTCGCGACCCACACAATCTGTGCCGAAGCATCGACCAGCAGTTGAAACAATTCCTCGCTTTCCGTCAGGTCCGTGACATTGGTAAAAGTACAAACCATGCCTTCGGATGTTCCTGTGTGCGATCGGTATGGCAGTACTCGACGCAGATACGTCTCGCCATTGTTCGCGTACACTTTATGCTCGATCGAGCCGTGCAGCGTCAGTGTTTTTGGATCGGGCAACGGCGGCATGTCATCGACGAATGGCACAAATCGCTGCAAGGGTCGCCCGACGTCGGTGGGGATCAAGCCGTAGATATCGGAAATCGCCGGCGTGAAGCTGCGAATTCGCAGTTGGTCGTCCAGAAATACGGTCGCAATCTGTGTGCTTCGCAACAGATTTTCCAGGTCGGCAATTGCGATGGCCAGGGCATCACTGCCCGCGCGGATTTCTTCTTTCGATGTTTCGAGTTCTTCATTCGCCGACTGCAGCTCTTCGTTCATGGAGAGCAATTCTTCGTTCGACGACTTCAATTCTTCATTTGCTGCTTCCATGTCCTGGAGTGTGCGGTCCAGATCGCTGCGAGTGGTTTCCAGTTCGCGTTCCAGCCGCGCGATTATGGAATCTGCGTCATGGGCATGCAGTTGTTCCGGCACAGCTGCTTCGTCCCGATCGATCGGCAGGCCGACATCGTGAAAGACAATCAGGAACAAAGATTCCTGTTCGCCAAGTTTGGGCATCGGCTGCACAGTCACCATCACCGGCTGAATCGTCCCGTTGACACGGATGGACAGATTCTCATGCTGCACCATGCGACAGGTTTTCTTCGCTTCTGCAATCGCGGCTCGCAGCCCGATCCGCAGGCCCGTTGCTGCCAGCCTCGTGATATTGTTCTGAAAGTCGCCATCGCCCAATGCCAGATACTTCTGCATATTCGCGGCGGCATTCAGGATCTGACCGGACTCGTTAATGACGCACGATTTTGGCGAGAACTCATCCAGAACAATGCGTTGCCGCATGGCCGTCAGATCGACAGGAGTATCCGGTTGCGACGAATTCGAATTCGATGGGGTGAGTTGATGCTGTCGAAGGTTCATCGAAGAAGTTGCCGAACCAACCGCTGTGCCCTTCCGCTGCGAGATACGAAGCCGGGCGTCCAGCTGTCGAAACAATTCGCCGTGTGAAGTAATGTTTTCGCTTGGCCCAAGAAACAAATATCCAGACGGCCGCAATGCATAGTGGAACAGCGGAATCAGTTTGTTCTGCAGATGTGATCCCAGATAGATCAGCAAGTTGCGGCAACAGATAAGATCCTGACGCGAAAACGGAGGATCGCTGATCAGATTGTGGGACGAAAAGAGAACCAGATCGCGAATCTCTTTGGTCACCTGATAGCGCTTGCCGCGTTTGACAAAGAAATGCTGCAACCTCTCGGCAGAAACATGCTCTTCTATGCCGACAGGATAAATCCCGGCCCGCGCAATCTGCAGTGCGCGTTCGTCAATGTCCGTGGCAAAGATCTGCACCTCGGGATGGACTTCCATGTTTGCCATCGTTTCGCAACACAGTATGGCGAGGCTGTAGGCTTCAGCACCATTCGCACATCCGGCGACCCAGATTCGCACGGTGTCGCCGTCACTGCGATTTTCGAAGATCTTCGGCAGGACGATCCGGGCCAGCACTTCAAAGGCCTCAGGATCACGAAAGAACGCAGTGACTCCAATCAGCAATTCGCGGAACAACGCTTGAGCTTCTTCGTTGTGGTTTTCGAGATGCTTGACATAGTCGCTGACCGACCTGATTTTCCGAACCTGCATTCGCCGCTGAATTCGGCGCGAAAGTGTGCCGATTTTATAGTGCTGAAAATTGTGGTTCGTAGCCTTCAGCAGAATTTCGACAATCGCCGGGATTGCCTCAGACACCTCAACGGCCAGGCTTGTGGGTGTATGAACTTCGGTCATTTCGTCAAGATGTCGTGCGTACTGTAAAAGTTCCGCAGCAATTTCCGGAGGGACAAGCACATGGTCCGCCACGCCAGTCGTTGCGGCACTTCGCGGCATACTGTCGTGACTTGCCGATCGTGGCTCCTGAGCGAAGGTCAGTCCACCTCGATCACTGATGGCTTTCAATCCAAGCGTTCCGTCTGTGCCGCCGCCCGATAAAATCACGCCGATCCCACGAGCCCCCATATCTTCCGCGATCGAATGTAAGAAGTAATCAATCACCGCCGGATGGCGCTCTTCGGCGGGTTCCACAATGCGCACAAAGCCATTCTTGAGTTCCAGCAGCGATTGCGGAGGGCTGACATACACCGTATTCCATGTCAGCTTTTTCCGCCCGGAGATTTCCACGACTGGCATCGGCGTGATGTTCTGCAGTAACTCGGGCAGCAGTGACTTGCTGTTCGGATCCAGGTGCTGTACGAACACAACGGCGAACCCAGGCGAATCGCCCAATGCGGTCAGGAGTGCCTGAAACGCTTCAAGTCCTCCCGCCGATGCCCCCACGCCAACGACCAGAGGTGATTGCGATTGCTGAGAGGCGAAGTGTGTCATTGACGAAGCATCGTTTGCGAATTGTGAATCAGGAACGCATCGCCCACCGGCGAATCCGGAGTAATTTTAGCACACGCTCTGATGCCGCGAAACTCACAGACTGACTCTTTGATTGACCTGCAAATCCACCTCGGGGCGTTCTCCTTTCAGGTAGGCTTTGCCAGCCGCAAAGAGATACTTCAGGCCGCTGAAACCCGAGTTGTCCCAATACTCGCCATCGTCGGCTGTAACCTTCAACAGCACAATATCCGGATCGTCTTCACCCTTCGGAAACCAGACCTTCCATGGTTCCTTCCATAGCTTTGCGATCAATTCTCGGTCACGGTGCAACGATGCCTTGCCGCTCAGCGACAAGAACCTGCTGCTGCTTTGCATCGTGACCGCGACCTCCGCATCGTCAAGGATTTCGTCAACCTTACCACTACTCGATGAAGTGACGAACCACAGATCCCCGCCAGAATCCAAATCAGCGATCGCCATCGGTCGCGCGTGCAGCGACCGATCTGACGCATGAGAGACCAGCATGGCAGTGTCAAAATCGGTCAGGATGTCCAGAAAATGCTGTTTCGCGTCGTTGGCCATGATAATCTCCAATAGGTTTGATGAATCTAACGCCCAGGCGAACCGATAATGCATAATTCATTCCCACGTGGTCACCTGGCGAACGACGCAGGCTCTGTTCGGCGAAAATGAGCATCATGGCGATTGGCAGAATACGATTTTGTTGAGCATGTCATTGGTCATCTTCAACGCATTGTCGCACGCCTGTTCACCGATCTTGCAAAGCTGCTGTGGTACGATCGCAGAATCGGTACGAGTCAAGTTGCCTTCAGAGGATAGATCGCCATCGATCCGATCGGTATCTTTTTGAACTATGCCCTTTCGGTCAGCATCGGCCCGTTCTTCGCTTATCCGCCGAATGTTTGACTGTTCAGTGCCGTTCCGCTTTTCGTCTGCCTGGCGAACACCTGCCTGCGACTGATCCTGGTCGGCGAGACTGTTCAATCCTTTGCGCCCCTGTTGACGCTTCACTTCCGATTGAGAGTTCGCAGATCTTTTGCCCGCGTGCGGTTGAAGCGTTTGATTCAGCGCTTCATGATCCTGAACAATCATCTTTGCCAGTTGTTGAATGTCCTGATTGTCCGTCTTCTTTTGAGCCAACTTGGCGATTTCAATTTCGGCGTCGTTGGCCTTGATCAGTTTTCGCACTAATGCTTCTTTGACCGTTGGTCCTTGCTGTTGCTTATTCGCAGCGTGCGAATCTCGTTGGGCCTCAGAACGATCAACCTGGTCGTTCTGCGACCTGTTTGCCTGCTGCCCTGCTTTAGCCGTGGTGTCATCCGCTTGTGCGCTGGACAGCCCCGTGAGTGCCCCGATTGTCAGGGCTGCGGCGTAGAAACGTAACTTCGACATGTGAAACTCCTTATTGCCTTTTGGGCGAAAATGACCGCAGCAACCGCGCTGCGGCAACGGTGCGAACCCAAAGCAATTCACGTGCCCGAGCCACGTTAAACTTCGGTGAGTAGCGATACCTGCCGGAAGCACCATTCGGCACGGCAAATGCAATGGTCTCACACCATCAACTGTCAGTGGCGAGGAGTTCTTGCAGTCTGAGTGCAGTTGGAAACATTTCCTTTAAGGAGCGAAACGATGGCGAGCAAAAATTCGAGAGACGAAAGAGTGAAAGATCTTCGCAACGAAGATCCGTTATCTGGTGAAGCTGGGGCACATCCTGTGGGTACCGGTGTAGGCACGGCACTCGGTGGCGCGGCCGCTGGGGCATTGGCCGGGGCAGCCGCTGGTCCGATCGGAGCAGCCGTTGGTGCCGTGGCCGGTGGTGTTGCGGGAGGATTCGCGGGCAAGGCAGTCGCTGAAAACATCGATCCGACTGTTGAGATCGAACATTGGCGAAGCGAGTATGTCAACCGACCGTACTACGACGAGACGCGAGACTTTTCCGAATACGAACCAGCGTATCGCACGGGCGTTGATGCCTACGATGCCGCGAAGCCATTGACATGGGAGGAGCGCGAAGCAGCCGCAGAACAGTACTATGCGGACACGTATCCTGATGCACCGTTAGCGTGGCACGAAGCACGACCGGCAGCACAGGATGCCTACACTCGCGTGTATCGCAGCTGGTCCACGAAACCCCGCTGAACGTGGTACGCTCGCCAGACACTCGATTCGTAGAGTCGCGACGAAACGGGAAACATCCAAGTTGGCTCGCGGTTCAAATGAATCGGAAGTCTGGCGACAGTCGGCCACTCGATTTATGCGTTGCGCAAAGCAGAGATGGGCAGAGTTTCGAGAGCTTTCTCCATCGGGAGTTGGTCTACAGAGAGCAAAACATGCGGCTTCTCAAAACAATGGTGATACGTTTTATCGATGACGATTGCTCGACGATGGCAGCGGCGCTGGCGTACTACACTTTGTTTGCGCTGCCGCCGCTGCTCTATTTGCTGCTGACGACCATGACCTACGGCATGTCCATCGCATACGACGCTGATCAGGCCCATGAAGGGGCAAGCGAATTCATTGCGAATCAAGTGGGTGATCTCGTCGGTAACGATCTCGTGGCGGATAAGATCTCGCATATTCTGGAACGCAATCACACGCAGGGCGGCGTCTGGTGGAAATCCTTGATCAGCGGGTTTGGAATTCTGTTCGGAGCCACAGGTGTTGTGGCCGCTGTGCAATCTTCACTCAACCGTGTCTGGCAGGTCGAACCGGACCCGAAAGCCGGTGGCGTCAAGAACTTCCTTCTCAAACGCATTCTTTCATTCGCCATGATTCTGGGCCTGGGATTCTTATTGCTTGTGTCCATGGTCGTGTCAACCATGCTGGCCGTCGCCGGTGCTCAAGTCGGACATTGGTTGGGCCTGGAGAGCTGGATCGTCGCCGGAATCAACTACACGGTCATTTTCCTCGTGACACTTGTCGTATTCGCTTCACTGTTGAAGTTCATGCCAGACGCAAAAATTGCCTGGAAGGATGTCTGGCTGGGGGCACTGGTCACGGCGGTCCTGTTTTCCGCAGGCCGGCTGGCAATGGAATGCTACTTTGCTTACTCCAACCCGGCGGCTCAACTTGGGACTGCCGCCACTTCTTTGGCCGTCCTGTTAATTTGGGTGTATTACACCTCCATGATCGTACTGTTGGGGGCTGAATTCACGCGAGCATGGGCAGCGGATCATGGGCACAAAGTTCGACCAGAAGAGGGCGCGATGAAAGTAGAACTCAAACAAGTGGATGCGTGATAGTGTCCGTCATCTGATCGTTGATCTGGACTGGCGTCACGACATGGCCGGGTCTTCAATGGTAATCCCGCATTTGCAATGATCGATGGCACACCAGTTGCAATCCTTGCCGTCGAACAAAGCCAAGTCCGGATGTGCAATTCCCTAGTATGAGGAGAACTTCAGTGTCTACCCAAAGCGTTTGTATCGAAGCATGCCAGCAATGTGCGATAGCCTGTGAACATTGCCTGAATGCCATGATAAATAAGCCCAGTGAAAACGACTGTCCACATTGCTGTCGAGAATGTATTGACCTCTGCTTACTGTGCGCACAGGCGCTCGCTCGCGACAGTCGCTTTTCCAATGAGATATGTGGACTATGCGCCGACGCTTGCGAGTGGTGTGCTGAACAATGCAGCGCGCATCAACACGATCACTGCCAGAATTGTGCCGAAGCGTGTCGTGCCTGTGTGGAAACATGCCGAGAAATGGCTCCTTCGGCTTGATGCTGTCATCGAGTGATAACCGGCCAATGTGGTCGGCATGCGATCAGTCTTCATAAATGTTTTTGGGGCACAAGCCCCGATGTCTTAAGTCCACGTGATTCAACAACGAAAGGTTCTGCTATGTCTCATGTCAAACCACTCAAACTTGCTGAAGCGCCCGACGGCTCGAAACCGTTGCTGAAAGCGATTGAGGAAAAATTTGGTAAGTCTCTGAATCTCTTCAATACGCTGGCCTATCAGCCGGATGTGCTGGGAGGGGTCACTCAGATCAATGACGGCATTCGCAACGATTTGCCCGACAAGTATCGCGAACTTGCCTACTACAACGCATCGCAGATCAACGGCTGTGATTATTGTTCCCACTATCACCGTCAAGCTGCGAAAAAAACGGGGTACAATGACCAGCAACTGGATTCCATGGACGCATCCGACGCAGATTTGTTCGACGACAGGGAGCGAGCCGTGCTGCGGTATTCAGCGCAGCTCACAGAGACTGCTCATGTCGATGTCGCCGTGGTCAGTCAGCTCAAAGAATTCCTTGATGATCGACAGATCGTGACGTTGGCCGCGACTGTGGGACTCGCCAACCTGACGAATCGTATGAACCACGGCCTGGATATTGAGCTGCCATGACACAAGACAAATCCGAGTTCGATGTTATTGTGCTGGGAACCGGTCCTGCAGGATCGACCGTTGCGAGGAAGGCGGCAGAATCCGGCCATTCGGTCGCCATTGTGGAATCCCGCGAGTTCGGTGGCACGTGTGCCTTGCGCGGCTGCAATCCCAAAAAAATTTATGTCAACGCCGCATCAATCGTTGATCAGGTGCGGCGCGCGGACGGGCAGTTGATTGTCAACAAGGGTGTCGATATCGACTGGCCAAGTCTGTTGAAATTCAAAAACTCATTCACAGAACCAATCGCAACTACCAGTGAAAAGTCGTTCCAGGATGCGGGCATAGCGACGTTTCATGGGCAGGCTGAGTTCGCCGGTGAAACTGAAATCCTCCTGGGAACGCAGCGATTGTCCGCGAATAGAATCGTTGTTGCCACAGGTGCGATACCCGTCGCGCTGTCTTTCCCCGGCACGCAATGGGTCATTGACAGTGATGCTTTTTTCGAACTGGACCATCTTCCAGAACGTCTTGCATTTATCGGTGGTGGATACATCTCGATGGAATTCGCACACGTCGCGGCTCGTGCCGGTTCGTCGGTGACCGTTATTGATCATCATGAATGTGTGCTGACGGGTTTTGATCCGGATCTTGTGAAATTACTGCAAGTTCATTCCGAGCGGCACGGGATTCAGTTTCAACTTAACAGTCGAGCGACGAGTGTCGAATGTGAATCTAACGGGTCAAAAGTAGTGAGACTTGAAAACGGTGACGCCATTGAATGTGACATGGTGATTCATGGTGCTGGTCGTGTACCAAACATCAGCAACCTGCAGCTTGACATCGCCCGAGTACACTACGGTGTGGACGGAATTGCTGTCGATGAATTCATGCGCAGCGTTTCCAACCCGCACGTGTTTGCCGCAGGAGACTGCGCTGCCAGAACCGAACCCATGTTGACTCCTGCTGCCAACGAAGATGCACGCATCATCGTGAAAAATCTGTTTGAGTCTCAGCCCAGGGCAAGGCCAATCTACGGGCAAATCCCGGCTGTCGTGTTCACAATTCCAGCGATCGCGGCTGTTGGTATGTCGGAGCAGCAGGCACGCGAAAGTGGTCGGCAGCTTGATGTCAGGTTCAAGGACACTTCAACTTCTGGAAGCGTCCGCAAGACGGGCGCGACTGTGGCTGGCTTCAAGCTGATCATTGACAAGGACACCGATCTGTTACTTGGAGCACATTTACTAGGCCCGGCGGCTGAAGAAACGATCAACCTGTTTGCTCTCGCGATGCGATTTGACCTGACGGCCACCGATCTCAAATCCACACTATTTGCATTCCCGACGTTCGCTGCCGACGTACGTAAAATGATTTGATGCTCACGGGCGTATGATGTTGTCTAAACATTCGCCTCGTCAGATGAATCTGTGAAGCGACCTGACGTTGTGCTGACTTTGTGAGAAATTGATTCCACATCCGGTAGATCCTCACACTTAGATGAATCCAAGTTCAATGTCGTGTATCCGGCCATCGTCGTTGAGAACCACTTCATTGACGAGACCCGCATAGTTCGCTGACGTTCGACGTATCACACGGACATTCCACGTGGTTGAGTTTTTGCGGTAGGTGAAGCGGAACTCCTGCCAATCGTCAGGTACAACGGGATGAACGCTGAGTTTGTCTTTTGTGATCTGAATGCCAAGGATATTTTCGATGGCAACGCGATACATCCAGGCTGCTGAACCGGTATACCACGTCCATCCGCCGCGACCTTTGTGCTGTTCGTTGAAATAGACATCGGCGGCGACGACATAAGGCTCAACTTTGTACCGATTCGCCAGTTCTTCAGAATTGCTGTGTCGAATCGGATTCAAAAGATCAAACAGTTCCATGGCGAGAGAGCCATCTCCCAGATCTGCGGCGGCTTGAACCATCCACAGTGCAGCGTGCGTGTATTGACCGCCGTTTTCCCGAACGCCCGGCAGATAGCCCTTGATGTAACCGGGCTCAAGCTCTGTCTTATCAAATACCGGGGCAAACAAGCGGATCATTGCCGATGGGTAGTCGACCAATTGATCGATCGCCGCCTGGAATGCTTCTCGTGCTCGATCGGTCGGTGCGCCAGCTATGACCGCCCAGGACTGCGACAAGGAATCAATTTGGCATTCATCATTTTGCTGAGAACCCAGTGGCGTTCCATCGTCGAAAAATGCGCGACGATACCAATGACCGTCCCAGGCATGTTCCTCCGTGGCCGAACGTAGCATTGCCACTTGAGCTTCCAACTCTTCCGATCCCGATGCATCCAATTCATGGAGGAGTTTTGCGAAGCGTTCGAAAATCACGATCTGGAACCACGCAAGCCACACGCTTTCTCCTTCACCACCTTCGCCGACGCGACTCATTCCGTCGTTCCAGTCACCGCATCCCATCAGTGGCAGGCCGTGCCGGCCGTACTTCATGGCATGTTGAAACGTGCGACGACAATGTTCCAGCACCGTGGCTGATTCCGACGAAACAGTTGGCTCTTCGTATCGTTCGTGTTCGTCCGATCGCAGAGGCGAAGATTGCAGGAAAGACGTGGATTCATCCAGTATGCTTCGGTCTCCAGTCACTTCAAGATATCGCAAAACGGCATACGGCAGAAACAGAAAGTCATCTGAAAAGCGAGTGCGTGTCCCTTGCCCAAGCGGAGGATGCCACCAGTGCTGGACATCGCCTTCG
>Ga0154020_10003550_pt1 | contig 18734 bp, 14 predicted proteins | sample Klosneuvirus_201_FD_109709 | JGI IMG/M metagenome (GOLD analysis project Ga0154020, IMG submission 109709) | Active sludge microbial communities from wastewater, Klosterneuburg, Austria - Klosneuvirus_20160825_MG | ecosystem: Engineered > WWTP > Aerobic digester > Activated sludge | place... | reverse complement strand
GTTCGAACGGGTATCATGGATAGCGCACCGTTCGCCATGTCGCTGAAAAGTGAATACCGCTACACCGAAAGCCTGGTATTGCCAGGTCAGCGACTCTATGTGCTTGGACAGTTATCGACTCATTCACCGGCCACCCACTGTTCACTGCGCGATGTTATGCGTGATCTGCTCGATAGCTGGAAGCTGGATAGTAAGCAACTGTTGTTACGCTTTGACTCTAACCATGATGGTGAAATCGATCTGAGCGAATGGGAAGAAGCCCGCCGTACTGCCAGATCAGAAGCAGAGGTGCTGCACCAGATGCAACAGGTTGAACCCACAACCAATCATGTTTTTCGGCCAGAAGACAAGCGGCAGCCCTACATTATTTCTGTTCAGCCGCAAATAACTATTGTTAATGATTTTCGCCGTAATGCTATTGTGATGCTGATCTGTTGTCTTGGTTCGTTTGGCTATTTTATTTGGCAACTGTACGCATATTGGCAGTAGTTGCCAATCAAATTACACAAGTGCAGTCAGGTCACGCCAGAGCATCAGTCGGTAGAGCGGGGGGGGCAACTATTTCTGGATAGCTTTCTGATTTAATCTCAGCTTGTTTTCCAGCCAATCCCGTGCATCTTTTTGTGCGGTTTTCAGTTGGGCGGTACTCAAAGCGCGCATAGCCTTGTCGCGTGCCAGAATCGCCTGTTCAACTCCGGCAGCTGCCGCAATATTGAACCAGATATAGCTTTTTTCCATATTTAGTTCTACACCCTGGCCGACCTGATAGAGTAACCCAAGCTCATATTGAGCAAGGGAATGATTCTGTTCTGCGGCTAAAATCAGCCATTTTGCAGCTTCCGAAAAATCCTGTAGCGTACCTTTACCTGTCAGGTAAAGCAACCCTAGTTGATACTGTGCATCAGCGCTGCCTTTGACCGCCTTGTCAAGAAACAGACTGGTAGTATAGTAAAGTGGATTATTGGCGTCTGGTATCAGTGTTTTTTCCTCATTGATGGTTTGTGTATTAATTTCGTCAACACGCGCAATAGCAGAAGAAAGTAACGAATTTGAAGAAGGTGCTTCTGGCCTGGCAGTTGGTTCGGTGCCAGATGATAATTTGATTGAGCCAGGTTCGTCGTGGATAAAAGCAAACCAGAGTACTGAGCCCATAAAAAGTATGAATCCCCCACTTGCCAAGGCTACCAGATACGCACTTGCATTGCGTCCCCAGAAGCGCGCTTTGCAGTCGCGGCAGCGGTATGGCAGTTGAAAAAGGTTGGCTGCAGTGCGCTCTCCTGGTCTTATCCGTGACTGATGCACACGTTCACTACCGCACTCTGGGCAATGGATAGTCATAGGATGTTCTGCCTTAAATAATGATCTGGGCATTATACGGCACATTCTGCAGCCGATATATGCAGACAGGCGTGGGTTGCAAGCGCATACTGCCGTTTCAAACCCAGCTGATTGTGCTCGGACTATATTGTCCACCCGATGCGGTTTTTGGATGAGAGAAGGATAACAAAGTGTGATTGCCAATAATGATGGCGATACATCACGCTGTGCCAGCACAGCAAAAATAAATCACAATTTCTTCGAAAATTGGCTGCGGGTCCCTGCACAGGCGTTACCAGACTCGGTAACGATCGGTAGTTTTAAATTTCCTGGTCAGGGTAGGCTGATTTGGGCTGGTAAGTTAAATTTGGCTTTGTAACCAGTTCTGAATACCAACCTTCTGTGTCATATCTCTTTGCGTTTCCAACCAATCAATATGGTTTTCGGTATCTTCCAGGATGTGCTCGAATATTTCGCGCGAGACAAAATCTTGAGCGGATTCACAAGCCGCGATGGCTTTAATCAATGTTTCGCGAGAAGTGCATTCCAGATCAAGATCACAGGTAACGCATTCCTGGGCGGTTTCTCCGATTAGCAGTTTGCCCAGCTCCTGCAGGTTAGGTAGCCCTTCCAATAGCAGGATACGTTCGATTAATTGATCCGCATGTTTCATTTCCTCAATAGATTCATGATATTCATGATCCGCAAGTTTATTGAATCCCCAGTTTTTATACATACGGGCATGCAGAAAATACTGATTAACAGCGGTAAGTTCATGCTTGAGCTGGGTATTTAGCCAGCGAATGATGTCAGTATTGCCTTTCATGATATCTCCTTGTACGACGAGCCTAAAAATAATTGGCAATAGTAAAATATTGCCTTAGTCTTTGAAGGGAACGGTTGTTGTGTCGGTTAGATGCAGTGCCCTATCAAGTACCATTTTGGCATGACAGGCGCAGACACCACATTGCTCAGATACGCCCAAACCAATCCGTATATCACGCATTCTTATGGCACCGTTCAAGGCAGCCTCATGAATATCGCGATCGGTTACTCCCTTGCACACACAAATATACATGAATAGCAATTCTCAATGAGTAAGTTTTAAATTAAATCAGAATATATTAACGAGTGATTAAGTATTTTGCAATGTTAATGAGAATGATTCGTGATTCTATATGTATTTAGAAAATTTGCAAGTGATTGTTCAAATAAGTGTGCTGGATAAGCGATAATAGTTTCACGGTTACATCTTAACAGTTTGATATATAAGATTATTATAGTTTATATTTTTTAAAGGGTACGGCCTCATGCATGTCGATATAGTTATACCCGATTTATTTTGGCCAGATTCTGGTCAGCCAGATATTTATCATCAATTGCGACTACCTGCCCTTGAGAAAATATTGGCAAAAAGTCAATGTAGTGAATCTGCAGCAACTTCGATCGAAGCCTGGCTATGTCAGTTTTTTAAGATAGAGAAGCAGCAAGATTGGCCGATTGCACCCATCATGGCAAAACTGGATAGCGGGAATATTGGCAGAACTGCTGATGGTTACTGGTTACGTGCTGATCCGGTTCATTTGCGAATCGAAAATAACCATATTCTTCTGGTGGATAGCCGAATGCTGAATATTTCACCTAAAGAAGCCGGTGATCTCGCCGATAGCATTAACGAGTTGCTCGCAAAGAATAGATTGGCCTTGCTACCGATCCATCCGCATCGTTGGTATGTACATAGCGATGAGACACCAGTCATGCGGACTACTCTTCTGGGTGAAGTTGCAGGCAAGAATATCAATAACCAGTTGCCGGTGGGTGGCGACAGTATCGAATGGATAAAGTGGGTTAACGAAATCCAGATGTTGCTGCATGAGCATCCTGTCAATCTGCAGCGAGAAATGCATGGAGAGCCAGCTATCAATAGTTTATGGATATGGGGTGGTGGTGTTATGCCACAGAACCTGAAGGTATTACCCTGTGAAATGTGGAGTAATCATGAGTTTGCGCAAGGCCTGGCTAATGCTGCTGGTATGGAGTGCCAATCCCTGCCCTCCAATGCATATGACTGGTTATCCAGTCTGCAGGAGAGAAAGCAATTGATTCTGTTTGATAATTTTCAGAGCTCTGTTTGTTACCGGGATTTCACTACATGGCGAGATGAGCTTGTAAAGCTTGAAAGTACTTGGTTTGTACCTTTGCTGGATTTGCTAAAAAAAAGGCGGATTACAAAACTAACAATAAGTACGTTGGGCGAGAGATCAACTCAGGTATTCAGCTTGACTCCCGGGAGTCTCTGGAAGCTGTGGGCAGTTAATTACCCAATAGCTAAATACAATTAATATGAAAGCATTTTGCAAGTTTGAATTTAACTTTTGATGACGTGACAGAATGAGTGCATACATCGATTCCAGGGTAAATACGATCAAACCTTTTCTATCGGCATTTATTGCGATGGCTGCAGCGGGGCTGCTGATTCTGATGGAATATTTAAAACTGACGGTAGAGCCGCAAGTTGAAATTGGGTTGTGGGCAATATTGGTCTTCACTCTCTGCACGACAATACTGCAAATTGCGCGAACAGAGAAAAACTTCTCCAGATATCTTGTTCAGTTCGGTTCACAAAGAGAACGACTGGCCAACGAAATAAAATACCGGCTTTGGGCAGAGAAAACCTCTGCAGAAAATAAGACAAAATTACAAATTCTTGATGAGAATTTTCCAGTTATGCTGGCGTACTTCAATCGGGAATTACAATGTTGCTACCACAATCGAGCTTTTCGTCAGTGGTTTGGACTGAAACCTGAACAAATAGATGGCAAGTTTCTGCATGAATGCCTGAATGAAATTTTCTACTTGGGTGTCAAACAATTTCTTGAAAAGATTCTTGCTGGCGAACTGCTCCAAATTCAGCATACCCAGCAGCTAGCCAATCAATCCACTTGCCTTATTATCGGACAATTTGTGCCGCATTTTGATGCTAATGGCAAAGTGATCGGATTTTATATTCTCTACACACCACGCCTTCTGAAGGAAGGAGAGCAGGTTGTTGCTACCGAAAGTATCGCTTCAATAAGCGCAACTGAAGTGGAGGATCAAAAAAAAAGTATCCGGAGTCCCTCGATTCATCCGGTTTCGCATAAGCAGAAGAAATCATCACTAGATTCTTCTGAGCAGATACTTCAAGCAATAGAGCGGGAGGCTTTTCATTTGCATGCGCAAAAGATTACTCCGGTACAGGCGTATCAGACTAGTGAAATTTATTATGAAATTCTGATTCGAATGGCAGAGGAAGAGTCCAGTATGATCCCCCCTGGGGCATTTCTGCCCATGGTTGAGAGTTTTAATTTGCTACCCAGACTGGATCGCTGGGTAGTCAGAAAATCGATCGAGTGGCTAAAGAATAACGCAGGTAAAGCAAATATCGCACTTTGCCTCAATATAGCTAAAAGTACTCTGGAAGATAAGATGTTTGTTGTATTCATTCAAGAAAGATTGAATGCTACTAAGATTGAGCCACGTAGATTATGTTTTGAAATAGAGACGGTAGATGCTGCTGCCAATCTACCTGCCTGTGCAATTTTTGCCAGAAATGTCAGGAGCCTGGGATGTCAGGTTTCCCTGTGCAGCTTTGACTACGACCAGAACTCATTGCAACTGCTAAGAAATATTAAGGCAGATTTCATCAAGATTGACGGTAGCCTGATTTGCAATATGCTTAGAAACACGGCAGATTTTAGCAAAGTTGCAGATATCAATCGTTTTGCACATACACATAAAATCAGAACGATCGGTGAGCTGGTTGAGACACCTGAGATATTGGCAAAACTGGCTGAAATTGGCGTGGACTATGCGCAAGGGTTTGGTATTGATCGGCCTCATCCACTCAGCACGATAAGTTAAAAATATTTAAGTCAGATGCCATATACATGTTGCCACAGCAAGACTACCTTGTCAGCATCTCGTATGCCTGTTGATATTTCTGAATAGTTTTTTTCAGTATGTCAGCAGGAATAGAGGGTGCCGGTGGTTGCTTGTTCCAGTTGATTCTTTCTAGCCAGTCGCGAATAAATTGTTTGTCATAACTTGGGGGATTATTTCCCGGCTGATATCTCTCCATTGGCCAGAATCGTGAAGAATCGGGCGTCAGTACCTCATCGATCAGATAAAGCCGGTTTGTTTTGTCGAGTCCAAATTCAAACTTGGTATCTGCGATGATGATGCCGCGTGAATAGGCATGATCCGCAGCTGCTTCGTAAATGGAAATCGCATACTGGCTAATCTTATTTGCCAGTGTGATACCTAAAATTTCTTCACATTTCTTTTGTGAGATATTTTCATCATGCAGTCCGGATACTGCTTTAGTGGAAGGAGTAAAAATTGCTCCACCAGGGATTTTTTCAGCTTCCCGTAATCCACCAGGTAGCGCAATATCGCAAATTGAGCCGGTGCGTTTATAGTCTTTCCAGCCCGAACCCGAAAGATAGCCACGTACAATTGCTTCAACAGGGAGTGGCTTCAATCTTTTAACTACAAAAGCACGATTGGTGACCTGATCCCTTTCTTTGTTAGATACCGCTGACTCAGGTGCAGTGCCAGTAAGATGATTGGGTATGATGTGCGCTAGCTTATTGAACCAGAATTGAGAAATACTCGTCAGGATTGCTCCTTTTCCTGGTACTGGTGTTGGTAAGACGGCATCGAATGCAGAAATGCGGTCGGTTTGTATAATCAATAAGTTGTCTTCATCGATTTCGTATATGTCGCGCACTTTGCCACGATGAAGCAGTTTTAAGCTGGAGATATCTGTTTCAAAAAGTCCGGTGATCATGATGATTCCACGTTTCCTCGATTAAATTTGATTGTCCTGGTCAGGAAAAAGACTTTCTGCTGGTGCAGGTCTGCCAATGTGATAACCCTGTGCAAAATCAATTTCAAAGCTCTTTAGCATATCCTGTATTGACTGATTCTCTACAAATTCAGCTGTAATTTTTTTTCCAAAACCCTTGGCCACACTACAAAGAGCGGCAACGAGTATTTGATCGTCTGGGTTATTGTCGAGATTACGAATGAAGGATCCGTCGATTTTAACGGCATCTACAGGTAGTTCGCGTAAATAATAAAACGAGGAGAAGCCAACCCCAAAATCATCCAGAGTAAAACCGCAACCAAGCGTCTTGAGTTCACGCAGCAGATTACGGGTGCCGGGTAAGTTGTCGAGTGCTGCTGTTTCGGTGATCTCAAACATCAGCAATGAGGGGTCAATCTGACAAGATGCGATGGCTTTGTTGATAACAGGTAATAATCCGGGGTCATTAAAAGCGTGCGCGGACAGATTGATTGATAACCCAATTCGTCTCTCATTCTGATGATTGATTCGCGCAGCTAATACGACTGCTTTGCGTAATACCATATGATCGATTTTGTGAATGAGACCCGTTTGTTCCGCTGCGGAGATAAATTGGGCCGGTGAATGGGTGGTTCCATTCTCATCATGGATGCGCAGAAGTACTTCGTAGTGATGAATTTGACCATCATTCAATGACAGAACGGGTTGCAGATAAAGCACGTACTGATTGTGTAAAAAAGCATATTCAACCTTCTCGCGCCAATGTACCAAGGTATGGACACGCTCGCGTGACTTGTCATCATCCGAGAAAAGGTGCCAGGTGCCGCGCCCGGTCTCTTTGGCCTGGTACATGGCCAAGTCGGCGGCAGCAAGCAGGTCATGAACATTGTCACCATGATCGGGGAAAATTGCAATGCCGATGCTGGCTGCAATATTATAAGTCCGGCCATTAAATTTGAATTGCGCCTCGTTTAAACGAGCAAGAATTTTTTTAGCAACTTCAATAGCTGCATCGGGAGTAATTTCCGGCAAGATTACGGAAAATTCATCTCCACCCAATCGGCCGGAAATATCTGCCTGGCGAATGGTTTGTAATAGAAGATTGGCCACCATACGCAGCAGCGCATCGCCTGTCTGGTGGCCACTGGTATCATTGATATATTTAAAACGATCAAGATCAAAAAATAAAAGTGCGCCAGGATGCTGATACCGTTTTGCCCACTCGAGTATCTGTTCAAGTTCCTCGCTGAAACGGCGTCTGTTATAGAGATTTGTCAAGGGATCATGATCTGCCAGCCATGCCAGATGTCCTTCAACACGTTTATATTCGGTAATATCTAACCCGACTGATAAAACCTGAGAGGAATCATCATTGATATCCCAGTTAAGGCGCGAATGCAGCCAGGCAATATGGCGTTTCGAGTGATCTTTGCACATTACAATAGCTTCATGCCGCAATTGATCGCGCTGACCTTGCTGAATATTCAACAAATGAGCGTTGATATGCTGATTTTCATTGTCAGGCGATAGTAAAGCCAGAAAATGTTCGCCTTGTAACTCACTTTCGCTGTAATGAGTCAATCGTTCACCAAAGGCATTCATTGTTACGATTTTGCCATCTGCATCCTGAGTCAGAATGATAACTTGTGCCGTATCCAGCAGATGCTCAACAAAATTCTTTTCTTTATTAAGTGCGTCACGTTGATCGACCAGCATTTTTCTGCGATAGGCAATTTTTTCCTCCATCTGTTCGAGCCGGTGAGACAGAGTTAGCGAAGCATCGTAGAGGAGGTCGATCTCATCATTGAGGTAGCGTTTTCGCCTGGAAATAGCAAGTACATTGCGAAAATCGCTGAAATTTCCACCGGCCAGTCGTGGCAGAGTTGATGCGATATGGGTAAGACGGGATAGGGGTCTGGAGAGCAGGCCGAACAACACAACTTCTGACAAAATCAAGCCTATCAGACCAATTACGACAATACGCCAGATCGATTCCTGAATCACTTGAATCGTCCCGGAGATCTCAGTGACGATAATCAGTTGTGCCTGGTCAGCCGAGCTAATATTCTTGAGCGGCAATGATTTTATCCGGTAATGCCGTTTGTTAAATTCAATTTGTATACCATCAGCAATCGCTTGCAGATCGGGGTGTTGCTCCGCAGCCTGTTGTATTAGTGCAAGGTTTTTCTGATTACTGGTCAATGCGGTGATATGGCTGTTCCATTCGGAAATATGCATGTCGCTGTCAGGTGGCAGATCAGGCATGGCACTCGCATGTTTGATAATGAGTCCAATATCCGCTCCGGATGCGCGCCGGAAGTTCAAGAATACATCGATCAGGGATGAGCCAACGGCAATAACCCCCACGCGAGTACCGCCGATCAGCAGGGGTTCAATTGTGTATTGCGTGCAATTATCCACGCAAATCATGGACATTGCTGGCTGCTCCCGCTGATTGACTTCACGAATATGATCAAGTACCAGATTGTCACGCTTCAGGCTGGGGTCGAGGTTACTCCAGCTCGCTAGCAGTAGATTTTCGGCATCATAAAAACGCACATCTTCAATATCGTTCTGGATTTGGAATACATTCCAGTAGCGGTCGAAATTTTCGAATAAGGTATCGGCATTTCTGGATAGCAGACTATCTTCCATACCCCCAAGATAGGGAATAATTCTGATAAGCTGATGAAGATTTTGTGAGCTGCGTCCAATCAAACTCTCTACTTCTCGAATATGGCGTCGATACTGCATCTCGCGCTGTTGTTCGATAGTATCGATCAGGCTGTTGTAATTGAGCCAGCTGAAGGTGGTGACGACCAGTAGCAAAATCAGACTGCTCAGTAAGGAAACCTTCCAGTTCAGTCCAACAAAAATCCTGGGTAGCCTGGTGCTATGATTTTGCGATGCGCTACTATGCCTGGAAGTAACGGGTTTCATTTATAGAGGCATCAGAAACGGTAGGAAGCCTGAAATGAGAACAGGTTCCAATGTTGCTTGGCATGAGCAATGTCAGGATTGTCCAGATTGGAGAGCCAGGCAGTACCGTTAATGTGATGATACTCGGTTGCTAGCATGATGGACGGTGTGACGTTCCAGCGTAACCCAATTGTCACATCCCTGGCAAAGCGGAAATGCGCCGGACGTCCAGTCGTGGCGGCATATTCTTTTCCGTTACGGTCGGTTCTATCAGTAAATAGCAGATCATAGCGTAACATGGCTTCCCATTTGGGGGTGAGGCGGTAAGTGCCCTGCAGATAAATGCTTTCCCCGGTAAATTTTTGCTCAAAAGCACGAATACCAAAATTTTGTAACTGGAACATACGGAGCGCATATTCGGAGGTGATACTCCAGCGTTCCGCGTTGTATTGTGCTGATAGAATCAGGGGGGTGAACTTGAGCGAACCCGAAGCAAGTCGATCATCGGCGCCGGGATCATAACCCGCATTGACCTGTGCACCGCTTACCGCAAACCGGAAACGTCCATTTGGCAGTTCATATACGACTCTACCCACATAGGAGAGTCTGGTTTTCAGATCCCCCGGCCGGTTTGCGCCAAGAATAGATACTTCTGTATCGCGATCATGTACCTGGGGAAAAACCGTGCCAAACTGTGCGGTGAGATTGCCCCAGTCAGTACGGGATTCACCATAGAGTTGCGCGCCGTCAGAAGCCAGCGCCAGATTACGTGTGCGGTCAAAATAGATTGATTGAGGCAATATGATACTGGGGCGGGTAAAAGGGACATCGCGCGTATCATTGTAAAACCCCAATGGGTTTTTGGTTCTGCCTAAGCGAATGCCTAGCTCGCCAGCTGGCCTGGTAACGAAGCTGTAATCCAGAAAACCAAAATCAATACTGATGCCGCGTCGGCTACCTTCTCCAGCCCTGCGCCACAGCAGTTGTCCTGAGAGCTGCAGTTTTTCAGTAGGACGGAGTGATGCTGCCAAACCTAACTCGCGGAAATCCAAACTGCCTTTGCCGTCACTTTTTCCAAAAAAATTATTCTGATCAGTTTTGACGTAACCCTGACTCAGAAAACCATTTATACGTAGAGAGTTGAGACTTTCATTTTGTACAGGTTGATCGGCAAGACTGGTAGTAGGCAGAAATAATATTGCAACCAGCACAATGCCATACTGGCGCACACGAGTGAAAACCGTCTGACAGGCACGGCTAATCGACATGAATTACCCTGACATGTTTATCAATTCTGGCTTCACTCAAATAACCAATAGCGCCCGGTGTGCTGGTAATCAGCGCGTACATTTCATCTTCGGATTGCACAATGATGGGAGCCTGCCCGGTGCCGGTAAAAGTCAGTCGATCCCATGCGGCACGTAATTGGTAGGGAAAGACATTCAGTTGCTGCTTGGTAAATATGCCATGAGTAGGTGCATCATCTGGCAAAACGAATACCCGAATAGGAGGACCATCCTGCCAAGTACGGAGCCGCATCCCAAAAATAGAGCGTAATAAATTACGGGAGAGATGATCCGTATTAATACCTGGATGGATGGCCGGCCTGACGGTTTTAACTGTCTCTCCCGCTGCTGTCAGCGTACTAAAAAAAACAAGGCCAACCAGCAAAATAGACTTGAAACGGCAAGGTAAGTAATTTCCTGTCACGTTCCGGCCTGGTAAAGGTTAACCAAGCAGGCGAGCATACTCATCAAGCTTGATTGTGTCCGCTGATCGATGCTGGCAGCTTCGTAGTGATGAAAGATCGGCCGGCCAGAACTTGCCGTGATCGGTAACCAATTCCCAGATATTTCGATGGTATCGATACATTCTTTCCAGCATGTCGAGTACGGAAACATGGTAGGGGCAGCGAATGCCATGATAGTCGACGGTTGGCCCAATTGGATTGAGCTGTAGACCATAGAATCCCAACAGCTTGTTTAAGGCTGGGTCCATAGACGAGAGCAGATAATAAATTTTGTGCTTGGCACACAGGCGGATGATGCCTACCACCAACGCAAGCATAGGGTGGGGAAAACGACGGCGATTATGCTTTTCAGCAGATGCCATGCTGGTAGACGGGGTTGCTGCCTGATCTTTTTTGCGCTTGAAAAATTCACTGAGAATAGCAAAGCGAGATATTTCACAAGTTTGTTGGCGAGATGAGGTGTCAAGTGCAAATCCTGGAAAAAAGCGCGTATGTAGTTCGGTTGGAAATTTTCTTTCAGTATGTTGCCTATCCGGCATAATCAGGCGGGTTGTTCCTACAAAAATATCGGATGGACGATGCCGTAATAAAATATGTACAGAGTGGTCATCGTATTCATCATGCTCCAATCCGTCCGGGAATTTTGATCCATCGAAGTCCGGAAAAGTATTGTGTACGCACAATATACGGTAACGTAGATCAAAAACCTCTTTAAGCAGTTCTGGAGTATCGGCGCTAACGATTTCAAAATATTCATTAAAAGCAGCTTCAATATCATTCATGGCATTCTCTTAATAAAGCATGGTTTGAATAGGATCTGTAATTCACTCTGAATCCAGGGTGTTTCTAAAAATCCATACTTGCGAGCATCCTCTCCTGGGCTTGTGTGCCTGATTTGGAATGAGAACTCTGGATTTTTAGAGGTGCCCTGGACTGGATTCTATTACGCTATTCAGCTATTAAATCAAGGAATAAGTTAATGATTCACCTCTAAACTCAGACTGAAAGTCAAAGTTTTGCTAACTCAGGGTGTTCGTGCCTCCATTACCTCCGGCCAGGCTAAAACAAATCTGTCGTCATGATGAGACATAAAAATGTTAGCAATTTATCATAAATTAACCCAAACTCCATGATAAAAATCAACACAACTATGTGGTTGTGGCGGGGGTATGTTGTTTGTGCCAATATTCCATCATCATCAACAGCCAGACCATGGTGCCATGATAGCCTGCGTGCTCATGTAAATGCTGGTCCAGTAGGGTGTTTATAAACCCATCACGTATGATGTGACGTGATTTCAAGTCGTGCAGACTGTCCGCTGCAATTTCCTTGAGTCCTTTGTCGTTTTGTAGCCACACACCAAATGGCAGACCAAAACCCTGTTTTTGTTTGGCAATGATTTCATCGGGTAGAAAATCATGCAGTGCCTGCTTGAAGAAATAGCGTAACTGGGTACCTTTGAGTTTCAGCTGAGGTGAAAGCTGCGCAGAAAAAGCAACCATTGCATGATTGAGAAACGGAAAGGCAACTTCCATCTCTGCCAGTTGGCAGGCCTGCACCACTTTGGGTAGATCATTGTCTGCCAGTGTAAATTTCCAGTCGTGTGCCAGCATGCGGTTGATCAGGCTGCTTGTCTGTGATTCGTTATAAGTCTGTTCAAGCAGGACAGCAGGGTAATCTGGCTGAATCTGTGCCAGAAATTCATCGGAAAAAACTGTATTGACACCATAGCGCACCAATAAGTTATAAGTTTCCATTCGATGCGGCATAGGAACGGTTGCCTGTGCGACATAGCTCCGCGCTTTTTTAGTCAATGTCGGGCCAGACTCGGAGGGCAATGACAAAACCAATGGAGTGATAATGCTATTGCGTAACCAGGCCGGAATCCTGTCATATAGTGAAAAAACATGCTGCTTGGCATAGCGCGTATTGCCACCAAAGAGCTCATCGCCACCATCCCCACCCAGTAATCTGTCAAGTCCGTCCTGTTTTGCCATGCGCGCGCAGTAGTAAGCTGGGATGGCGGAGGCATTGCCGAACGGCTGATCGAAGATCGAGGCAATCCTGGGAATAGCGGCTACCACATCATCGGGTGTGACATAGTATTCGTGATGGTCGGTTGAAAAATGACGAGCAGCAATACGTGCGTAAGACATCTCATCATATCCTTCAGCCTCGAAGCCAATGGAATAAGTTTTTGCCGGCTTACCTGTCACCTCGGTCAATATACCTGCCAGTGTGGAGCTATCCGTACCTCCACTCAGAAAGGTGCCAACCTGCTGGTTTTGTGTCGCCTCGCGGACACTGGATTTCAGCAGAGCCAGAAATTCCTGCTTAAGCTCCGGAAAGGGGCGATTGCTAATTTCATTGAATCGCGTTTGCGTGTAACGCTTACACTGAATCTGCCCATGAGAAAATGTCAGCAATTCACCTGGAAGCAGCTTCTTTTGCGCCTGATAAATGCTATCAGGCGCAGGAATCATATGAAAATAAAAATAATTGAAGATGCCTTGAGGGTTGATGTCGGAAATAGCTTGCGGGTGCGCCAGGATGGAGTCGGCGCGAGTGGCAAATACCAGCCCGTTTCTTATGGGTTGATAATACAAGGCGCGCGTGCCCATCGGATCGATAGCCAGATTCAGCTCACCTGCTTTCCGGTCAAGTACGCAACATACAAACTCTCCGGCAAGTTCTGCCAGAACGGATTTTCCTCGCTGCCGCCATTGATGGGCGAGAGCCACTGCCACAGCGTTCGATGGACTGTTTTCCTGAGGTGTGGTCTGCCTGAATCGAACATCACCGTAGATAACAACCAGTAAATCGTCAGCTTCATGCAGATGGGCAAGGTGAGGCGCTGCAGCAATGGCTAACGCACAATCATTTTTAATAATCGTTTGTATTGGACTGTTGTCGAAACCAGCCAGTGGTCTCGTCATGCGTTCTGTTATCTGCCGACTATCGGTTGCGGCGCAATTTGTCTCCAACCAGCCACAAATGCCACTCATGCTGCCTCCTGAATTGATGTAGAAATAATGCTTTCGCTGGCCCTGTTCAAATTGCCAGCATTACAGATAATGACACGCGGAAATATAAAGGATATTCGTGTTCAGTCACCTAAACCAGCACTTCAGCCGGAGCAGGATGACCAAGGAAAGCCAGGGGGCTGGCGGTCAGCCCATAAGCGCCGGACTGAAAGACGACGACAAGATCACCAGGTTCTGCTCTGGCAAGCATCATCCGGTCAGCCAGCAAATCAAGCGGGGTACACAGCGGACCGACTACTGATACGATCTCGGTATCAGCCTTATCCATTTTATTTCCTATGGCAACAGGATAGTTTTTACGGATTACCTGGCCAAAGTTCCCTGAGGCGGCCAGATGATGGTGTAAACCCCCATCGGTTACTAGAAAAACTTGTCCTCTGGAAACTTTTTTGTCCAGAATCTTGCAGACGTAGATTCCGGCCTCACCCACGAGATAACGGCCCAGTTCCATCACAAACTGTACGCCGGGTAATGCGGGTGCAAATTCTACCAACAGTTTTTCAAGATTTCGGCCAATTACAGCCAGATCTAGTGGCTGTTCACCCGGAAAATAAGGAATGCCGAGTCCGCCGCCAATATTGATGGTACGCACAGCAATTGGTGAGGCGGCAGTGAGCTGAACAGCAAGTTGTAGCGTTTTTTCGTGTGACTCCTGGATTGCTTCCGCTTTCAGGTTCTGTGAGCCACTGAAAATATGCAGGCCTTCAAAATCAATATTGATTTTGGCAATGCGCGCGAGTACCGCCGGAACGGCCTCCGCATCGATACCAAACTGCTTCGCACCCCCCCCCATTTTCATGCCGGATGACTTGAGTTCAAAATCCGGATTGACACGGATGGCCACTTTGGGACGTAGGGACATTTGTTGAGCGAGTTCGGTGATGGTTGTCAGCTCTTGCTCGGATTCAATATTCAGAACAATGCCGGCAGCAATGGCGCAAGCGAGTTCCTGGCGGCTTTTCCCCGGTCCGGCAAAACTGATATTTTCTGGTGGTATTCCGGTATCCAGCGCAACTTTCATCTCACCTGCTGACGCCACATCAATTCCATCCACCCATTGCGCCAGATGCTGTACGACGGCAGGCATGGGGTTGGCTTTCATTGCATAGTGCAGATGAATGCCATGCGGGAGGTATTGCCGCAATAACCCGACGCGCTCGCGGATCAATTGCCGGTCATACGCATAGAACGGAGTTCGCCCGACCCGCTGCATCAAACGGGTAAGCGACACACCGCCAACGACGAGACAGTGATTTTCTATTGGGAAGGGTTGTAGCAAGGCACTGTGAAGTGGTTGGCCAGTTTTCATGATTGTTCTGTCTCAAAAAAAGGTGCAAACTCTGCAGCCAGAGTTTTGCGGTCAATCTTACCATTGGGATTGCGCGGTAGACTGGCTTGTCTGAGCTCAACCAGGGCGGGCTGCATAAAAGCAGGCAAGTGCTGTTTGCAGGCGGCAAGAATCTTTTCCTTGACTGTATCTGCTCCGTCCACGGGTAACGCCACCACGACAATTGCCTGACCGAGTGTGGGATGAGCGACACCAAAGGCTGCTGTTTCAGCAACCGTTTCAGTCGCATAAACCACTTCTTCTATTTCAGTTGGACTGACTCGATAACCCGAAGTCTTGATCATGTCATCACGACGACCGATGAAATATAAATATCCTTCCTCATCCATGCGCACGGTATCGCCAGACCATACCGCCAGCTCTGGAATGGTCAACCCTGATTGGCGGGGAGTAATCGGCCTGAAACAGGCGGCGGTCTTGTCGGGATCATTCCAGTAACCCATAGAAACCAGCGGGCCACGATGCACCAGCTCGCCAGGTTCTCCTGGCGCACAGTGGGAGCCATCTTCACGCAGTACCATTACTTCTACATTGGGGATGGCTTTGCCCATGGAATCAGGGCGCTTATCCACCTGATTGGGCGGCAGAAAGGTCGAGCGGAAGGCTTCAGTCAAACCGTACATCAGATAAATCTGTGTGGCAGGCAAAATATTACGTAGCCGCGCCAATGTCGCTTGCGGCATCGCGCCGCCGGAATTGGTAATATAGCGTAACGAATCAATGCCATGCCAGTCCAGCTGCGCAAGCTGCACCCATAACGGTGGCACGGCTGCAAGTCCGGTGATGTTTTCTTGCCTGATCAATTGCAGAATATCTCTGGGCAGCAGGTAATTCATCAGCACGGCAGTCGCGCCGACATAAAAGGCGGTATTCAACTGATTCAGCCCGTAATCGAAACTTAACGGGAGCACGGATAGGATGCGATCCTGCGGATGATTGTCGAGGTATTGAGCAACACTCTTGGCGCCAGTGACCAGATTGCGGTGAGAAAGTACGACTCCCTTCGGTTTTCCGGTACTACCGGAGGTATACAAAATCGCTGCCATATCGCTATCGATCATGCGTGGACAGTAATTCTGATCAGGGGTCATCTTCAGGAATGACTGCCAGCTGATTACTTCCAGACCGGGAGGGACGGATGGTGGCATGACATCCTCAACAAGAATAACCATACGTAAATCGTGACAGGATGGTAGAGCAGATAGCAGCAGCTTGTAACGTTCGAGAGAAGTAACCAGTATCCTGACATTGCAGTCCTGCAAGATGTAGGCAACCTGCTCGGTTTTAAGTAAGGGATTGATTGGTACAAATACTCCACTAGCGGCACAGGCCCCAAACATGGCGATAACGGCTTCAGTACGCTTTTCGAGGTAAACAGCCAGACGTTCCCCGCGAGCATGGGCATGAATGTTTAAAGCATTCGCAAATGAACGGGTAGTATTAGCGAGTGTGGCATAGTCGGTTTTTTGCTGGCGATCGATCAATGCGACGGCATGGGCAGAACGGTCAGCCGATCTGAAAATTAATTCATGGTAAAGAGTGGGCATGTCAGTGGATCAGAAACGTAATTTATAAAATGTGCAGGTAAAACTGGCTTGATCCGATTCAAGCGTACCCTTCCTATGAAAGCACTTCATACCTTTCAATGTGTCAAGTTTTTAGTACTGGCTTTATTAAGACCATATCGGTTCATTAAATCATAGAGGGTTGGCCGGGTCACGCCCAGTAGTTCTGCTGCTTTGGCAACGTTACCGTCTACCCTGGCGAGTGCTTTAACCAGAGTTTCGCATTCTACTTTTTCCCTTATTTCACGCAGAGTAGCCGGCTCAGTTGGTTTATTGGCAGGCATCAGACCTAAATCCTCCACCGAGATTTGATTACCTTGCGCCATCACAACCGCACGTTTGATGCAATTCTCAACTTCACGTACATTACCTGGCCATTGATAGTTATCGATCGCATTCAGCGCTTCCTGACTAAAACTCAATCCATGACGTTTATCTTTGGCACAAAACCGGTTTTTGAAAAAATGTGCAAGTAATACCGCATCGCCAATGCGATCACGTAATGGCGGTATTTGAATCGTGGTCTCGCTCAAGCGATAAAACAAATCCTCCCGGAAGGTTCTGGCCGCAATCATGTCTTTCAGGTTCTGGTGAGTCGCACATACGATTCGGACATCAACTTGAATTTCTTCGCGCCCCCCAATTCGCTCGATTTTGTGCTCCTGCAAAAAACGCAGTAATTTGGACTGTAGTGAAAATGGAAGATCTCCGATCTCGTCGAGAAAGAAAGTGCCTCCCTGGGCTGACTCGATTTTACCGGGTGTCTGTTTTGTTGCACCGGTAAATGCGCCCTTTTCATAACCAAATAACTCGGATTCCAGCAAGTTTTCTGGGATGGCTGCACAGTTAACTGCAACAAAATTATGTTTCTTCCTGCCACTTAGTTCATGTAACGCGCGGGCCAGCAGTTCCTTACCGGTGCCACTTTCTCCCAGTAATGCGACAGAAATATCGGATGAGGCAATACGCTGCACCTGCTGGCAAAGCTTGATCATGTTTGGGTCATTAGAAATGAATCCGGATATGATCGTATTTTCGGAGGATTCAAGTAGCTCGCGGTTTTCGCATTGTAGTTGATGCAGATAGAATGCCCGGCTGACAATCAGGTTGAGCACGCTTGCGTCAAAAGGCTTTTGATGGAAATCATACGCTCCCAGGCTAATAGCTTTTAATGCGTTCTCGCGATTCTGGTTTCCGGTTAATACGATAACCTTGGTGTCAGGAGCTAGCTCCAGAATTTGTTGCAAGGTGGCAAGTCCTTCTGTCGCGCCATCTATATCTGGCGGTAGGCCAAGGTCCATGGTAACAACTGCGGGTGTATGCCGCCGTATTTGAGCCAGCGCACTTTCCCGGTCGGCGGCAGTGACCACGGTGAAATTATCAAAACTCCAGCGGAGTTGTTTTTGCAGCCCTGGATCATCTTCTACTACCAGCAGCTTTTTTTGTGTGTTGGTTGGCATCACTTGAACCGTGTCATTTATTGAAAGTGTAAAGTATATCGACACGATTTCAAATATATTGAGATGTGGTTATCTAACCAATACTTGTAGCGGGCTAACAGAAACTTCTAGTGATGGCGATGGTGATGGGGTTCGTCCGATTCGCTGTGGTCGGATGCTGTGCGTAACCGGACCTGGTAAGTTGCATGGCAATCTGCACAAATACGGGTGATATCACTTAATTGTTGCAGCATAGTCTGAGGGTGTTGTGATGTTTCTGCTTCTGCTGCAATTTGGTCAAACCCCCGATGAACTTGCATACCCATCGCAACGAAGGGTTTGGGCAGAATTTCGTGTAAATGTCGCTCACCGGTACGGGGCATTTCCGTGCCCAGGCTGCGTGCGTGTTTTGCAATTGCAGTCATGTCCTGCTTAGCCAGCGACTGCAGAATAACCTGCATACCTTCAAGCAAGGCACGCATCTCGGATAAAAGATGATGGCG
>Ga0154020_10003549_pt1 | contig 18734 bp, 21 predicted proteins | sample Klosneuvirus_201_FD_109709 | JGI IMG/M metagenome (GOLD analysis project Ga0154020, IMG submission 109709) | Active sludge microbial communities from wastewater, Klosterneuburg, Austria - Klosneuvirus_20160825_MG | ecosystem: Engineered > WWTP > Aerobic digester > Activated sludge | place... | reverse complement strand
GCTTCGCTACGGCAAGCACGAAGGGAAACTCGAACTGTCTCTCGTCTTGAGGCATTGTTTGTTTCCTCCTACCCCTTATTCCGTTTCAGAGGATGGTCTTGCCGCCGTGTTCGATCTTCCTGATGAACTCCTTCAGCTTGGTGCCGCTCAGGCCATCAGCCTGGGCATCCAGCTCCAGAGACCCGATGCCGACATTCCTGCGAAGGATGTTGAGCTCGGTGCGTGACAGGTAGCACCCGTAGAGGTCGTACTCCTCGAACAGGAACACCGTCTTCGGGCAGACCTGCTTGATGAAGTCGAGAACGACGTTCGCGAAGAGGCGAATCTCCAACTGCGCCCCAGGACGCATGCGGAGGTTGCAGAAGGCCAACCAGTTCCGCAGATCCGTCTTCACCCTCATCTTCGAGTAGCGAGAGACTGGAGTGTTGAGGCGAGCCACTTCCTTGGCCAGCCCCTTGTTCACCATCCCTTCGTAGTTCTTGTAGATGGCCTCCTGCTCCGTCTCGATGAACTCCCGAAGCTGCCGAGCCAGGTTGTCCTCCACCTGCTCCGCACTTCCCTGCTTGTTGTGGGCGCTCTGCTTCTGGAAGCGGCTCTCCTCTGGGACGTAGTGGATGTTCGGCATCTGGGCATAGCGCGCAGAGAACTCGTTGAAGGACTGCGTCCGGTGCCGGTGCCACTCACGGAAGACCATGATGGGGGCCTGCACCTCGAACATGAACTCCACCATCTCGAACGGAGTGGCGTGCTTGTTGCGCCAGAGGTTGTCGAGAAGTCCCCTGTCGCCGTCGGGGTAGTTCACGAACTTGTGGTTCAGGCACGTCTGGATGATGCCGCCGCGCTTCTGCTCCTGTGATGGGAAGCGGACCTCGCCGCAGCCATCGCACCGCTCGTAGGGGTCCCACGAGATGAAGCCCTTGCCGGTGCTCATGCGTGCTGCTTCGACGATGGTTTCGTCCGTACCCATCGAGTCGATGAACTTCACGTAGCCGTGATCGAGAATCTTGACCGTCTTGCTGTCGTCCATTGCGTTCCTTACTTGAGGAGTTCCAGGCGCTGCTTCATGGGAAGCTTCGCCATCAGTTGTTCGATTGCGTCGTGGTAGTTGCCGATGCCCTCAGGCACCTGGAGAACGGCATCGAGCTCGGAGTCGAGGATGGTCTTCTGCTCCTCCTCAGAGGCGTGTCCTTTGATGCCGACGTTCCCGTCCTTGCCTGAGCGAATGAGGCGAATGACCTTCCCACCGACGTCGTGGAGGCCCTTCACCTCGTTCTTGAAGCGTGTGTCTGAGCAGATGACGCCTTGGGGCTTCTTCTTGAACCAGCGCGTGTACGACGTCAGAGGCTTCAGGCCCTCTGCTCGTGTGTACGTGTGCGTGCCGTTCAGAACTGCAGAAGCTGCCCTCTTGAACATCGCCACCCAGGTGTCGGGGTAGAGGCTGCGAGCAACCTCCGTCCCGATGATTTGGCAGGCGACGCGCGGGGTGAGGAAGCCCTTGTTGGGGATGGGGTAGCGAAGGTCAGGCTGCTCCTTCGACTCTCCCCAGAGCTGGTCCTCTGTCATCTCGTAGACCTCCATCGCGATGCGCTTGATGGGGTCGGCGAGAGCGATGCGGACGAATCCGTACCGCTCCACCATGTAGTCAGCGAAGGTGTCTTTGCCCGAGCGGGCTTGTCCCATGACTCCGAGAATCATCCTGGCCTCTTGAAGAATCTGCCGGTGGGGTGCTGGATGCCGGCAACGTTGTGGTCCCGCTTCATGCGCTCCACTTCCTGCCCTCGCTGAGTGATGCGGCGAGAGACGGTCTCCCAGTTCCGCTGAGCCTGATCACGAATCGTCTTCGTGAGTCTGTAGACGCTCTCGGAGTAGAGGACCTTCGCCTGTGACTCGACGACTCGTGGATCCGTGATGACGAGATCCGTCTTGTCCCTGTCGGTGATACGGCCCTCAGCAAGAGCCTTCACACCGATGCGGACACGTGCGTAGGTGAAGTCGAACTGAGTCTTCGCTGCATCGAGCTTCGCCTGTGCCTGCGCGAGCTCGCTCTCCACGTACCCTGTGTACTGACTCAGGTTGTTGAGGAGGTCGCCGAGCTCGTCATCTTCGAGCCTGGTGATGTCCTGCGGCATCTCTCCCCTGTAGCCGCTGTTGGGGAGGGACGGTGCGATGATGCCGCGACTCTGAACCTGCGAAAGGGCGTCCTGGTAGACGTCCAATCGCCGGGCTCCAGCGTCGAGCTCTTCTGGTGCTCGGACTTCGATAGCTCCGAGAGTGCCACTGCCTCGTGACATGGGTTACCTCCTCAGTTGTGCAGCTTTGTACGCAGAGCAGCCGAAGACGTAGGCGCAGTCTCTGCAGTGGAAACCGACTTCTCCCGGTGGTGCTTCGTTCCTGTCGTAGAAGTTCTTGATGGTGGCAGCGCGCTGGTACAGCGGCTCCCAGAGGGCAGGTTCGAACTCGACCGGGAAGTCGACGAGGTTCGAGTCATCCTTGTTGAGGTACAGGTAGACGATGACTGGGCGGTCGAGAGCTGCGCCGTACAGCATCGCCTGTTGCTTGTGCTCGGGCTTCGGCCTCTTCAGCTTCGAGAAGCCGTTCGAGTTGATGGTCTTGTACTCGTGAACGACGCCAACCTCGTAGAGAGGGTGACCCTCCATGTCCACGGTGAGGATATTGTCAGCGTCGGCGTGCCCCTCCAGCATGAGGCGCTCAGCGAGCTCTTGGTACTGCGCGCTGACTTCTACTTCCTTCTTGTAGATGGGTCCCCATGCTCCCGCTTCCCCGTATGACTGGAACATGTGGTGCACAGCATGACCGATGTCGAAGATGAGACGCAGCCGAGGCTCAATCTTCTGAGCGCCTGGTGCTCCAACCATGTCGTTGAAGATCTTGAGTAGGCAGGCATGTCCGATTTGGGACGGGTGGAGTCCGTCGTACCGGGGCTCCAAGAGGATGTAGCCTGGGTACTGGCTGTCGCTGCATCGCTTGCATCGAACCCACTTCGCTTCGACGAGCTCATTCTCCCTCTTGTTCTGGTCCTCAAGAAACCGGAACAGTCGGTCCTTGAGTTTGATGTTCTGGAGGATGAGCGATCGAAGAGCCGGATTCAACTCCAGCCACTCACGGGTGTGGTGAAGCTGGACGACTGGTCGACTCATTGCTCTCGCTCCATGTACGACTTGCGGACGTCCAGGTACGCCTGCCACGGCACGATGGCGTAGATGTTCTTCGGCATCGGGAAAGCACCAGTGCGTGTCGTCATCTCCACCTCTTCGTCCGTCACGAAGGCCAGTTGGTTGAGGTGCATGCCCGTGTTGGTCATCTTGTTGCTGTCGAGCTTGATGCTCTTGCCGACCTGGTAGATGGTCGTCCACGAGAGGTGCTGGTTCTCGTAGCCAGCAGGCTTCGCTTCGGACCACATCTCCATGAACATCTTGCAGTCGACGATGGCGAACTTCTTCGATGACGCCATGAAGCCGACGAACTCCACCTGCATGACCCAGTCCTCGAAGCCGCCCTTCAGCGCCTCCATCTGAATCTTCAGGAGCTCGTCGTGCTTGAGGATGTACGTCGACTTCTTGGTGAACTTGCACTCGCCACGGACATGGCCGATGGCGCGAACGTCACCCTTTGCGAATGCGCTTGAGCCGCTTCCCTTCTGGACTCTTCCTCCGAGATCCCTTGCTGCGCGCTTCTCCTGCAACCTGCTTCTTCGCTGGGAATAGCTCTTCACGTTTGAGCTCCTTGTCGACCTCCTTGCGGAGTTTCTTGAAGACCTCTTCGAAGTTCTTGCCGAAGTGGCCGAATGAGCGGGCCTTGGTTTCGACAATGACGGCGAAGTGGTCCTCTCGGATGTTGTGTTGCATGGTGAGGGAGATGGGAGAGGCGAGCCGCACGGACAGCACCGTGAGGCTCGCCATGCACTCCATCATCTCGGACAAGCTCTTGTTCTGAGCTAGTGGCTCTCCTCGGATGATGAGCGAGGAGCGCATCTCACGAGTCCCACTTGTACGAGATGTTGATGTCGTTCTTCTTGAAGCACTGGTCTCGGATGATGTCCATGAAGGACTCCTCCTTCGTCACCAGCGACTCCTGAACGTCCTTCTCCAGAGCTGTGCAGAAGTTCTCTGCCCCCTGAGCGCGCATCAAGTACGCACCAGGGTGCTCTGGGTCCGGGATGCCCAGCCATGCGCCAGAGGCTTCGATGGCCCCGTTGGCGACTCCTGCCACGAGAGCGTCGCGGTAGAAGTCGACACCGGCCTTGGAGAAGATGAAGTTGAGAGCGCCCTTGCCTCCTTCGTGGATGCCGGCCTTCCCCTTCTCGATCTTCCAGTTCACTTCCTTGCCGTACTGGACCCACTTCTTCGTGGTGCCTCCAGGCCCGTAGACAGGCATGTAGTCGCCCAGCATCTTGCCGCTCGTGATGTAGAGGTCCACGAACTTGGCGTGCTCCAGGGCGTGGCCACCCGTCGTCCGGTAGCCCTTCCCCGTCTTGTCGCCGATGTCGTCACGAACCTGGTTGATGACGATGACGCAGGTGTCTCGCGTCTTGCCGTACTGGTTCCTGATGGTGAACATCGACGTCAGCTTGCGCATGAACTGAGTGATGGGCTTCGCAGCACCACCGTAGACCTTCTCAGTCAACGACTCCTGCTCGGACTCCTGCTCGGACTCCAAGCCTGCAATCGAGTCCACGATGATGACGTGGTAGATGTTCTGCTCGACGGCACGGAGCGTGATGTCGAAGAGGAGCTCGGCGCTCTCTGCGTGCGTCTCGTGAATCTGGCCGACCTCCTCCTTCATGTCTGCGCGCTCTTCCTTCGTGAACTTCGGCCACCCGTTCCGGATGCGAGACTCGTCCAGCGCCTCGATGTCTTCGTCAGCAAGCGCCACCTTCACGCCGGCCAATCGAGCCTGGGTCTTGTCGGAACGCATCTCGTTCATCGCCAGCAAGGCCATCATGTTCTTGCCGAGGATTCGCTGAAGCTGGCGAATGACTTGCCAGTACAGGTAGCTCTTGCCTGCGTTCTTCGGTCCAACGAGCTGCGAGACGCCGCTTGAGGGAAACCCACCCCGGAGCTCCAAGTCCAGGGTGAGGATGCCCGTCGGCAGCCGCTTCGTGATGTAGGGCATGGAGAGCTCTGACGCCTTGCAGATCTCCGCACGCCCATTCATCTTCTTGTTGAACTCCTCCATCAGGAGCGCGGCCATCTCGTTCCTGGTGGGGATGATGACTTCCTTCTTCCTGGACGCCTTCCCCTTCGGCTCTTTCGACTCGTCGTCTTTCTTCTTCGCGGCCATGTCAGCTCCTCACTTCTTGGGGGTAGGCGGCTGCTCTCGCTTCTCGAACGGCTCCGTGCCGCAGATGTTGCACTTGTTGGGCTCCTCCAGCTTCGAGCCGCACTTCGGGCACTGCGAACCGATGGAGCCCGTCTTCGTCATCTCGGGCTCCAGCACAACGCCAAGCTTCTCCATGGGAATCTCCTACCTGCTGTACGGGGTGAACTTGATGGTCTTCCGGGGAGTCAGGTCCTTGCCGAAGGCCTTCCCTCCCCGTGTCTTGCGCTGACTGAAGCGTCCGAAGTGAACCCACTTCGTCTCCCCATCGAACGCGATGACGCGAGTGTTGATCGTCTCCGCAGTCGTGTGGAGGACCTTCTTCACCTGGCTCTTGGGGAGGCCGGTCTGCTCTGCAACCTTCTCCACCAATTCAATGAACGTCATCGTGCTTTCCTTACTTGGCCGTTGCCCACGTATCACCGTGGCCAACTGACGCTGGGAGTGGGACTGACAACCGGAGAGGGGTTCCGAACGAGTCGTTTCCGAACGGGTTCTCCATGAGGTACTTCACGCGGGCCTTCACCTTCACCACGTTCTCTTCCGGGCACTCGCCGAGAAGTTCGTCGTGGATTTGCAGCAAGAGCCGGTATCCGAGAGCGTTGAGCTCAGGGTCGTGCTCGCAAAGCAGCATGGCGTTCTTCGCGATGTCTGCAGCCGTGCCTTGGACGATGGCATTGCCTGCCTGACGCTCTGCCTGCTTTGCATCCTTCTTCGCCATCCCCTGCAGCGCGCCGAAGCGGCGGAAGCGACCGACGATGGTCTCGACGTAGCCGTTCTGCCAGAGGAGCATCTTCTGCTCTTCGATGTACGCCTTGACGCCGGGGAAGACGCCGAACCACTTCTTGATGAGATCGAAGCCTTCCTGCGGAGTGACGAGACGCTTCAGCTCCTGAGTCAGGTTCGCGGCAAGGTGCTCACCACCGATGCCGTAGATGATGCCGAAGCCGGTCGCCTTGGCCGCCTGTCTGTAGAAGAGGAGCTCGATCTCACGCTCAGTGAGGGGCTGGCTCCTCTTCCCATCGTTGACGGCCTTCTCAGCCTTCTTCGCCGCCATGACGTCGTCGTACGGAATGCCGTACATCTCAGCCACGGTGAGGCAGTGGAGGTCCGTACCGTCACGGATGGCCCCAATCATCTTCTCGTCGCCGGAGAAGTGCGCCATGAGACGCATCTCCAACTGCTCGTAGTCCGCGACCACCAGCTTCATGCGTGGGCCGTGGATGAATGCTTCTCGAATCTTGAAGCGGTCCTCGCTGGGTCGCGGGATGTTCTGCAGGTTCGGCTCAGACGATGAGAGACGCATGGTGACTGCGCCCGTCTGATTCAGGCTGGTGTGGATGCGGTAGTACGGGTCCAGCCACTTCTGCAGGCCTTCGACGTACGTGCCGTGGGTCTTCCTGATGCTCCTGTAGCGAAGCAGCTTGGTCGCCCACTCGTCTCCCTGGCCGGCCCAGGTGTCGAGCGTGTCGAAGTCCGTAGAGGCCTTCTTGATGCCCGTGGTACCGCCCTTCGTCATCTTCACCGGCGTCTTCTTCAGGTGATCGAAGAAGAACCAGCGGATGTTCTCCGTGGAGTCGAGGTTCATGAGGCGACCCGTGTAGCGGTTGAACTCCCGCTGGATCTCCTCCATCTCCTTCTCCATCGGCCCGCTCTGCTCCAGCAGGTGCCCACGGTCGACCGTGACGCCACGACGTTCCAGCTTCCAGAGGAGCTTCGTGAAGGGCACCTCCGTCTGGTAGAAGTAGTCCCGCAGGTTCTTCGCCTGTGAGTAGTTCGAGCGGATGGGGATGGTCGTCAGCAGCTCGTCGAAGTGCAGTCGCAGAACGTGCGAGTTGTACGCATCGAGCGAGGCGTAGTCAGCAGCGGACTGGAACTTGTGCAGCGCGTCGTTGTACATCAAGACGGCCGCGTCCCAGAGCTGCGGGTCAGGGTAGTCCTCACGGCGCGGAGGGACTGGCGGTGTGAATGCCCTCCGGATGAGATCCCCGACAGTGGGGTTCAGGTTGAGGCCCGTCACCTTGTCGATCTTCTTCGGCGGCACTTTGCCGAACACTTCTTGGAACGTCGGAGTCGTACGACCGAAGTGGTCGACGATGCACTCCTTCAGACCGTGACGTCCCTGGTTGTTCTCGTTCTTGAGGAAGCTCTGAACGATGGTGTTGCGCCACTCTCCTGCCAGCGAGATGTCTGCTCCCGAGTTGGCGAACATGTGAGCATCGAACTTCGCGTTGGTGAGATCGAAGTTGATGGCTGGGTTCTCAAGGATGGGTTCCTTGAAGATGGGGATGAGGCTCGCCGGCAGACAGATGCGGTTGTTCACATCGGCGATGGACCAGACGATGACTTGATCTCTCTTCAAGTCGAGACCCGAAGTTTCCGAGTCCAGTCCCAGTCCATTGTTCAACGAGTGCGTCTTCAGGAAGTACTCGACCCACTGCCTTGCTTCGCTCTCAGACTCGACCCACCTTCCGGCGGGGATCGACATATCGAACGTGTGCATGCCTACTCCAGAAAGGGAGGCTCCGGCCAATACGAACCCCGGAGCCTCCGTGTTGGACTACTTCACATCACTTGCCGAAGTTGGGAGGCGGCACCGGAACGAACGGCATCGGCCCTGCCTGCTGCGGCTGCTGTGCGTACTGCTGCGGAGCGGCCTGGGGAGGCTGCTGCGCGTACTGCGGCTGCGTGGGGAACGTCGGTGGGAAGCCACCCTGCGGAGGCGCGAAGCCCTGCTGGAGAGGCGGTGCCGCGTACTGCTGCTGCGGAGGTGCGTACTGCTGCTGGGGCGGGTACTGCTGGAAGCCCGGTCCCTGCTGCGGCGGCATCTGCTGCTGGGGCTGCTGGTACATCTGCCCCGGCTGCTGGATCTGCTGCTGAGGAGCTGCGCCGTACGGAGCGTAGCCCGCCTGCGGCCCTGCGCCCATGCCCATCGCTCCCATCGGAATCGGGAGCTTCAGGCGCGTGGACTGATCCTGCAGACTGCGCGGCTTGTAGATCTCCGCGAAGTCGTACGGCTTGGCGAGCTCTGCGATGTACTCACGGAGCGTTGCCTTCCCACCGAAGAACTGCGGATCGACCGAACGAGCGAAGTCCTCGATGGTCTTGTGGGGCAGGCCCTGCGTGACGTGGCTCTTCGTGCCCTCACCCTGGCGCATGCCGTGGATGACGACGTCGAAGATGGAGAGCTGCAGCGGGGCGTAGTTCTGCCGAGCGCAGGACTCGCAGCTCACGATCTCCTTCAGCAGCACCGGACGGTTGCAGCGGAGGCAGGGGTGCGGCTTGAGGACGTCCGCCTGGATCTGCTCGTCGGTTCGAGGGTCGTTCGCCATGTCCACCAACAGCGTGTTGCAGGTGGGGCATGCGAAGCCGTCAGTGGTGAGCTGCGAGTGGCAGTTGCCGCACTGGGAGGAGATGACCTGGTCGATGCCCTCGATGTCTGAGAGGTGACCCTTGCCCAGCTCCAGGTAGCGGCGCTTGCCGAACGTGGTGGTCAGCGAGCGGGGATCGAACCCCGGCCACGGATCCTGCCCCGGCTGCGGAGGAAGCGGAGGCTGCCCCTGCAGAACACGGCAGAAGTTGCAGGTGCGCCCGCCGCACTCGGTCTGAATCATGACCGGGCCGGAGTTGTCCTGCTTCATCACGATGCCGCCCTTCTCGCGATCGAGGAGAGGGTGCCCGTGGTAGTACGCGAGGTGAACGATGGTGAAGGCGAAGGTGTCCACCAGCTTGATGGACTTGTCTCCCGAGTCACCTGCGAAGCAGCCCACGCACGGCTGAGGGGCGTGTGCGTCGTACCCTGCCGAGCACACCTCATCTGCGAAGAAGTCCTTGCCACCGCCCTTGATGGCGCGCTTGTGCTGGCGGAACTTGAAGTACGGCGTGATGACCGGCTTCGGACGTCCGGTCGCGGGATCGATCTCGATCTGCTCCGGTGCTGGTGCCGGATCCGTGTACTCGGCACGAACGAGAACGAACGGCGCTCCGGGCTGCGACTGGGGGAGGCGGAACCTGTCGTACCACGTTCCCTTGCCACCCTTGCCGCCCTTCTGCTTGGTGTCGGCTGCAACGCTCCGACGGAATGCACTCATTGCCATTGGGAATTCCTTTTCGAGTTTCTGTACTGGATGAACGTCTGCTTCTTGTTGACCAACTCGCGCACTGCTTCAACTTCGTAGTCGTCCGGTTGAGTGTCGAAGTCTTCTTCCGGGTAAGGCACTACCCCGACCCTCCCGTACATCGGTTTCCACAGAAGACCACCAACCATCTCCGTTGCCCGAATTCCTGCTTGGTCGTTGTCGAGAAAGAGCACAACGGGCCAACCAAGAAGATGGAGCATCTGCTGCTGCCGGTCGCTGATGTAGCTGCCCATCAACGCCACGGTGTTCTCGTACCCCGACTGAATCATCCACAAGCAGGCCTTGAACCCTTCGACTACAAACACCGTAGCAGCAGGGTCTGACATCCTCCGTTTGAAGACCCGATCGAAGTTCCACAGGAAGTCGTGGTTCTCGCATCGGTAGTCGCGGAAGTCGTCCTCTTCATCGAACCAAGGCCCGAAATCACTGGGGATTACCTTGCCGTCGAGGCCCTTCCTGCGGCCCTGGTAGACGCGGTACTTGGGGTGTGGCTGCTGGCTGTACTCCGTCGCGCCGCCTGAGAAGCCGGCCAGGTTCCCGTACATGTCCCTGAGGGGGAACATGATGCGGTTGTTGTGACGGTCGTACCCAATGTCCATCTTCTTCAAGAGACCTTCATCGAACCCGTCAACGACGAGCCGAGTGGGGCACATCTCGTAGACACCGAGAAGCGACTCAGGGAGGACGAAGTCCGCCTTGAATGGATCTCTGTTGACGAACGCATTCTGTTTCTCGACCTTGTGCAACTCCTTCTGTCGATCGAGGTACGGCTGAATCACCTTGAGCTCCATCTCGATGGTGGAGCCCGGCACGCTGAGCTTCTCAAGAAGAGTCTTGATGGAGCCCTTCACGTGGCAGGTGAAGCAGTTGAAGACGCCCTTCTCGACGTTCACTGAGAACGACGGCTTGCGCTCTTGACCATCCTTGTGGAACGGGCAGGTGGTGATGATTTGATGAGCACCAGATGGCTTGATCTTGCCCGGCATGTACCGACTGAGCATCGCCAGAATCTGGTCTTGCATGCTCTACCTCGGGAACTTGTTGCTGGCTGGCAGGTTGGGATCCGCTGCAGTTCTCGTGAAAGACGAACGCTTCTGCCCACCGTAGCTACCACCACCACCTCCGTTGCCGTCATCGAAGTCGTCACTCGTCAACGCTCTGATGAAGCTGAAGTCGGTTGCCGGCTCGCCGTGCAGCACGATGCCGTTGAACTGCCCCTCACGAAGTCCTGGAGCTGTGAGGTAAAGTTCGGTGTAGGCGCGCTTGGTGGCTGGATCGATCTTGTCCTTCTTGCCGACGTGGAATGCTGCATCCGCGTCTTGGGCGATGGCGTCTGAGTAGCCGATGCCGGAGAGCTGCTGCTCCTTCTCCTTCTCAGAACCACGGTTCGCTTGAGTCACACCAACGAGGGGAATGTCCTCGTCTTGCGCCAGACGCTTCAAGTCCTGGCTGATGTGCGTGATGTTCTTCCAGTCAACTGCGCGGCTGGAGGAACGGTCGTCCTTCATGAGGTACATGCCGTCCACGAAGACAATGTCGGGCTTGGCCTCCTTCACCTTCGCGTGAAGCCATGAGACGCCACCACCGCCTCCACCACCGCCAGCGTCAGAGATGATCTTGAAGTAGGGCTGGTTGTAGCCGTACGAGCCCATGCCCTTCTCGTCGTCAATCATCTCCTGCAGCATCGTGAAGACGCGCTCCTTCATGTGCGGCTGGAGCGTCCCGTTCTTGAAGGAGCGGTAGTCCACCTGACAGAAAAGGGCTGCAGCACGCTGAGCCACCAGCTTCGGGCTCATCTCTCGTGAGTAGAAGAGCACTCGGCGACGAGCGTGCTTGTAGGCGTGCATCGCCATGTAGAGAGCGAGCCACGACTTCATCGACTTGGGTCGAGCGTAGAGGACGATGAACTGGCCTCCCTGCATGCCCTGGGTTTCGATGTTGAGCTGCTCCCACGGGTACGGGATGCCAACGACGCCGTGCGAGTCTTGTACGGTGTTGTACTGGCTGAGCAGGTGTTGGTACGAGCCAGCGAGGGACAGGTCCTGGCCAACCTCTGCAAGAGAGGCGAGCTTGGAGACCTCGGCCTTCAGCGTGGCCATGGCTGCCATCGGGTCTCTCTCCGCGAGCTCAGAGACGTTCTGGGCCAGCAAGAGAGTCTCGATGCGAACCTTCTGCCGGCGGAGCTCAGCGCAGAGGACAGGCACCGTGTCGTTCGTGGGGAACGGGTAGAAGCTCTGCGGGAAGCGCATCTGGATCATCTCCAGACTCGGCACGTGCCCTGCTGTCTCGGGCGCGTGGTACAGCGTCTTCATGAATCGGTAGACCTCCTTTGCGAGCGGCGTGAGGAAGAACTCTTCGGTAATCTGAGCCTTCTCCATGCTGTGAAAATCTCTGTCGTAAATGACCCTCGTGAGGAGAGCCAACTCGATTTGGTTTGTTGCGTCAGACACATTGCCCCTCGGTTTTCGGAAACGACAAAAGCCGCCAGTGCGCGAGGCACGACGGCTCAGTCAGTTGGAATGTCAGGTTGGTTCGGTCCCAGTAGAGCACCCGTTGCAGCGGGTTTCGTGCGGGACCTCAAGTACAGGTCGGGTCAGGCCGAGTCAATCAAAGGCCGGGAACACCATCCGGGTTGAGGTGGGCGGTGTCGTCCACACTACCGGTTGTAGCTCCCTCGACGAAGATGTCGCGAACGATGTCGGTCTCCATGGCTTCGACGAGGGCACTGAGCTTCTCCAGAGTGCTCTCACTCCAGTTGGTGTTCCTGTTGCCCGCCCCGTACCGTTCCTTCGTCTCTGAGTTGGTCAGCGCGTACTTGGCCACGAGCGTGACGCCCTGGCCGAGGGTGTTGATGGTGACTTCACCCATCGTCACGCTGTCGATTCTGCATGTCCCGTCTGCCTTGATCATGACCTACCTCCCGTAGACGGGCGTCTTGTTCTGCGCTTCGAGCCGCTTCTGCTCGATGATGGTGTTGAGCTCGTTCTCCGCCAGTTGCCGGTTCTCCTTGGCGTACCAGCGCCCCATCTGGCCTGCGAGGCTCAGTGCGGTCTGCATCGTCTGCTGGTCCTGGTTGCACGAGAGGGAGATGGTGACCATCGACCCTGCACCAGTTCCGAAATCCTTGATGCCCATGTCCGTCGAGACTGAGACCTTCGCAAGTCCGTTCCCGACTACTTGTTCGTATGCGTCCATGATGTCCTTTGGTGGTTCTTCGGTGAAAGTGAGGTGAGTGTCTGGATGGCCCTTCAAGTGAATGGTCATCGCGGCGGAGAATCTGGGTTGCTCTCGGTGGATCTCCATCAGTCGGCCTTCTTGACGTCTCCGAGGAAGGTGACTTCCTTGGGACCCTTCACTTGCGGGGTTGACTCGTGTTCGTCGTACGCGCCGATGAGAACGTCATCGAGCTTGTTCGCCTTGAGCCAGTTCGTGAGCGCGTCGTAGTTGATGGCCCACTGCTGATCCACGACTGGCACCTCGATGCCGTCCTTGTTGAGAACCTTCAGACTCAGGAGCCTGTCGAGAAGGCCACGCTGCCGCATCATCGCGAACAGAGAGTCAGCATCGAAGCCTCTCTTGGTGATGGAGGTCACCTTGAAGCCCTTGTAGCTGAACGTGGTGGAGTCCCCGTCCGGGCCTCGCCACTGGCTTGGGGCGAGAACAACGGCCTGCCTGAGGGCGTCTGCAGCGTTGCGCCTCTTGACGTTGTACTCCTCCTGCACCGTCTTGAGCCGGCCCCAGAGCTGCTGCCACTCCAAGACGGCACGCGCTGGGTTGCCACCGGAGTTGGCGAAGACTTCCTCCATGAACTTGCCGGAGGTGACGAGCTCCTCCAGCTCCTTCCAGTTCTTCTCTGCTTCGAGGAAGGCGTCGACTGCTGCCTCGTAGTCCTTGACTGCCGTCTCGTCTGTCACTTCCATGGTTCACCCTCGTCGTAGGGGCTCGATGCCCAGATGTGCCTTCTTGAGGAAGTCGACTGCCTTCAGCGCCTTCCTCCAGTCCTTCACCGTCTTCTCGTAGTCGCCGCCTTGCACGTTCCAGTCTGCCTTCCGAAGCAAGTACGACGGGTGGAAGACAGGTACAACAGGGTACGTCACGGGGCCGACATGTCCGGGGAACTCGACGTCGTAGATCTTTCCACGTGCCTCGGTGATGCGAATCTGCACCTTCCGAAGAACCGCTGCGAGTGCGGAGTTGCCGCACGCAACGATGAGCCACGGGTCCACGATGTAGATGATGTTCCAGAGCCTGTCCCAGCACTGCTTCACCTGGTCAGCAGTCGGGGTGCCGTTCTCTGGCGGCTTGCATGCCACCGCGTTGGTGAGGAAGAACTCTTGGTGACGCCACTCTTCCACCAGCGTGTGGTACGAGCGAATCTTCTTCTCGTTGTGGTTGGAGTGGCTGATCTTCGAGTAGTCGTCCTGTGCCTTGCGGAGCTCGGGGTTGTTCGAGGTGAAGGCCAGAATCTGATTCAGAAGCTGGCCAGCCTTGCCCACGAAGGGGATGCCCGTGTTCTCTTCCTCTTCACCGGGAGCTTCTCCGATGATGAGGATGTCAGCGTCAGGGTTGCCTTCCCCGAAGACGATGTCCTGCTTTCCGTCGCAGGCTCTGAACTCTCCCAGCGGGCACTTCGTACAGCCGTACCACTTGTTGTAGAGCTGCTGGAGCTTCTCCGCCTTCGTTCCTTGGAACAGCTCCAGTGTGTTCGGTGGGGGAATCTTCACGACCTTTTTCCCCCGCTTCGGCTTGTCGTTCGTCATGGTTTCTCGTCTTCATCATCTGCCTCCGCTTCTACTCGAACTGGGAGCGTTGCGAAGGCAGCGTTGTAGTTGGCAAGAACATCGGGTGGGAATTCTCTCGGAACCTGAAGAGGCTTGAGAGTCTCGAAGGCGTAGTTCCACTCCGTCAGCGTTCTCCGAATGGAGCCGCACATGGCCTTGAAGGAGGGAACCATCCAGTCTTCGAACACAATCATCATCGGGCCCTGCTTCCCCTCTCGACGTCTCTGGATGCGCCCCATCGACTGCTGCAGGGCGATCCGAGACCTAAAAGGTGTGAGCCAGAACAGCGTGTCGAGTCTGTCGTCATCGACACCCGTTGAGCCGAGTCGTGCGATGGCGAAGCAGATTTGACTGTTCCTCAAGACGTCCATGCGCGTCGAGCTGCTCGTCTCTTGGATGATGAGGGACGAGCCTGGGAACATTGCGTGGAACAGCCGAAGCTGGTCCTTTGAGTGAGAGAGGCACAACACCTTGCGGCCGGCGTCGAGGGCCGCCTTGATGTTGTAGTAGCGGAAGATGTTGCCGACGAGGTTCCGCCCAAGAAGAGAGCGAAGCTTCGAGACGTTCGTGACTCCGTTGACGTCTGCCTCCGCAACATTCATCTGGGTCGGTGTTCGCTGGATGTAGATCTTCGGCACCAGCTCTTGCTGCAGGTCTGAGTAGAACGGGTCTCCGAGGTGGTACCTGTAGATTGGATCCAGTCCGTCTTCACGTTCGACTGTTGCGGTGAGCCCGATGCGGTCCCCGTAGAAGGGTGATGCAGTCAGGCTGAACTTCGGAGCACCGATGTAGTGGACCTCGTCGTAGACGATGAGGCCGAAGTACCTGAAGACTTCTTCTGGAATCTCCCCACTCTCGATGCGCATCCAGAGAGTTGTGAGGAGGGCGAGCGTGATGGGGTGCTTCCAGTCGAAGACGGGCCCTTGAATCAGACCCATCTTCCCCTCGAAGCCAAGGCCAGGTGAGAGACCCTTCGCCTTGTTCCCGTAGATGGACTCCTTCCACTGCTCCAAGATGCCACCGTCTGGAACGATGACGAGAGTGGGCACTCCCTTCTGGGCAATCTTCTTCTGAGAGAGCTTCGTCTTCCCCTTGCCGCATCCGAGGTTGAGGATGCCGTTGTCGTTGAGAGCTAAGGCTTGCCACGCTTTCTGTTGTTCCTCATTCCGAGGAACGACCAAGTCTTCGAACTTCACCCTCTCGAAAGAGGGTCGCAGATCCACGAACGGGAACTTGTACCGTGGGTAGTGAGAGGCAGGGATGAACTCACGTGGGGCGACGATGTGCTTCAGCGTCTGGTTCCACATGCTCATCTTGACCTGGGTGACTGCACCCTGTTGGTCCTTGCCAGACACCATGAACTCAAGGGCACGCTGAACCGGCTCCAGCCGGATCCCAGACTTGGGGAGCCAGAGCCGGTCAGCGATGTAGGCCTTGTCTGCGTCCTTCGGAGCAAACGTCAACTTCATGAGAACTCTCCTTGAGCAGACGACTGTACAACTACTGCCTGGGTGCTTCGTACTGTTGCTGCGGCTGCGGCATGTCGATTACTCGCGGAGCGGGGGGAAGAACCATCTGGCGAACAGCGAGAAGACACTGCCCGAAGAATGATTCCAGCATCGCGAGTCCTGTGTTCTTGACGACACGTCCGAAGAACGTCTCATCTCCCATTTGGGGTCGCATGGGTGGCGGCGCTGAGGTGAGGGCGTAGTACATCGGATCCTGGATCCACCCATAGCCGTATTGCTGCGGCGGAACAGGGTGGACAGGTCGCATGGGCTGCGCGTTCATCACCGGAGTGGCGAGTACTGGTGCTGTTGCCGGTGCAGAGGTCAGGCCCTTGAACTGGGGAACGAGGGACTGCTGAACAGGTGGCGGCTGAATCACCTGGACCGGCTGGGGGACTGCGTACGGCTGAAACGGTTGCTGGTACGGCGGTTGGTACTGCGGCGCGTAGTACTGCGGCGCTGGGGCAGCCATTGGGCGCATTGCATTGAGACGGATGATCTCCTCCTTGCACGACGTCTGAAAACTGCATCCCCTACACTCCCTCGACCCTTCGTCGTGTGACTTGGACCAGCATCTCGGCCTTTCGGCGAGAGGCTGCGAGGGAGTCCCGTATTGAAACTGCATGCATTCTCCTTTCCTAGCTAACAACTGGGTCCAAGGCCTTATCCCGAAAGCCGAGAACTTCTTTCTTCACTTCTTCCGCTGGCGTTTTCGTTGCCACTGTGAGTAGGTGTGACCTACACTCGGCGGGAAGCCGTACCCTTTTCCCTGCAGACATGGAGCCCACATGAAGACCGCTGGCGTCGTGTTCGACTTCTACGACGATCCCTCTGGGGAGCTCGTGAAGACCGCCTTCCCAACCGTCAAGACCCTGCCCGAGTCCATCAAGCAGGCCCACATCCTCAGCTCTGAAGAGCGAGACGTTCTTCGAGATGAGGCTTTCGCTCTCATCATGTCGAACGAGGGCAAGGTGCTCCGCAAGTTCGCCTGCGTCGATGCCGGCAACACTCTTCTCTCCTGCCTCTACTTCGAAGAGAACGCTCAGCGTCTTCCAGAAGAGGCAGTGAAGGTGGCCGCTCTCAACCTGGCCTCCTTCTGCAACGACTTCGGCTTCGAGCCGACGGACTTCGTGAAGATGGCCGCTGCCGGCCACAGCCGCACCAGGGACTCCATGCGCCAGCCCATCGTGGGAGATGAGGCGGACTGGGCTGCGAGGACCAACCTCGTCTCCATTCGAGGCGGTGGAGACTCTGGCCGTGTCATCCCGACGGCCAACCAGATGAAGACGGCAGGTCTTCTCAACGTCTATGTCGTTCGCCAGAACGAAGTCCCTCAGGAGATCAACCTGGACAGCCATCACAAGCTGAACCCAGGCTCGAAGCCGAAGGGGAAGAAGAAGGCAGCCGAGGCTCTCGGTGGAGGAGCAGTCCTCACCGACGACAAGAAGGACAACGGGGTCAAGAGCAAGAACCCGGACCTGCAGAAGAAGTCCGCACCTCCAGCCGACAAGAACACCTTCGCGGTGGGCCAGGGCCAGGGGGACCTCGAAGTGAACTACAAGTCGTTGCCGAAGATCGCCACCATCGTGGACGTCTCGGGCAAGACGCCAGTTCACAAGTTCGAGAAGAAGGCGTCTTCACGCCACGCTCTCAACGACACGTGGTACCCACTCGACTCGTACGCCGACGTGAAGGCAGCCGTCGCGTACTTCAACGACAACCAGCACATGATGATGGGCTGCGATCGTCACGAGTTCGCCGTGAAGACGGCCTCTCGTGCTGAAGAGCTCGGCATCGAGACGGGAGAGCTCCTGAGCCGCTACGGCTCCACGGACTACTCTCCGGACCTGGAGGCCCACATCGCGAGCCGCAAGGCCGCTGCAGAGAACTTCAAGGAGGCCTACAACGTCCTCCTGGAGAAGCGCGCCGAGGTCTCTCCAGACGCATTCGTCGGGCTCCTCATGAAGGTGGATGAGGCGGCCGGGCTGAACTGGTACTACGACGGAGCGGTGACTGACCCCTACCTGGCCACCTTCGGCGGCAAGGAGAAGAGCGCCAACGCGAGCTGGCAGTGGGATGGTGACGAGCGCCTCACCGCTGACAAGCTGGCCGGCCTCTCGAACTCGGAAGAGTTCAAGAACTCCTTCAGCTCCGACATCACCTCGGAGTTCGCCAAGGACCCCGTCGCCATCTTCGACTCGATGCCGGCCCCGACGAAGGCCATCATGGCTCGTCTCGCAATCGGAGAGGAGTGAGTCATGCACGCAGCCACCTTCGCCGCATTCCGAGATGAGCTGGAGAAGCTGGGCTTCAACATCGCCGAAGAAGCCACCCGTGAGGGCATTCGGATGGCCAAGCTCCTGAAGCAGCGGAACGTCGTCCCCAAGGCCGGCAATGCCTTGAAGGACTACATGCACCACATGGATCTCTCAGCCCACCCGAAGTTCTCCCAAGGCGTGAAGGCGACTGCCCAGGGCATGACGAAGAAGGTGGCGAGTGCCTGGGCTCACGCTGCAGAGCTCGGCGGTCTCGGCATCCTCGCTGCGCCCTCTGTGCAGCATCTCCGTGGCAAGGAGATGAGCGAGAAGAACAAGTCCCGTGCTGAGGTTGCTGGGCTTGGAGTGCTGGCTGCTCCGACTGCGCTCGGAGTGGCCAAGAAGGGCCTCGGCATGCTCAAGAAGGTGAAGAGGGCTTCTGTGAAGAGAGCAGCTCTCGATGCCTGGAACCCGTCAACCGGCGCTGTCATGTCTGGCTCTGGTGGCACTCGTGGAGCCAACCTCGGAACTCACGTGGGTGGCAGTGTTGCCCAGGCTGCCAAGAAGACGTTCACTCTCGATCACCTCAAGGGTGCCTACCAGAAGGCTGGCCTCAAGCCTGGCCTGGGTTCTGCCGTCCGTTCTGCCGCTTCACACATCAGGTAGGAGCCCGTCTTGGCCTCTCCGGAACAAGATCTCTTCGACAGGCTGAAG
>Ga0154020_10003546_pt1 | contig 18743 bp, 13 predicted proteins | sample Klosneuvirus_201_FD_109709 | JGI IMG/M metagenome (GOLD analysis project Ga0154020, IMG submission 109709) | Active sludge microbial communities from wastewater, Klosterneuburg, Austria - Klosneuvirus_20160825_MG | ecosystem: Engineered > WWTP > Aerobic digester > Activated sludge | place... | reverse complement strand
CTAAGAGCTCATCGCCAAATTTATTCGACCATTCATAAAATATGCTGTCGATGGTTGAAATTCTGATGGATTGTGTTGCAGCAAGGATGGTTTCTGCTGTTTCCCGGGCTCCACGGGGTGGCGCAGGGCAGTCGCGGCCTTCATGATGCGTTTTTTCTTTAATGACTTCATAAAAATCGCTCATCAAACGGTCAAAGTTTTCCTGTGCGTCGGCGTCGCTGGCGAGTTTCATGGCATCCTTGATGATGCGCTCGCGCATTTCAGCCACGGCTTTCCGCGTGTAGGTTACCGTAAGGATCTGGGCCGGGTCCGCACCCGCCGCGACCAAACAAAGGAAGCGCTGGCTGAGCTGGTAGGTCTTGCCGCAGCCTGCTGAGGCAGCGACAAGAAAGCTTTCGTAGGGGTTTTGCGGGTTAGCCGCCAAGGTCATTCTGATCCTCCCCAATGGCCTGCTGATTGCCGTCGACGCCGTTTTTTAACAGTTCAAGACGCCGGTAGCTCTTAAAGAGTGGCTGCATTTGAGGATCATTTTTCCGGCATGCCGCAGCGAGTTGGCAGTGGCGGCATGCGGAATCGTCGGGAAGATAGGTTTCCCATTTTTTGATCTCATCAAGCCGCCAACGCCAGTTCCTTCTGAATGCGGCGATCGATGATCCCAAATCCCTGGCACTGCGCGATTTTCGGCTGATAAGTCCCAGATTTTTTGCCTCATCAAAAGCCTTGGGCGACCCCGTGCCGGCAAGGAAGAACTCTCCGTCGAGAATGCTCCAGTATCCGGTAATGATGTCCCCGACGGGAACGACCGAGGCCAGATCCGGCGGATCCGTCGACTGTTGCAGTGCATGGACATAAAAGGGGAGCTGCAGGGCAAACCCACGCTCGACATCTGGCCCGTCGGGAGTTCCCGAGCGCTTGTAGTCAGTGATAAGGATCGCGGACTCACAGAAATCAACAGCATCAACCGATCCCGTCGCGGGGGTTAGAGGTTCATCTGCACCCGAAACATCAGCAGGAGCGCGCACCATGGCCGTGATGCGGAATTCTTTCCACCCCGGTGTTGGTGTGATTTGGTTGCCACGGGTCCAGATTTTTTTCACGTGGGCCGCAAAGCGGGGAAAGCTGTGGCTCATGAGTCGCAACCAAAGAGCGGTTTCCTGGATGGCGGGCGGTGCAACTATTTTGGCGATGCTTTGCAGACGTGCAATAGCCCATATTTCAAAATCTGCCAAAGGCAGAAACGAAGGCAGGTCAGGGGCCAGGCGCTTGGTTGTCCCGCCCGCTTTGGATTCACCGGTGAAAAAAGCCTCCAGAACCTCATGCAGCCACTCGCCTTCGGCGCGGCGATCGTCATCCCGGTGAAAGGTCTGGTCGCTGACGCCCAGTTTCTTGAGGGCGTAGGCATACGGGCATTCGATAAGTTGTGTCAGGGAGGTCGCTGAGATGGACGATCGCATTCCGATTAAGGCGCTTTTCGCAAAAGTGTCTGCTTCTATTCCTGATAGATGCTTAACAGAAGGGCTCTCAGCCAGTTTCTCCGGTCGGGCGGGGTGGCCGGACCCGTTTGTAAAAAATTCAACAGCTCCCAGATAGCGGGAGGCATTTTGCGGGGTCAGTACCTGGGCCTCATCGTTGTTTACAAGGCGATCAAGGAAGCGTGAGCGCACCGTGGGACTATCACCAGCGTTGATTGGGTAGGTCATGATCACAGCCGGTAGTCGTTCATGGAGGAGGCCGAATGTCGTATCCTCCATCGCTTCCAGCTGGCGCCATCCCGGGAGACCGAGGCGCGTTTGCAGATAGGGATCGACCAGGGCATCCCGCGGAACCGCGCGGGGGAAGTTACCTTCTGTGCACCCAAGCAGAATCGTCAGCGCGAATGGCATGTGCCTGGCTTCCGTTAGTCCGAGAACCTGAATACCTGCGAGCGGGTCGCCGACGTCTCTGACCTTTGTGCCGAGCAGGTAGCGATCGATGGCCTTGAGAAACTCATCGCCACGCATCGGCTTGGGAAAAATGGATTCGATGGCAAGGAGGTCCTGTACAAAAGACCGGATCGATTGGGCCAAATGAGGGGCGCTGTGATCTTCAGTCGCATTTTTTTTTGGCAGCAGAAATTCTTCAGCAAGGGCTTCAAACCTCTGGGTCCATTGGGATGGCAGGGCCGGTTGTTCGTCGTCGATATAGTTGGTAAATTCGTCCAGTTTGCGGAAAAGCCCACTGATCGATTTTGTGACCTCCAGCCATTCTGCGCGGCGGTTTCTCTGGCAAAATCGACGCAAATCATCAGCAGTAATGATGCGTTCCTGGCAAACAATCTGTGAAAGGATGGCGCGATGCTCGCTTGTCGATAGAGGGTGCGCAACAAAATCAAGGATCGTTTCGGCATCGACCTCTTCGCTAATGAGCCGGGTCAGCAGCCGAAGCCAGCTTCCTGCGTCCGTATCGGCGAGGGACATTGGCACCGCGATATTGCCCGTTTCCGAGAGTGGGCGATTTTTGTGTAGGGTGTCAGCAAGCATGGCGCGGAGCGGCTTAGCATAGGCCTCTTCGTCCGTGATGATCAGGCCGATGCGGCTCGCCGGAGTTCCGGATGCCATGGTTTTTGCAGCCAGATCGACGACCCATGCGATTTCATCGGTGATGCCTGGCAGGCCAGCTACTATCCTCAGTTTGTCAGGATTACCCGCCACGGAGGGCTTTTCTGGTGATGATGCAGCAGGATCGGTCAGAGTCGTCTTAAGGGGCAGTTGCGCAAGGAGTTCCTTCAACGGTGTAGACTTCGCGTATACCGGGGGAGAGTCGTGCAGAATTATTTTAGCGGATTGGTCTAAGGAGGACAGGAGTGCCAACTCCGCCGGCGAGGCACTGGTAAAGCCAGCAATGATCATCCGGCCCCACGGAAGCACCGATTTGTTTTTGGTCAGGAGCAGCGTTGCCTGGTTAAACCAAAGCGTCGATGACACTGCTCCCGCGCGGTTGAGCAATTCGGTCAGCTTCGAATAGAGATCCTCGAGCTCCGCGACTCTCGCGGCGACCATACCGAGGCTTTCTTCGCCGCGATAAACATCCTCAGCAACGATGCGCCGCAACTCCCCGAAGCCATGACTTGCCAAAGAGTTTTTTTCCAGCTCCCCAAAAAAATGGGCGATTTCGTGAGCGTGTCCGGGATGGAGTAATTTGTAGGTCTCATGATGAAGTATTCGTTCGAGCACGAGCTCTATACGATTGGCGGGCCAAAGGGTCAGGGCCAGTAGGGCATTGGCTTCGGGACTGTCCATTTGGTCGACACCCTTGCGGATCATGTCTTCGAGGGTGAAGGTGATTGGAGCGACTATCGCGCGGCCAGGTGACTCGCTGGTCAGTGCCGCGATCAGAGCTGTTCCCAGACGGCGCGTCGGCAGGACAATCACGGGAGGTGGCCCCAGGCATGCGGCAGTCTGACGCAGTTCTTCGACCAGAACACTTATCAGACAGGCGCTGGCTGGAAGTTTGTGCAATGAGATGTTCCTTGATTGGCGCGACGGGGAAAACCCCCCCGATATCTTAAGGGATTTTAGGGGAAATTCCACCTTGACGATGTCCGCCCGGGATAATATCCCATAGGTTTCCAATTTTAAATACGAGTGAAAATTTCGGTTAAGAATTGTAGCGGGTTTTTTCTTAAGCATTGAGGGGCATGTTCAATGAGAAACTTGATCAGAAAATTGATTAACGGCGCGACTGTGGCTGGTTTTGCGACAGGCCTCATGGTGGTGACTTTGAGCGCAGCCCGTATCCAGGCCGCACCAATTGAAATCACGATGTGGGATAACGAGAGGGAAGACATTCAAAAGGTCCTGGATGATGTCCTCGATCGCTTCGAAAAAGAAAATCCTGGTATCAAGGTCAAAACCTCCCACTATAAAACCGAAGATCTGCGCTCACAGTTTCAGACCGCAGCCATGGGCGGTGGGGGAGCGGACATGGTGCTGGCTCCCAATGATTTTGGCGGACCCTTCTCAGTGATGGGAGTCATCCAGCCGGTTGAGGGTTGGGCGAAGATGGAGCGATTTACGCCGTCGATCGTAGAGGCGGTTTCCGACACGAAAGGTAAAGCATGGGGCGTGCCGATTTCACGCGGCAATCATCTGATGCTTTTTGTGAATGCCAATATCGTTAAAAAAGCACCCACCACGGTAGAAGAGCTGATAACGACCGCCAAGAAGCATACCGACGCTAAGCAAAACCGTTATGGATTCGCCTATAACCTCAATGAGCCGTTCTGGTTTGTGACGTTTCTCGGCGCCTATGGACAGCGGCCTTTGGTTGAACGTGCCCCTCACCTTGGTGGCGAAACAATGGTCAGCGCTCTTGGGCTGGTCAAAGGGTTGAAGTTTGACGAAAAGGTTGTGCCGGCCGACTGTGATTATGCTTGCGCCGATACACTTTTTACCGAAGGCAAAGCTGCCATGATCATCAACGGTGACTGGGCTGTCCAGCAGTACCGGGAAAAATTTAAGGACAAGCTGGTCATAGCTCCGCTGCCAAAGCTCGCGGCGACGGGAAAATACATGTCGCCGATGATTTCCGGAAAGTATCTCTTTTATAACAAAAAACTTTCATCCAAGAAGCTGGATGCTGCCAAGAAAGTTACGGAATACCTGGTGTCTCGCCCGGTGCAGGAAGAACTTCTAAAGCGCACGCAGCGGCTCCCGTCGATCAAAGAACTCGATGGCAGCCCCCTGATTGCGAACGATCCGGTTTTGGCCGCGACCGACAAGGCGATGGCGAATGGTCAGCCGATGCCTCTCGACGTCGAGATGCGAGTTGTTTGGGACGCGATCCGTCCGCAGCTGCAGAATGTCATGGCTGGCCGCGCTGATGCCAAGGTCGCTGCCGCCACCATGCAAAAAGATGCTGAGACCAAAATCAAGGAAATGAAACAGTAAGATCTCGCTGAACGGCGGACGTTGATTTGGATTCTCCTGCAGTTGTCAGTTCCCTTGCGCAAGTGCTCTACGTTATCGCGACCACCTTCGGTGCGGTCGCGGTCGTAGAGCTTTTCCTGTACTTTGCGCTGTTCAAGTTTCGCCGGTATCGATTTCTGGTCATGATGCTGGCACCTGCCTTGATCGCTGTGTCGCTCCTGATTGTTTATCCGTTCTTTTTTGAGTTTCGTTTGGCATTTGCCAACCTCAATCTTTACACCATCGCGGAATGGCTGGAAGGGGGAGAGCTGGGGTGGGTGGGATTTCGCCACTTTTTGGCGGTGTTTACGACCTCGCCGCTTCAGACGATTTCTTTCTGGGGACTCCTAGGCAGGACCATCGTGTGGACTTTGGTCAATCTCACCTTTCACGTGGCTTTGGGGCTTGGTTTAGCCTTGCTGCTGAACCGCATCGTGCGTGCCAGGGCCTTTTATCGAACGCTGCTTATTATTCCCTGGGCTATGCCGCAAGTGGTTGCGGTTCTGGCCTGGCGCGGCGAGTTTCACCCCCAGTTTGGGTTTGTAAATGTCATCCTGCAGTGGATCGGTTTGCAGGGGTTCAATTGGTGGTCAGACCCCCTACCGGTGTTTATCTCCTGCTGTATTGTCAATATCTGGCTTGGCATCCCGTTTATGATGATCGTCTTTTTAGGGGGGCTGCAATCGATCCCCCGCTCCTATTACGAGGCGGCTTCCATTGATGGTGCGAGTAAGTGGATGCAGTTTCGTGAGATCACTATGCCTCTGCTTAAGCCCGTGGTGGTGCCAAGTGTGACGCTTGGAACGATTTGGACCTTCAACAACATCAACGTCATTTACCTTATGACCGGGCAGAATGGTGGCAATGAGTACGCCGACATCCTTGTCTCAGCCTGGTATAAGAGCGCCTTCAATTATTCCCGTTACAGCTTCTCCGCCGCCTTTGCGGTCGTCATCTTTGCCATATTGCTGGTCGTGACCCTGGCCTGGATGAAGCTGTCGAAAGGGACCGAATGAAACAACGGACCTGGTGGGCTCATATCCTCCTGTTTGGAGCCTGCATCATCAGCACCTTCCCCCTTTTGCGCATCATCAGTGTATCGATGCGTCCGGGAGATAAAATTTTTTCCACGGATCTGAATCTCTTGCCGGATGAGACGACCTGGGACAACTACCTCAACGTCTTCCGTGAAACTGAGTTCGTGCAGTGGCTGATTAACAGTGTCGTCATTACCTCACTGACTGCGCTGATCGGCGTAAGTCTGGCCGCGACGGCGGCCTATGCGTTAAGCCGCTACCGATTTCCTGGCAGATCACCGATGTTGGTTTTTCTGATGGCCACCCAGATGATGCCCGCAGTGATGCTCATTTTGCCCCTCTATTTTACGCTGCAGAAAGCCGGCCTGATCGATACCTATGCCGGTGTGGTGGTCGGCTACTGCGTGACTACGATGCCCTTCAGTATCTGGCTGTTAAAAGGCTATTTCGATACGGTGCCAAGGTCTCTCGAAGAAGCCGGCCAAGTCGATGGTTTGACGGAAATCGGCGCGTTCTGGCGCATCGTGTTGCCCTTATCGACGCCGTCTCTCGCGATTGCCGCCTTGTTTTGCGTCACCCAAGCCTGGAATGAGTACATCATCGCTCGCGTCATCCTGCAGACTTCGGAGCATTACACTTGGCCGCTGGGGCTGTTTCAGTTGCAGGGAGAATTTGATGCGCGATGGGGGATGTTTGCAGCGGCGAGTGTGGCGGTGACATTGCCGGTTTTGGGGGTCTTTCTCTATTCAGCGAAGTGGCTGATGGGGGGGATGACTCTTGGTGGCGTTAAGGGTTAAGGGGATTTTGCGACTATGAATACGACAGAGACTTCAGCAGGCAACGCCGATTCTGCCAGGGCGGGGACCGCCAGCTCACTAACCATAACCAAAGTCACCAAAGCCTACGGCAAAAAGGTGGTTCTCGACCAGTTGAGTTTTCAGGCCGAACAGGGGGAATTTATCGTTCTGGTTGGGCCCTCTGGATGTGGCAAATCCACGATGCTGAGGGCCATCGCCGGGCTCGAGACCATCTCGGGCGGTTCGATCACCATCGGGGATCGCGATGTATCAGATCTGCCACCAAAGGATCGCGACATCGCGATGGTCTTTCAAGACTACGCCCTTTATCCCCACAAGACGGTTTATGAGAACATCGCCTTTGGTTTGAGGATCCGAAAATACGACGAAAAGACGATCGATGACCGGGTGCAGGAAGCAGCCTCCAAACTGGGGCTGACGCAGATGCTGGATCGACGACCAGCGGCCCTTTCGGGGGGCCAGCGGCAGAGGGTGGCGATTGGACGGGCCATCGTCCGCAAACCGAAAGTCTTTTTATTCGACGAGCCCCTCTCCAACCTCGATGCAAAGTTGCGCGGCTCTATGCGCATCAGCATCGCGCGGCTGCACAAAGATCTCAAAGCGACCATTGTCTACGTAACCCACGACCAGATCGAGGCCATGACTCTGGCAGACAAAATTATTGTTCTCAGCGGTGGGCATATCCAGCAGATGGGGACACCACTGGATCTTTACTACCATCCCAACAATGTTTTCGTAGCCACGTTTATCGGCTCTCCTCCCATGAACATTCTGGAAGGTCGGTTGGAAGATCGCTCTGGGTCCCTGTTTTTTGTGTCAACAGGAGGCCTCACGGTAGAGGTGCCCGAGTCCTATCGGTCTACCGTCCGGGCAAACTGGAAGCCCGGTCGGTCTGTATTATGGGGAGTGCGACCTGAGAACATGCGCATTGAAGACCATCCCGTAACCAAAACCAAGCCTGTAGCCGGCTGCTTTGATGCAAAAATTATCGTGACCGAAATGCTGGGGGCCTCGTCATCAGTCGTCTGCGACATCAGCGGCCATGAACTACACGTCAGCCTGCCCGAGCCTCATCGTCCGGTGGCAGGGGATTTCATTCGACTGGTGTTCGCTTCAAAGCACTTTTACCTTTTCGATAAAGAGACTGAGGCGACTATTTCAGAGCCGGCACATTAAATATCAATGATATCTATAAATACGTAACTCAAATCATTAATACTTGATATAATAATATAAAATTGATATAGTACGGCGATTCCATATTATTGGACCGTAACACTATGATTCGATCGCCTAAATTGGTGAATGCCCCCCGTGTGAGGTCGCTGGTGCCCCTGTTGGCCCTGGCGACGTTCCTGGCCGGGGTGTCGCTCAGTCTGACCGGTTGCGGCATCGAGCGGGATGTCCTTGGACGTAAAAAATCTAAGTCTGATCAGACTGTTACGCCCGACGCGGCGCCGGGTCATCCAACCTCTGGCAGTTCAACCCCTTCCCCGGAAGACATTGAGCTCGGCAAAGCGATTGAGCGAACGCTGCCCATCGAAACATTTTTGCTGGGATTTACGGAACTTCCGCCCCGGCTTAAAGCAAACAGTTTGACGTTGAGCTTTCGCTCGAACGCCAGTCAGGCGGCTTTTGAATGCCGGGTTGCCGTCAATGCCCCCTGGGCACCATGCCCGATGGGTAACAAGTTTCGCTTTGCCGCGTTGCGCCATGGACAGACGATCGCCCTCTGGGTGCGTGCCAAGGGTGCCGATGGTCGGGCAGACCTGAGTCCACTTCAAATTGGCAGCCTGGTCGACCTGCAGGATGGAGTGACGGTCGCAAATGCCATGGAAGAGGCAGCGGAAGAAAGACCGCTGGTACGGGCTGATCAGCTTCCGGTGGAAATGGACCAGGAGCCTTCTAATGGCAGTCTCGATGTCGCGGAACGGAAAGTTCAGGTCGGCAGCTTCTATGGCGTTGTCGTTCCCTGGGAAATGTTTGTGGCGACTTACTCGACTTCAAAAACCTATAATTCGTCCCTGCAGATTCTGCGTGTCCTTGGCCGGAACGCTGGTGCTGCCTACGATGGAGAGCGCTGTGACCGGGAATTCGAGCGCGTTGTAGCCGGTCCCGCGCCGACCAGGCAAAGTCCGCAGAGCCTGCAGTATTGTGAAGCGACCCCGGGACGGCAGCAACTGGACCAAAGCTATGCCAGGCCGATGCCGTACAATCATGTTGAACTGGTGGTGGCCCGTGATTTTGGTGAAAAGATCCTTGTAGCTGCCTTTGACAGCGACCCGGATCCCTATGAAGTTCGACTGGGTATCGACCACATCTGCCGTAATGCCGGTGCGGCTGGTTCCCAGGCGGTGCCGGTATTAAATGAATTCTTCGGTGTGGAACCTGCCCGCGAAATGCTGAGCTGGTGCCAGGTGCGCTCGGTCAACGGTTCTTTCTGGTGGGTTGGAATCATGACCGCCTCTCTTAGCAGCAAGCCAGACGCTCCCCGCGTCAGGGTCATCTATTCCGTCAACGCTGATCGCGGCATTCTTTCCGGCCAACAGTTCGCCAGCCGGGCTGCGGCGGTGCTGACCAAGGTGATTGTTCCCATAGCTGCCGTACCGGAGTAAAGTCTACTTTCACTGACTTTGTCATGGGAGTGACTGGAAATGAATAAACAGGAATTGGCCCTGTATTTTGACCATACGATTCTCAAACCCGATGCCTCTAAGACCAAAGTTGAAAAACTCTGCGAGGAGGCGCGCACCTTCGGTTTCAAGACCGTTTGCGTCAATCCCTGGTGGGTGAAGACGGCGACGCAAAAACTTGCAGGGTCTCCCGTGTTGCCCATCGCCGTGATCGGGTTTCCACTTGGGGTTCTGCAAACTGTCTGTAAAGCCCATGAGGCCAGGCATGTGATCGGTGAAGGGGCCAGGGAAATCGACATGGTCGTTAATCTTGGCGCCTATCTCAGCGGCGATGAAAAAGGCGTCCGTGATGATATTGCGGGGGTGGTCAAAGCCTGTGCGGACATTCCGGTGAAAGTGATATTGGAGACCGGCTATTTGACACAGCAGCAGGTTGCCGAGCTGACCGCCTGGTCGGCCGAGGCCGGTGCTGCCTTTGTCAAAACGTCAACTGGCTTTGGACCCCGGGGAGCGAGCACCGAAGATATAAGGACGATGAAGGGGACTTTGGCGCAGAATCCATCCTGGAAACACATCGGTATCAAGGCATCGGGCGGGATTAAAACTCTCGCTTTTATGAAGGAGCTGATTGCCGCCGGCGCCACGAGAGTAGGCTCTTCGGCGTCCGTTGAAATCATGGCCGAGGCTGGGTTTTAGCGAGCGTGCTTTTTTTATTTTTTTTGCAGCCGGACCGTCCGTCCGGCTATTTTTTTGTTGGTCGCGTCATATCCGGATAATCGCAGCAGGGGTGATCCGGACAACAGGATTGATTCCTGGTCGAGAAAAAGAGACCGACCGGCAGCTGCGCTACTGCCTGCTGAAGCGCGAGTGTAGGGGTCGGCGGAATATAAGTCGGAGGTACAGGGCCCCTCGCTCGCTTCAACAATGCAATACTCAACGGTAGTAACTTCCTGAGGCGCGCCGATTCCGACCTGATAAAAGTCTTCGCCCGTAAGCTGATTGCCTAAATTGACGCTGGCTTCATTGACGATCGCCAGAGCCAGATCTTCTGCATGTGCGCCTGGAGTCATTCCGGCAGCCAGGTGCGATGCATAGCTTGCCTCAGCGCTTTTTAGCCCGGCCTGGTGGGCGGCAAAAGCGATGATCAGTTGCGCAAATCGTGCCGACAATCCGGAATTGCTCGCAGTGGCAGACGTGTCTTTCTCGGTGTGCAGAGATTTATTGTAATGGTCCGGATGTTCAAAGGGGAAGACGGCTGGAAAGCCGCGGTTCGTCCAGGATTTGTGGTCTGAGGTACCGCCGGCGAGTTCCAATTCGGCGAAATCTCCGCCAAGGTAGGTCGTAAGCAAGTCCTTAAGGCTGCGACGCAGCGTTGCGGAAGTGTCGGTGGACACGAGATAAATGGTTTTAGAAACTCCATCGCCCGCGTAAGCATTCATATCTACCTGCAACATGGCGGCGACCTGACGACCAGCATCGGCGTAGGACTGGGCAATCTCCGAACTGCCAACCAGGCCAACTTCCTCTGCCGCGTAGGCGTGAAATTCCACCCGCCGCTTAAACGACGCCCCGGAGGCGGCCAAGACCCGAACAGCTTCGACCAGTGTCGCAACACCGCTGGCGTTGTCATCCGCTCCCGGAGCAGGACTGCCAGAGCCCGCGCGGTTGATACTGTCGAGGTGGGAACCAAAGATCACCGTCGAATCGCCGGTGTCACTACCGCTGGTCCCGGTTCCGCCGGTGGCGATGCTGGCAGGAATGACTGCAATTACTGATGCCTGGGACGTTCTCCTCATGGGCGCATGCTCGAAAAGAGTGACCTGAAACCCGGGTATTCCCGCACCGGCCTGCTCAAACATCGACTTTACCGCAGCGGGAGTGCTGAGTCCGGAAGGGGTTGTGTGATAACGGGTTCCGAGAGATTCAAGGGACACCATATCATTGCGCAATCGAGGGGCATCGACCTTTGTCAGCAGCGATTGCACTTCAGCCAATGCAACTGTTTCGGCGTAAACAGCGTCGCTAAAACTGGTGACAGAGGTCAGAGGAATACCGGAAATGACCTCAATATTGCCGCAACCAAAATAATGAGATTGGTGCGCCGCACGGGCCAGATCATCGAGTTCTGCGGAGGTCTCGATTTCTACAAGGGCGTGTCCGCGTCCGGGAGCCGGAGGGATTTCATAGATCAACGTCCGCGGGTTTTCGGACAATTCCTGTGCAAGGGGAGTGTCCGCCCAAAAACTAACCATAACCAATAGCTGGCCTTTATCAAACAATCGCAAGTTTTGGGTTCTCTGTAGATCTGTTTGAAGCCTTAGAGAACCGCTCTGCCAAAGGGTGGTGACTTGATGTGGTGTTTCGCCTAATCGAGTGAACTTGAGAGATCCAGCAATATCCGGGCGTATGTAGGAGCGGCGCCCGTGAGGATGCGGCTGGCATCCGACGACCAGGCTGGTGAAGCTGGTTAGAAAAATTGTCGTGACGCAGATCCTGCGTGCCGCTGAATACTTGGTGGTCATGGCTTTGTAACGTCCCACGCCGATCCGCTCCAGTCGCTGCGCCCATCCCAGTCGGCAGGCAGTTCCCCTCGGGTTGCCGGAGCAGGAGTGCCACCCTTTGATTTCTCATCGCGACCGCATCGGCTAAGACCTAAGGTCCCGAAGAAAAGGAAAAGAGCCGTTAGAATGTGATGGGGATGGATGGTTCTCATTTCTTTATTATATCATCAGGGGCAGCTTAACGGGGAACCAGAAGGAAAAAACCAATGACCGATAGCGAAGTGCCAAGAAAAAACCCGATCCTCAAAATTTTCAAGGTCTTGTTAGGATTCGTGAAGGGCTACTTCATGATGATCGGATTCCTGGTCACCCTATTGCCCATCGGACTGGCTATGGTCATCGCCAAACACGGTGGCACATCTTCCACATCGAACGTGGTCGACAAAGCGGTCGTTAATGGAAAACCAGGCATTGTGACCGTACAAATGGAAGGAGAGTTACTCGAGCGATCTCCCGATTTTTCTGCTGTGATCATGCAGCAGTTTTTCGGCGATCCAACCGGGATCTATTTACCCGATTTTCGCCGAAGCCTTCGGGCAATCGCCAAAAATGACCAAGTCAAAGGACTTCACCTGGATCTGTCGATGCTTGATGGTGGTGCGGCTGAGTTGTCGGAATTGCGACAAATACTGATTGAGTTCAAAGCGTCCGGCAAACCAATTCACATTTTTGTTGCTGATCTGGATAACGCAGCCCTGCAAGTGGCTTCCGTCGCCGATCGCATCACCTTGTCCCCGGCAGGGTCGGTGATGTTGCCCGGGCCTATGTTTCAGCTGGTTTATTTCGGCGAAGGGTTGAGAAAGCTTGGCATCAGCGTGGAGGTCATACGTCACGGGAAGTATAAGTCGGCTTTTGAGCCCTTTGTATTAAACGACCCCAGCGCGGAGTCGCTGGAGATGTACCGGTCTATGGAGGGCGATTTACGCGGGGGATTGATCGAGCGTGTTGCGACCGGTCGAAAAAAATCCAAGGAAGAAGTAACAAATTGGTTCGCCCGGTCCTTTTTTACCGGAAAAGAAGCCCTGGAGCTCGGCGTCGTGGATGAATTGGCCTATCTTGCGGAATCCCGGCTGGCATTGGAGAAGGCGACCGGCGGGACCGGCCAGGTGGATATAGGTGATCTGGATGACCAGGGGCAGATGGTTCAAGGGGATCTATTCAGTGAAAAGGCATCAAAGGGCGGAGCGGAGATGTCGGGTAGCGGTGGTATCGCGCTGATCGAAGCAATTGGTGAAATATCCATGGCGGACATGGGTGGGCGGGATGGCGAAGGCATCACACCAGAAAGTCTGATCGCTGAATTGAAATGGGCTGCTGAAGACCCGGAAGTAAAGTCGGTGGTGATGCGGGTGTCCAGTCCCGGAGGTTCTGCCGTAGCATCCGATATTATATGGCGTGAGGTTAAACGACTTGCGGAAACCAAACCGGTGGTCGTGTCCATGGGGAATGTCGCCGCGTCCGGTGGTTATTATATCTCGGCCCCGGCCGCACGGATTTTCGCTGAATCGTCATCGATCACCGGATCGATTGGAGTGATAGGGATGCTGCCGAAATTTACGGAGTTTCGGCAAAAATACGGGGTGAGTTTTCACACGGTCACTCAATCACAGCGTGAGAAACTTCTCGGTATGGGATCCGCCTCAACCGACGAGGACAAAAAACTCTTCTCAATGACTATCGACAACATGTATCAGGAATTTATCGCTAAAGTTGCCGAAGGACGCTCTCTAAAAGTTGAGGACGTCGACAGGATGGGGCAGGGGCGCGTTTACACGGGAACACAGGCTCTGGAGCTGGGATTGGTAGACGAACTTGGTGGAATTCAGGATGCGTTCCAGGCGGCCAAAAAACTTGCGGGATTGGACGAGTCAAAGCTATATCCAGTCCTCCGCTACGAGCCCGAACAACTATCACTCGCTCAGTGTTTGCGATCACCGAAAGAATTTTCCCGGTGCCTTCAGCAGGGATCCCGGGCTGGAATATCCGCTGCAGTAAACCGTGCAGCGCCGAAGAAAAAGGGCATGCAAACAATTGAGGGGGTGCAGCGGATTGAACGGCGCTTAAATAGCGTGGCCCGACTTATTGAAAACGAAAGCGTCCTCGCTCTGTGGCCAGGAGTTACACCGAGATAAATCATTTTTTGGGGGGATTGAACACCGCCTCAAGCTCGAGGCCTGTCAGTTTCTTGATTCCCGCAAGTAATTTCCAAAGAGCAATTGCTGCGACTGACATGCTCGGGATTGCGATGACCGGATAGCTCAAAGCTGTCATTTTGGCGAGTTCCTGGTTGAACGCTTCGGTGCCGGCAGGGCTAACCAATAGAATGCGGGCCAGCGCGAAATTAAGAACCGCACTAAGTATGAAAGAGGCGGTCAGCAAGTAGGTCGTGGTTTTCAATAGAGCCTCAAATTGAGCCTTGCTGTTTTTGAGTTCCAGCTCGCGATTGACCAGTTCGATATTGATGATCTTTTCGTTGTAGAGCAGCGATCTGACCAGTGGATTTCTTGTATACATCGATCCAATCAAAACGAGCCCGATCGCGGAGGGAACGGAGGCTTCCTTCACCGCGAACCAAATGCCTTCGAGCTTAAACAATCCAAAGATTCCGGTCAGAAAAATGCTGACGAAACCAAGAATGGAAACAAGGTTGTGTTTACGATTGGTAAAGTAGTCGTACGCACCGTAGAAAATTGGGAAAGCGATGGCGAGTAGCAGTCCGCCAAGGGGGCCAAGTCGGTCAGGCGAACTCATTTTGTAAAGGACGAGCGACGGGATGGCTATATTGAAGATGATGCTCGTCAGAGGGTTTTCCTTGCTCCCGTTTTTTGCCATATATGCTCCCATTTGGGGGTGGAGGGGCACCCGCTAAAGCTCTTAGACCGCGAATAAGTGTTTCAATTTACGCTGCGCTTTCGCCCCTGCCAAGGGGGCTGTTGCTTTTTTTGGCTGGTAACAGTAGGACGGCAGAGGTAAAAGTATGAATAAGTGCAATTTCTATCAATATTTTCTGGAGGAACTCCCGTGACCGGTAAGAAGACCGCAGGGGCTGGTAAGAAGGCTGCAAAAGCAAAAGAGCCGTTCATTGTTGTTCACAAGCGTTCTGGCCGCTATGCGGTCATCAACCGCGCCACCGGCAAGTATGTCAATGGTGCTGACAAGCTGACGGTGCTTATTGGTAAAGGGCTCGTTAAGGCGAAGATGCCGGCTAAGGCCGCGCCAGCCGCCGCTGCTCCGGACGCGCCAGCCGCGGAATAGCGGATTAATTGCCGTTATCATAGTGCCGGGCATTTTTTGCCCGGTCCGCAAAATTTACAGACGCGCCGTTCAGCGTTAGTATGAAGACATGAGTCTTCAATACGACAAGATCACTAACAATAATAAGTCCACCGATAGTATGTGGGCCTCGTACAGCGACCTGTTCATGATGCTGTCCGTTGTCTTTTTGCTGTTATACGTGACGGCGAATCTGCGTTCCGGAACCAGCGGACTACAAAACCGCATCGAGTATCAGCGTCTAGTCGTGGAAAATGAAGATCTGAAGCAGCAGAACCGCGTCTATGAAGCGTTAAAAAACGACTATCTCGCCGCTGAAGCCACAAAATCAGAGGTCGACACCTATAAACAACTCATGGACAAACTGTCTCTGCTTCAAAGTCAGGCAAAAGAAGAGAAAAATGATCTTCGTCGGCAGGCCACCGAAAACGAGAAAAAAGAACAGGCTCTGAACCACTATCAGCAGATTATCCGAAACATCATCAATGCGAATTTGGTTGCGAAGTCGAAGATCGCCTCACGCGACGAAGTGATCGAAATCAAAAAACAAACGATCACTGAAAAAGATACGGTCATTGAATCGCAGTCACAAGAGATGCAGTCTCTCCAGGCTGAAATCAACAAGAATCAATCCGAGATTACCAAAGCCAAGGCTGAGCTCGAACAAAAAATGAAGGATGTTATTGCCAGCCGAAAAGCAGCAAAAATCACCAAAGCTAAAATGAACAAAACACTTGCTGCACTCAAAGCTGAAAGTGAAGCCAAGGTTCAGAAGCTGCAGGAAGCGTCCGCTGAGGCCCGTGAAAAACTTGCGGCAGCAACTGCTGAATTGGCGTCGACGCAGTCGAAAGTTGAACAGACCTCCAAACAGCTCGCCGAAGTTTCCGCAGAAAAAGAGACCCTCGCTGGAGAGTTTGAGGAAGCTAAAAAAGCTCATGGGGAGGCGGTTGAAAAGCTGAAATCTGATTATGAAGGAGAGATGGCTGCTAAGAAAAAAGCCTTCGATGACGAGATGGCAAAGGAAAAATTGTCAGGTGCTCAAAAAGCTGCCCGCGAAAAGGCATTTCGGGAGCAGGCAGAAAAAGGTGCAGCTGAACTGGGAGCGAAGATTGCCGCGCTTGACTCCAAGGTAAAGGAAAGTGAGAAGAATCTGGCGGCCACGGCCAGCGAGCGTGACAAGTACAAAGAGTATATGGAAGGCCTCAAGAAACAGAACGAAGGCCTTTCCGGCGACCTTAAAAAGGCCAGGGATCAAATAGAGACTCGTCGCAACGTGGCAAAGGAAATCAAAAACGCTTTAAAAAAAGCAGGCATCAAGGCTGATGTGGATGGTAACACCGGCGACGTTGTTCTCTCGTTTGATGAATACTTTGATACCGGCAAAGCAGATTTGAAGCCGAAAATGGAAGAGGTGCTGAAAAAATTCGTGCCTCAGTACTCCAAAACCCTGTTCAAAAATCCAGACCTCGCAAAGAAAATATCGTCGGTAGATTTAGTCGGCTTTGCCTCACCGACGTATCGGGGGAAGTATGTAGATCCCCAGAGTTTAAAAGAGAAAGATCGCGAAGCAGTAACCTACAATCTCGACCTGAGTTATCAGCGGGCAAAATCTATCTTCACCTACATCTTTGACACCCAAAAGATGAAATATGAAAATCAGGACAAGTTGCTCGGGGTAGTGAAAGTGACGGGTAGAAGCTTTCTCCACGAAGGAGTTAAGGGTAGGGGGCTTGAATCCGGAATACCGCGTGCTGAATTTTGCAAGAAAAATGACTGCATGAAGGAACAGAAAGTCATTATCAAATTTAACCTTAAGGAATGAGGCTAACAGATGGCAATGGGATTGATCGATCGATTTGTCGACGCCATCGTGATCTTTGCGACGGACCTGCTGACGCCGTTCATGCTGATCATGTTCGTGTTTGGGATTGTTATGCGTGGATTGGTATACTTTACTGTCTCACGTGAGCTGTGGTTCGCCAGGGAATTTGAGAAGCGTGCGCACATATTCATAGACAAAGTTGGCAAAGGCCCACAGTCATTTTATGTGTCAACTAAGCGCCTGCTGGAGAAGACCTATTATGAGATGTTTGTTGTTCGCGCTATCATGAGCCGGCGCAAGCCAGATTCCGTTCGCAGCTTTTATGACCGAATTTTTCTGATCCAGCACGGTTGTGCGCGCGTAGTTCGCGACACTCTGAAACTCATTCGCAATTTGCGTTACGAAAATCACCAACAACCCCAGTTTGTTGATGTGTCAAAGAATGTATTCGAGAATAACCCTTGTTTTAGCCGGGTATTTGGCATTTTCCCAACTTCCGGCTTTAATGAATTTTTGAACATGCTGCCGGGTCTCTTCATCGTTGGCGGTATTTTCGGTACCTTTCTCGGCATCATGAAGGCATTGCCTGATCTTAGCGGAATGGATCTGAGTGATGTTGAGGGAACTAAAACAACGATGGATGCTTTCCTGCTTAAAGTATCATTTGCAATGAGTACTTCGATTATTGGCATCATTTGTAGTGTGATTCAAAGCGTTCTAAACACAAGTCTTTCGCCGGAAAGGGCTTTTGTCAGCTGCGTCAATAAATTTGAGTCCAGTCTATTGAGCATCTGGCAGGTATGTTCAAATAACGATCGCCCGGAAAACTTAGCTGATTTTGACGAGCATAAAGACTCACTCGAGGCATTGGCAGCGGAGGCGGTGGATAAGGAAAACGCCCGTAAAGTCTTTGGGGCAAAGCAGCAGGAATCTTAGCTTATCGTCAATTATTGTCGTTAAAGCCAAAAAGCCGCCCTCTGGGCGGCTTTTTTTTTCCGGAAACAAGCTTCAATTGTACCCGGTAGTTCCGATACCGGGTGTGGCGTAACCTACTAATCCGACAATGTGATTTATCGGGTACCATGGCTGGAAGAGCTAAAAAATATTCTCCGCAACCTGAAGCGAAGAAATCCTTCGAGGATTTGCCCGACCTTGTCGCGCGACGCAATGCGCTCGCCGACGAAGTCTCGCTTTTAGAATCGCGAGTGGGTGACCTTCATACTGACCTGGAAGTGGCACAGAAATCTTTTGAATCAGCTCGTGCAGAAATCGCCGAGGAAATTTCCAGGGCACAAGTGTCGCATAAAGCTGACGAGGCAGAGGGAAACCTGAGAAAAGCCAGGGTGGAGCTGGAGATTGCCAAACTCGAAGGGAAAAAGGCGGGTACCGAACGAAATCTTGACCTGATTCGGTTGCAGCTGGAGCACGCAAACAATAAGAGTGAAGAGGTCAAAAACCAACTCGCCGCAGAACAGGAGCGACTCAAGGAAATACTGGCTCTGGTAGATGTCGCCAGGAGTGCTTTGGAAAGCACGGAAACAGAACTTGGTTCCAGGAAGCTAGAGGTTGACGCCCGGACTGCAGATTTGGGCAGGATCCAGGAATCGATCGAGAAGCATAGGATCAATGAGCTTCGTCTAACCGAAGAAATTG
>Ga0154020_10003545_pt1 | contig 18747 bp, 14 predicted proteins | sample Klosneuvirus_201_FD_109709 | JGI IMG/M metagenome (GOLD analysis project Ga0154020, IMG submission 109709) | Active sludge microbial communities from wastewater, Klosterneuburg, Austria - Klosneuvirus_20160825_MG | ecosystem: Engineered > WWTP > Aerobic digester > Activated sludge | place... | reverse complement strand
GCGCGGCCCAGCCCAGCGGCCCCTCGGTGGCCACATGCACCGCCTGCGGCCGCCAGGCACGCCACAGCGCCTGCAGCCGCGCCGGAGCGGCCCAGCCCAGGCGCAGCGAGGGGTACAAGGGCAGCGCCGCGCCGCGGCACAGCACCGTCTCCAGACGGTCCTGCGGGGTCGGCAGATCCCCCGCCCCCTGGCTGGGGCGCAGCAACTGGATCGAATGGCCCCGCAGCAGCAGCGCGTCCACCAGTCGAGCGGCGGACATCGCCACGCCGTTGACCTCCGGCGGCCAGGTCTCGGTGACGTAGGCGATGCGCAGGGGGCCGGCGGCAGCTTGGATCGGTGTCATGCGCCGATGCTGCCTGCAGCCTGCAACAGCACGATGACAGGCACCGACGGCAAGGACGGCATGGAAGGCCCGACACCGCACGGCGACGCCGAACTGACACAGCGTCGTCACCGTCGATTCACGCAACGCGGGGATGCTCGCCGACGTTTTCCTCAACCCCAACCTGACTGGAGATCCCTCGTGTCCCAACCCACGACCGCATCGTCCCCCAACCTCTCGCAGCGCCTGGACGAACTGCGCTGGGACGACCACCGCTACTACCACCAGAGCCGCATCAACCAGACCCTGCACCTGATCAGTGCCTGCGCCTTCGTGGTGGCCTATGGGGTGCTGTTCTTCGACCCGGCCAGCGCCGCGCTGATCGGCTGGTGCGTCTCGATGGTGGCGCGCCAGTCCGGCCACTTCTTCTTCGAACCGCGCGGTTTCGACCAGGTCAACCAGGTCACCGACGAGTACAAGGAGGAAGTGAAGGTCGGCTACAACATGCAGCGCAAGACGGTGCTGCTGGCCGTCTGGGCTGCGCTGCCGATGCTGCTGTGGCTCACCCCGTCGCTGTTCGGGCTGATCGAGCCGGCCGAGGGCTTCGACGGCTGGCTGCACGACGTGGGCATCGCCTGGCTGGCACTGGCCCTGCTGGGCCTGGCCTTCCGGGTTCTGCAGCTGGGCCTGCAGGGCCGTTGGAGCGATGGCCTGATCTGGCTGCTCAAGATCGTCACCGACCCGCTCAACGACATCCGGCTGTACCACAAGTCGCCGCTGTACCTGCTGCGCGGTGAGCTGATCGACCCGATGCCGCATGCGCGGCGCGGCTGAATGCCGCTGCCGGGCCCGCTGCACGGCGGCCCGGTGGGGGTGTTTACCTCACAAGAAAACGCCGGGCCACCCCAAGTTTTCTTGCGCCCCCGCGGGGGGCCGGGACGGGTATCACCGGGCCCTTGGGGGTGCTCGGCACTCAGCCGGCCGTCCCGCCCGGGCTGCCGCTGCGGCCGAAGCGCTCGGACAGCAGCTCGCGCAGCAGCCCGCGCTTCAGGTCACTGTGGGTCACCCCCGGCGCCTTCCACCACCAGCCGTCGCGCTGCATGGCCTGGCCGGCGACAACGAAGCGGTCGCACACTGCTTCGAAGTCCGCCGCCTCGTAGTTGAGGCTGAACACCAGCCGGCCGCTGCCCACCCAGCTCAGCGCCAAGCCCTGGGCGCGCAGGTAGAACTGCAGCATCCAGTGGTAACGCGAGGGCTGGGTGTACAGCACCGTCCAGATGGTCGAGAGGTTTGCCAGGCGCACCGGCAGACCGGCGGCCTCCAACCGCTGGTTGAGCCGCGCGGCGCGGCCATCCCAGCGCTCGTCCAGGCCGTCGTAGAGCGCACGCACCTCGGGCGACTGCAGCCGCTCCAGGAAGACCTGCATCGCGCCCATCACATAGGGATGCGAATTGAAGGTGCCTCGCGCGAAGCACAGGTCGGCAGGCCGCTGCGGGCGGAAGCGCTGCATCAAATCGCGCCGACCGCAGACCACCCCCACCGGCAGGCCGCCGCCCAGGGTCTTGCCGTAGGTCACCAGGTCCGCCTGCACCCCGAAGTACTGCTGCGCACCACCGGGCGCGAGGCGGAAGCCCACAAACACCTCGTCAAAGATCAGCACGATGCCGCGCTCGCTGCACACCTGGCGCAGCCGCTGCAGCCAGGCGGTGTAGGCGGCGCGGTCGAAACCCGCGCTGCGGCTGCCATCCACCAGCGAGGAGTCGCCCGGCGCCGCGCTGTTGGGGTGCAGGGCCTGCAGCGGGTTGACCAGCACGCAGGCCACATCGCGGCGCTGCGCCAGCACCTTCAGGCTGCGCTCGCTCAGGTCGGCCAGGGTGTAGGTCTCGCGCGGGGGCAGCGGGTTGCCGGGGCCGGGCTGCACGTCCTCCCACCAGCCGTGGTAGGCGCCGGCAAAACGCACCAGGTGGCTGCGGCCGGTGTGGTAACGCGCCAGGCGCACCGCCTGCATCACCGCCTCCGTGCCGGACATGTGGAAGCTCACCTCGTCCAGCCCCGAGACCGCCTTCAGTCGCTCCACGTTGGACAGCACCACCGGGTGGTAGGCGCCCAGCACCGGGCCGAGTGCCGACACCCGCTCGGCACCCTCGGCGATGCAGGTCTTGTAGAAGTCGTAGCCGAACAGGTTGACGCCGTAGGAGCCGGTGAGGTCGTAGAAGCGGTTGCCGTCCAGGTCCTCCACCTGCACACCCTCGCTGGACTGCAGGAAGGCGCCCAGCTGCAGGTGCTCGCGCAGGTAGGGGCTGAACTGGAAGGGCACCCGGTAGCGGCCGGTGAACTGCAGGTCCGGCAGGTGCTCGCGGGCGCGTGCGGTCATCGCGGCGCTGCGGGCAAAACGCTCGCGGTAGAGGGCGCACAGCCGCTCGAAACCCTCGCGGCGGGCGCCCACCACATCGGGCGGCGCGTCGTCGGCCGCGAAGAAGCGCTGCTCGTCGTAGGCATAGCCGGGAATCAGCCCGGCGATGCGTTTGGCCAGGCGCGAATGGCCGGCCAGCGAGCGGTGCTTGGCCCGCGACAGCATCAGGCGCCGGTGCAGGCGCGGCAGGCTCGCGGCCAGTGCGGCCAGCGAGACGGAAGTGAGAGCAAAAGTGGGGTCCATGGGGCCTCATCAACAACAACCCCCCGGATGTAGCCGGATCGATTGACAGGCCGATGAAACCGAACACCGTCCCCCCCGATTCCACCCACCCTGCCGGGCCACCCCACCACAGCGGCTGGCGCACCTGGCGCGACCGCCTGCTGCTGCAGGAGGACCTCAACTTCCTGCTCACCAACCGCATCCCCCGCATCACCGCCACCCGGCTGATGGGCTGGTACAGCGGCCTTCGCAGCCCCTGGCTGACGGCGTTGTCGATCCGCATCTGGCGCGCCTTCAGCGACCTGGACCTGAGCGAGTCCAGGCAGCAGCACTTCAACAGCCTGCAGGAATGTTTCACCCGCGAACTGGTGGCCGGCGCCCGCCCGGTGGATGCGCGGCCCGAGCTGCTCACCAGCCCCAGCGATGCCATCGTCGGCGCCTGCGGCCGGGTGCAGGGCAACCAGCTGTTCCAGGCCAAGGGCTTCCCGTACGCGCTGGAGGAACTCTTCGGCCCGAGCCAGGACCCGGCCGACTTCCGCGACGGGGTGTACGTCACGCTGAGGCTCACCTCGGCGATGTACCACCGCTTCCACGCTCCGCAGGACGGCCGGCTGGAGCGGGTCACCTACCTCAGCGGCGACACCTGGAATGTCAACCCGATCGCCTTGAAGCGCGTCGAAAAGCTGTTCTGCCGCAACGAACGGGCGGTGCTGCGCCTGCGGCTGGACCGCGGCGGCCACCCCATCGCGCTGGTGCCGGTGGCCGCCGTGCTGGTGGCCAGCCTGCGCCTGCATGCGCTGGACGTGCTGCTGCACCTGCGCTGGAAGGGGCCCAACGAACTGCCCGTGCCTGCCGATCGCGCCGCCTTCCGCAAGGGGGAGGAGCTGGGCTGGTTCCAGCACGGCTCGACGATCATCGTCTTCGCTCCGCCCGGCTTCGAGCTCTGCGAGGGCATCGCTGCCGGGGCGCGGCTGAAGATGGGTCAACCCCTGCTCAGATGGCCGCAGACTGCCACGCCAGCGTCACACGGCGGGGCTACGTTGGGGTGAAGTCCCTCTGAGCCGTACCGCCATGAAGCATCCGCTCCCTCCCCTGGTCCCCGTCACCCTCCCAACGCCCCACCGGCCCTTTGATCTTCCCCACACCTTGGCCGGCACCTTGCCCGACCTCCTGGCCGCACCCCTGACAGACACCCAGCCTCAGCAGCCCCGGCCCGACACCGCCGAGGCCCAAGTCCCGGCCCTGCCCGACCCCGGCTGGGCGCCGCAGGACTGCACCGCGCTGATCGACCTGCTGCTGGAGCTGCGCCAGGACATGCTGGCGCAGGAGGCCCTGCTGGCCCCTCAGATCGAGGCGGTGGCCCCCACCCACCGCGCCAGCGCGCGCAACTTTGCCCACTACCTGGCGCTGCGCAGGGGCGACCGTCGCGCACTGCAGGAGCAGCTCGCTGCGCTGGGGCTGTCCTCCCTGGGCCGATCGGAGGCCGCGGTGCTGGCCAACCTGGACAAGGTGCTGGGCCTGCTGCACCGCCTGGCCGGCCGCCCCTGGCAGGACCACTCCGCCGGGGAACCCATCGGCCTGCACGGCGGCCAGCGCCTGCTGCAGGCGCACAGCAATGCCCTGCTCGGCGCCGCCCCCGCGGGGCGCAGCGTGCGCATCATGGTCACCCTGCCCAGCGAGGCGGCCAGCGACCCCGCCCTGCTGCGCCGCCTGGTGGACGCCGGCATGGACATCGCGCGCATCAACTGCGCCCACGACGAAGCGCCCGCCTGGACCGCCATGGCCGCCGGTGTGCGGGCCGCCGCCCAGGCCGCCGGCCGCCCGGTGCGGGTGCTGATGGACCTGGGCGGCCCCAAGCTGCGCACCGGGCCGATCGCGGCCGGCCCGGCCGTGCTCAAGCTCCAGCCCCGGCGCGACAGCTTCGGCCGCGTGATCGCCCCAGTGACCCTCGGCCTGCGCCCGCCGGGCAGCCGCCTGCCGGTGCCGGGCGCCGATGCACAGCTGAGTGTGGATGGCGACTGGCTGGCGCGCCTGAGGGTGGGTGACGAGCTGAACCTGACCGACGCCCGCGAGGCCCGCCGCACGCTGCAGGTGGTGGCCTGCGGAGAAGCGGGCGTGCGGGTGGAGAGTGGTCACACCCTCTACCTGCTGCCCGGCACCGAGGTGCAGGGACCGAGCCACTGGACGCCGGCCGAGCCACAGCCTGGACCCCGGTCGGACGCCCACCCTGCGCCCCATCGCAGCCACCCTCACAGCAGCGGCCGTCCGCAGCGATCACCCCACTGCACCCGCCTGCAGGACATCCCCTGCCGTCCCGGCAGCCTGTTCCTGCGGGTGGGCGACCGCCTGCGCCTGACGCGCGGCGGCATCGCCAGCCCGCGCAGCCGCGAGGAGGCCGATGCGCAGGGCCCGGCCGAGCTCCAGCTGGCCTGCACCCTGCCGGAGGTGTTCGGCCAGGTTCACCCGGGTGAACGGGTGCTGTTCGACGATGGCCGCATCACCGGCGTGATCCGCCAGGCCGAGGCCGACGGGCTGCAGGTGGACATCACCCACACCCGCCCCGGCGGCAGCGTGCTGGCCGCCGACAAGGGCATCAACCTGCCCGACAGCGCCCTGGACCTGCCCGCACTCACCGACAAGGACCTGGCCGACCTGACCACCGTGGCCCGCATCGCGGACCTGGCGGGACTGTCCTTCGTGCAGCGCGCCGTGGACGTCCGGACCCTGCGCCACCAGCTGCAGGCCCAGGGCGCACCGGACCTGGGCGTGCTGCTGAAGATCGAGACCCGCCGCGCCTTCGAGAACCTGCCGGAGCTGGTACTGGCCGCGATGGCCGGCGAAGCCGCCGGCCTGATGATCGCCCGCGGCGACCTGGCGGTGGAATGCGGCTACGAACGCCTGGCCGAGGTGCAGGAGGAGCTGCTCTGGGCGGCGGAGGCCGCCCACCTGCCGGTGGTCTGGGCCACCCAGGTGCTGGAAACCCTGGCCAAGACCGGCCAGCCTTCCCGCGCGGAGATCACCGATGCGGCCATGGGTGAACGCGCCGAATGCGTGATGCTCAACAAGGGGCCGCACATCGTCGCGGCCATGCACACCCTGGACGACATCCTGCAGCGCATGCAGGCCCACCAGGACAAAAAGCGCTCGCTGTTGCGAGCGCTGGGGGCCTGGCAGAGGCCTTGAACCCCCGGCCCGGCACCTGCACCGGCTTGCCCCGCACAGGTATCGAAGGGTCGGCACGAAGACGGCGCATCGGGTGCCGGGAGGGGATTTCGGCTGAATCCGGCAATCCATCGGCCGAATCGCCTGCAACGCCCCAGAAAGAGAGGGTATTCGGCCGCAGGGTGACCTCCTAGAGTCGGCTCCAGTGTTTCTGCCGCGTCAACCAGGAGTCGCCATGTCCATCCCCCACCTTCTGCGCCGGACATCGGCCGCCACCGTGCTGGCCTTGGCCACGGTGCTGCCGGCTCAGGCCGAGACCCTGGTGTACGCCACCGGTTTCGAGGCACCGGGCTTCTCGACCGGGCCGATCGGCGGGGGCTACTATGACCTGCCGCAGTGGACCCACGCCAACGGCTGGTCGGCCTGGCCGAACCAACCGTACAGCGCAGCCCCCAGCCCCTGGGCGGTGGTGAGCGACCTGCGCGCTGCCAGTGGAACGCAGTCGCTGAGGATGAGCGTCGACGACAGCAGCAACAGCCAGATCATCGTCGGTCGCACCATCCCTGCCCCCGGCCTGCCCCTGGGCAACTTCGGCGTTGCGATGAACTTGTACATCGAGCAAACGGCCGACAGCGACGTGACCTGGTCCATGGGCCTGTCCGACGGCTACGCCACGCTGATCGGCATGTCCTTCCTGCCCGATGACCGGGTGCAGTTCGGGCATCGGCTGATGCACACGTCGTCGCTCTATACCCCCGGATTCGACCTGCACAACACCTGGTTGACGTTGCGCATGGAGTCGAACCCCGCCGACAACTCCAGCGTGCTGCTGACCGTCGCGGGGCGGGGGCAAACCTGGCAGCAGGTGGTCACCAGCCCGGGCGGCGCGGCCACGTCTTTCTACACCTCCGGGGCCTACCCCTCTTTCCCCCTCTACAAGGATGGCGTGGCCTACATGGACAACCTGCGCATCGGCAGTGACCTGGCTCCCAGTGTGCCGGTGCCCGAACCGCAGACCTGGGCACTGATGCTGCTCGGCCTGGGTGCGCTGGCGCGCAGCGCCCGGCAACGGGCCGGGCGCTGAACTGCAACCTCGATCAGAAGTTGTAGCGCAGACCCACGCCGAAGGCGCGCGGATCCTTGCCGGCGGCGGTCACGGCCGGGAAGTTGTCGGAGGCGACGAAGGTGCCCTTGGCGTTGTCGTCGTTCTGCAGGCGGGCAAAGTAGCCGTACACCGCCAGGCTCTTGTCGAAGGCATGGTCCACCTGCAGCGCAGTGGCAGAGACGGCGTCCTTGGCGTTGTCGGCCGACTCGCCGGAGCGGCCCAGGCTCAGGCGCAGCGTGGTGGCGCCCAGCGCGTAGGCACCGGTGGCCATCAGGTTGCTGGTCTTGCGGCCAGCGCTGTTGTCCAGGCGGCTGAACAGCAGGCCGCCGGTGAAGTCGGCCACCTTGATGCCCAGCACGGCCTTGTGGGCCTTCATCGCGGAGCCGTCCGCGGTGGCGGTCGGGGCGATGTAGTTGGCCTGCGACTGGGTGGCCAGGCCGGCATTGAACATGCCGTCGTTGTACTCCACCGAGGCACCCCACATGGCCTTGCCGTAGGCCGGCACCGTGGCGGTAGCAGCCTTCTTGCCTTCATCGGGCGCAAACGCCAGCTTGGCCACCACCGCATTGGCCAGCTTCGGACTGGTGTACTGCAGCATGCTGGTCTTGCGGGTGTGCACGTTGTCGAAGTTGGCACTGCCGATGGCCACACGCGAGGCCTTGCCGTGGATGATCACTTCTTCCAGGTCACCCTGCGCCCACAGGTTGTAGGCACCTCCGCCCAGGGTTTTCAGCGGCATGTCGTGGTTGCCCAGAATCAGGGTTCCGGCCGCACCACTCTTGATGCCGACAAAACTGTTGCGACTGGCGAACGCCTTGCTGTTGCCGGAATCATCCGGAGCAATGGCGGTTTCCACCTGGAAAATACCGCTGAAAGCAGGGCTGACCTTGTGTTCGCCACGCAGACCGATGCGGGAAATGAAATTGTTCACCGACATGCGGCTGGTGTCGCCGTCGTTGTTCTGCTCCAGCGCCAGATCGATGCGGCCGTACCAGTTGAACTCGGGGGACTGGGCGAAGGCGGAGGAAGAGGCCATCGACAGCGTCGACAGGGCAGCCAGAGCGAGAAAGTGCTTGCGAGCGTTGGAATGCATTTCTGATCCTTGATGTGGGATGAATCGAATGCCCGACGGAGTTTCTCTGCCCCCATTCAGACACCAGCCCACAGGATAGAAACGCAATATGGCAACCCGTTGAAACCCGATACCCCAACGGATGAAATGGGCAATTTCATTGAAACTGCCGCATTCCCGCAACGTCATCAGCCCTTCATATCCCTGTCAAACTCGAAAATTCACCGGAGCCAACCCGCCGCCGTCAAGGCAGGGTCACGCCGGCGGCGGTCACCACCGTCTGGTGCGAATACTCCGAGCGGGCCGGCCGCGCCACGGTGCCCTGCGCCACCACATAGTCCGCAAAGGTCTGGGTGTAGAGCAGGTAGGTGTTGACGTAAGCGCCGGCGGTGAAGATCGGCCCGAAGGTGCTGTAGCCGTCGCGGCCGGAGGCCACGAAGTCGTTGGTCACCAGCGTGTAGGTGCGCGCCGGATCGATGGCCGACCAGATGCCGGTGCTGCGATCCTTGACCTGCACGTTGCTGAAGCGGCTGCCCTTGGCCCGGGTCATGTCGAGGTCCCAGCGCAGGCCGGCCGCGTAGGGGTGCGAGCCGCTGGACTGGGCGTTGTCCAGGTGGTTGGACACCCCATCCTCCAGTGCGGCCACCATCTGCGCGCCGGTGACCTCCAGCTCCACCAGCACGTTGGTGAAGGGCAGCAGGGTGAAGGCGGTGTTCATCGTCAGCGTACCGGCGGCCACCGGAACGCGCACGCCCCCGGCGTTCTGCAGCGCGAAGTGGGCCCGCTTGCTGGCGGCCAGGAAGGCTTGCGCCACCACCTGGGCCGCATCGCTGCCGCGAGCCTGCAGGTTGGCTTCCGAGCCGGCTTCGATGCAACCGGCCACGCCATTGGAGCGGTTGGTCGATTCACCGGGCACCCGCACCAGACACAGCGCCTCGCTGGCGCTGCCGATGGTCTTGGCCTTCTCGGCGGCCACCTGCGCGGAGTAGCCGGCCAGGAGGGTGGCGGCGCCCGCATCCGGGGTCGTCACCTTCACACGGGCGTCGGCCGCCAGCGTGCTCGTGATCGCAGCCTGGGTGGCGCTGTCCACCGCCACGAAGGTACCGGTGGTGTCGGCGCGCTTGAAACTGTCGCCGATCACCAGCGAGGCGTTGCCGCCGCAGCTGTCCACCGCACCGGCCTGGTTGAACTTGACGTTCATCAGGCCGAACACCTTGCTGTATTCCCAGGCCTGGCCGATGCAGACGGTGGCACCGTCCTTGTTGGTCACCATCGTCGGGTAGGCGCCCGAGGCAGTCAGGCCCAGGGTGGTGAAGTCGCCCAGCAGGGTGTGGGAGTCGCCGCCGATGATGACGTCCACATCGGTCAGCCGGGCGGCCATGGCCTTGTCCGCTTCGTAGCCCTGGTGCGTCATCAACACGATGTGGCGCACACCCTGGGCCTTGAGCTCGTCGATGGTCTTTTGCGCCGTGGTCACCTCGTCCAGGAACTGCGTGCTGGCCAGCGGGCGCGAGGAGTTGCTGGTCTTGCCGGCGATGTCGATGCCGATGATGCCCACCTTCACACCGTCGTAGGTCTTGGTGATGTAGGGCTTGATCAATGACGTACCGGTGGGGTTCAGCGGCGTGCCGCTGGCAGGCACGACGTTGGCACCCAGCACCGGGGTCTGGCAGGCGCCGGTGTAGAGCATGTCGATGAAGTCGCGCGCCGCCTGGTCGCCGTCGTCGAACTCGTGGTTGCCCAGCTCGAAGGCGTCGAAGCAGATGGTGTTCATCATCTTCGCGTCGATCTCACCCTTGAAGAAGGTGTAGTAGAGCGTGCCGGTCACCGCATCCCCGGCGTGCAGCTTCAGCAGGTTCTTGGTGCCGGCCTGGGCATTGAACAGGCTGGTCAGGCGGGCAAAACCGCCCAGTTCCACCTGGGTGGACACCCCGTCGATCGTCAGCGCCACGCCGCTGAAGGGCTCCAGCTGAGAGTGGTGGTCGTTGATGTGCGCAATGTTCAGTTCGATCGCCGGGAAGGTCGGCGCAGCGCTCTTCTCGTCGTCATCGTCACCGGAACCGCAGGCCGACAACGAGGCCAGCGCGAAGGCGGACAGGGCGATGACACCGGCACGCAGGCCAGGCAGGCCGGGAAGGAAGGGATGTGCGGACATGGCGCTTTCACGGGAAGGTTGCAGACTGTGAAATGCTGCAAACCTTGCGTGAAACCCCCGTGACGGGCATCCCCGTTCTTCGCCTGCCGGGGCCCGGGCCAGAGCCCGGGCCAGGGGGGACGGTCAGACCTTGCTGCGCTTGGCCTTCTCACCCTTGCCTTTGGGCCGACCGGTCTTGACCAGCGGCACCGCCGCCAGGGCCTGTGCCAGGTCCGCATCGTCCAGGCTGGCCAGCAGCTTCAGGCCGGCCCGCAGCAGCTCGCTTTTCTTGATCGGCATCGGCAGGGCCAGTGCGCGGCGCTTGAGTGCGTCCAGCTGCTCGTACTCGTCCTGCGGCATGGTGAAGCTGTCGCGCACCACGTCGCAGTCCACCTCGGCACGCACCAGGCTGGGCAGCGCACGGGAGGCCGCCGGGGCAGCCACCTTCTTCGGCCCCGCAGCGGCCTTGTCTGCCGGCGCTGCAGCGGCCTTGCGGGTCGCTGCGGCCTTTCGCGGGGCCGGCTTGGCGGCTTCCGGCTGGGGAGCGTCCTTCTTCTCCGTCTGGGGAGCAGCCTTCTTGGCCGCACGCCGCTTCCTGGCGGGCGATGCGGGCTCTGCAGCAGGCGCCGCAGCGGTCACGGCGGCGTCCGCCCTTGACGCGGAGTCCGCGGCTTCAACGGGGGCGGACAGGCTCTCGGCGTTGCCGGTATCGGCGGGGATGGCGGGAAAGGCGGGAATGGCATTCATGCAAGCTCCTCAAAGGCCCCCTGACGTGAGGCCAGGAAATGAATCATACGGTATACCGCGTTTCCAGATCCATTCCACTCTCACTGCGGCCTGCACGAACCGACGTGGGCAATTCAGCCCGGTTGGTCGCGCCCCTTGACCCAGCGCCAGCCCAGTGTCGCGATCACCACCGTCAACGTGACGATCAGGCCCAGCATGACCCAGAAGCCATGCCCCGACTCCCGCAACGGCACGCCGCCGACGTTCATGCCGAACAGGCCGGACACCAGGTTGATCGGCAGGGCCAGCACCGTGACCACGGTCAGCATGAACAGTGAGCGGTTGTTCTCCTGCGCCACCCGGGCGCCGATCTCGTCCAGCATCGACTTGATGCGCTCCTGCAGTGCGGCCATGTCGCGCAGCACCAGCGCAAACTCCTCATGGGAGCGGTGCAGGTGCTGCACATCGTCGGCCGTCACCCAGCGCGGCGGGCGCGACAGGGTGCGCAGCAGCGCACTGGGCTCGGGCGCCAGCAGGCGCTGCAGCCGCACCATCAGGCGGCGCAGGCGCGCCAGCTCGCCCAGGTGGGTCTGGTGGCGACCGACCAGCAGGTCGTCCTCGATCGCGTCGATGCGGTCGGTGGCGCGCCGCACGATGCGCTGCAGCTCGTCGGCCTGATCACGCAGCAGGTGATCCAGCAGGCTGACGCTGCTGTCGAGCACCTCGCCGGACTTGACCGCCACCCGCAGCCGGTCCACCGACCGCAGCGGGTGGCGCCTGGCCGTCACCACCAGCCGTGGCTGCACACAGACCCACAGGGTGGAGACATCGCCGGCGTCGTAGTCGAAGTCGAACACCACATCGTTCATCACCGCCAGCAGCGCCTCCTCGTCGCGTTCGATGCGCGACGAGCGCGAGCCGTCCAGCGTGGCCTCGTAGAAGCTCTCCGGCAGCTGGGTGAAGTTCCTGAGCCAGCGCTGGGCTCCGACATGGGACAGGTTGACATGCAGCCAGACAAACCCCAGCCCGCTCGAGTCCGCCAGGATGCGCAGCAACGGCAGCGCCTCGCTGGCGGTGGACAGCGCGTGACCGGTGCGGCCATCGGCAAAATGAAAGCCGCAGATCAGGCCATCGTCGTCGGCGCCATAGGACTGGATCATGGAGGTTCGCCGCGGCCACCCTCGCACCGCCTCGCAACAAGCGGAACCGGCGCAGGCCACCCAGGCGCTGGGCAAACGTCAGAGTGTGGCCGGGCGATGTGGCAGGCGGGTGACAGATTTCCCACCCGGCGCACTACAGTCCGGTGAACCCGATGCGCCGGCTGCCCTCACAGGCCTCTCCATGGCAGCGCGGCAGTCCTTCTCCATCCTCTCCACGGTCTCCACACCTTTCCCACGGTCTCCATGAACCACCGCAAGGTCTTCCTCGCCGGCGCGACCGGTCTCATCGGCCGCGAGATCCTGCAGGGCCTGTTGAACGACCCCACGGTCAGCGAGGTCCTCTGCCTCGGCCGCCGGACTCTGGCGCTGCAACACGCCAAGCTGCGCAGCCAGGTGGTGGACTTCGCGGCCCTGCCCACCCTGCCGCCCGCCGACGAGGTCTACCTCGCGCTGGGCACCACCCTCCAGGTCGCCGGCAGCCAGCAAGCCTTCCGCGCCATCGACTTCGACGCCAACCTCGCCGTCGCCCGCGCCGCCCTGGCTGCGGGTGCCCGACGCGCCGGCCTGGTCAGCGCCATGGGGGCCAGCGCCACGTCCGGCATCTTCTACAACCGCGTCAAGGGCGAGCTGGAAGACGCATTGAAGGCGCTGTCCTTCGAAGGCCTGGCCATCGCCCGCCCCTCCCTCCTGGTCGGCGACCGCCACTCCCTGGGCCAGCCGGAGCGCCCGGGTGAACGCTGGGGGCAGGCCATCGGCCGCGTCCTCAGTCCCCTCATCCCCGCCAATTTCCGGCCCATCCCAGCCCATCGGGTTGCCACGGCGCTGCTGCGGTCGGTGAACACGGTGCGGGGCCTGCGCGTGATGATGTCCGGCGAGATGAACGTTGCAGCGGCTTGAGTTCAGCTGCGACGGTCGTTGACAGCTTCCCGATCCGCGGGAGTGGTTCCTCCCTGGCCGCCCGGCCTGCGGAGCCCGGCCTGCGGCGCAACGGGCGCTGCCGTCAACTCCACCCTGCCGCCCGTTCCCGCGCAGGGCGTCAGCTGCGGCCGGCGTTCTGGCGCCGCCGCCACAGCAGGCCGCCCAGCAGTGGCAGGGCCAGCGCCATCATGGGCAGGGGTGCCGGCTCCGGCACCGGTGCCGCTGCCAGGTAGTTGAATCCGCTGACCGAGGTGAAGGTGGTGCCCGGGTCATCGGGAACGATGTAGTACGAGCCGGTGTGCCAGATGTCCAGCACGGCGGTGGAAGGGGCTGCGGTGTCGCCCGGCTCGCTCAGGCGCAGCCAGGCGCCGAGGGCGCCGGAAAGGTTGAGCGTGGCACCGCTCTCGGCAGAGATCTGAACCCACCCACTGTCGCTGAAGGCCTGCGGGCCGGTGCCGCCGACGCTCACCGAATAGGTGTCGATGAAGGGCGGGAAGACGGAAAAGCCGGTCGGCGGTGCGGAAGCCGAGGTGATGCTGATCCCTGAAGTACCCCAGGCCTGCAGCGACAGATCGGCCGCGAACTGCATGTTGGCGCTGCCGGTCTGCCCGGCCGAACCGGTCAGGGTGTAGTACAGCTTGAAGACCTGCGGCCCACCGCCACCGCCGACGGTGACCTGGTCGTCGAAATAGGCAGCGCTGTCCGGGTCCCCAGCGCTGCTGGAGCCGGCCATGCCAGATGAGTAGGGTGCGGCCGTCTGCACCGTGGCGCGGGCGTGCAGGGCACCAAACTCCGCCCGGGCCTCCAGGCGGCTGTCCACGGAGCCGGTGCCGGGTACGGTGAACAGGGTGTGGCCGTTGACGCTGGTGGCTGCGGCAACGGGGCCATTCACCACGTAGCCGCCGTCGCCAGCCGAACCGATCGAGACTGAGGTGCTTGCCTGCGATGAGGTGCTGGCCGCCTGCGATGCCGCCGGTGCCAGCACCAGGCCGGTGCACAGGGCCGTGAGGGTGAGGGAAGAGCAAAAACCAATCAAACGTGTGGCCGACATTGGGGGACCTCCTGCAGCAGGTCGCCCAATCTGCTCCGGTCGCAGCGGATCTGCCAACCACCGGGTTGAGGGGGAAGGGCCTGTCGGCGTGAGATGCGCAGAGCGAAAGGACGGCGCCGGGCCAAATGGACAGGGGCCCGAAGGCCCCTGTGTTGGGTTCTCGTGCCGCGGCGGGCCTCGTTGCCTTGCTGTCTTGGTCTCAGACCGTGGCCGACTCCGCCTTCGGCTTGTCGCTCTTGTTGCGCGGCTCGATGTCCAGCCGGACTTGACCCTCGGCGTCCACATCGACCGTGAGGCGACCGCCGTCGGTGAGCCGCCCGAACAGCAGCTCGTCGGCCAGCGCGCGGCGGATGGTGTCCTGAATGAGCCGCTGCATCGGGCGTGCGCCCATCAGCGGATCGAAGCCCTTCTTGCCGAGGTGCTTGCGCAGCGCATCGGTGAAAGTGACCTCCACCTTCTTTTCGCCGAGCTGGCTTTCCAGCTGCAGCAGGAACTTGTCGACCACCCGCAGGATGATCTCCTCGTCCAGTGCGCGGAAGCTGACGATGGCATCCAGCCGGTTGCGGAACTCCGGCGTGAACATGCGCTTGAGGTCACCCATCTCGTCGCCACTCTCACGCTGGGTGGTGAAGCCGATGGTCGCCTTCTGCATCGTCTCGGCGCCCGCGTTGGTGGTCATCACGATGATGACGTTGCGGAAGTCGGACTTGCGACCGTTGTTGTCGGTCAGCGTGCCATGGTCCATCACCTGCAGCAGGACGTTGAAGACGTCCGGGTGCGCCTTCTCGATCTCGTCGAGCAGCAGCACGCAATGCGGCTTCTTGGTCACCGCCTCGGTCAGCAGGCCGCCCTGGTCAAAGCCGACGTAGCCCGGAGGCGCACCGATCAGCCGGCTGACCGCATGCCGCTCCATGTACTCGGACATGTCGAAGCGGATCAGGTCGATGCCCAGGATGTAGGCCAGCTGCTTGGCCACCTCGGTCTTGCCCACGCCGGTGGGGCCGCTGAACAGGAAGGCACCGATGGGCTTGTCCGGCTTGCCCAGGCCGGAGCGGGCCATCTTGATGGCCGAGGACAGCGCGTCGATGGCCGGATCCTGGCCGTACACCACGCTCTTGAGATCGCGGTCCAGGCTCTTGAGCTTGCTGCGGTCGTCGCTGGAGACGGAGGCCGGCGGGATGCGGGCGATCTTGGCGACGATCTCTTCCACCTCGTTGCGGGTGATCTTCTTCTTCTGCTTGCTCTTGGGCAGCACCCGCTGCGCAGCACCGGCCTCATCGATCACGTCGATCGCCTTGTCCGGCAGGTGACGGTCGTTGATGTACTTGGCCGACAACTCGGCCGCGGCCTGCAGCGCGCCCAGCTCGTACTTGACGCTGTGGTGCTCCTCGAAGCGGGACTTCAGTCCCTTGAGGATCTCGATGGTCTGCTCCACCGACGGCTCCGCCACATCCACCTTCTGGAAACGGCGGGACAGGGCCGCATCCTTCTCAAAGATGCCGCGGTACTCGGTGAAGGTGGTCGCACCGATGCACTTGATCTGGCCGGAACTCAGCGCCGGCTTGAGCAGGTTGCTGGCATCCAGCGTGCCGCCGGAGGCCGCGCCTGCGCCGATCAGCGTGTGGATCTCGTCGATGAAAAGCACCGCATGCGGATGCTCCTTGAGCTGCTTGAGCACACCCTTCAGTCGCTGCTCGAAGTCACCGCGGTACTTGGTGCCCGCCAGCAGTGCGCCCATGTCCAGCGCGTAGACGGTGGCATCGGCCAGCACCTCGGGCACGTCACCCTCGGTGATGCGCCAGGCCAGGCCTTCGGCAATCGCCGTCTTGCCCACACCGGCCTCGCCCACCAGCAGCGGGTTGTTCTTCCGGCGACGGCAAAGCACCTGGATCACCCGCTCGACCTCGTGCTCGCGGCCGATCAGCGGATCGATGCGGCCGTCACGCGCCTGCTGGTTGAGGTTCTGGGTGTACTGGTCCAGCGGGGAGCCCTTGCCGTCCGACTCTTCCTTCTCACCTTCGTTGGAGGAGGATTCGTTGGACTTGGCCGGCTCCGGCGGCTCCGACTTCTTGATGCCGTGGGCGATGTAGTTCACCACGTCCAGCCGCGTCACGCCCTGCTGGTGCAGGTAGTAGACGGCGTGCGAATCCTTCTCGCCGAAGATGGCCACCAGCACATTGGCGCCGGTGACTTCCTTCTTGCCGTTGCCGGTGGACTGCACATGCATGATGGCGCGCTGGATCACGCGCTGGAAACCCAGCGTCGGCTGGGTGTCCACCTCGTCGCTGCCTCCCACCGTCGGCGTGTTCTCCTTGATGAACTGCGTCAGGCTCTTGCGCAGGTCGTCGAGGTTGGCTGCGCAGGCCTTGAGCACTTCGGAGGCCGAGGGGTTGTCCAGCAGGGCGAGCAGCAGGTGCTCGACCGTGATGAACTCATGCCGCTGCTGGCGCGCCTCGACGAACGCCATGTGCAGACTGACTTCCAACTCTTGCGCGATCATGCGACCTCCATAATGCACTGCAGCGGGTGACCCGCCCTGCGTGCCGCTGCCAGAACCAGTTCCACCTTGGTGGCTGCCACGTCACGGGTGTAGACGCCGCAGACCCCCCTGCCTTCATGATGAATCTTCAACATGATCCGGGTGGCTCCCTCGAGGTCGTGACGGAAGTACTGTTGCAGCACCATCACGACGAACTCCATCGGGGTGAAATCGTCATTGAGCAGGACAACTTGATAGACGGGCGGCGGTGCCACCCGTTGCATCTGCCGCTCGGCAACAACCGACCCCTCACCGTCGTCCGGGGCGGACGGCTGCGGGGGCAACTCGGGAAGCTGACTGGCCATGGACACATTCTATAGAGCAGGTTCAACACGAGTGGGCGTGCGGGGCGTTGTGGATTGCCGACGCAGGATTCATTCCAGGCCCCTGACGGGGACTCTTCACCCATGCGACTTTTGCATTTCCTTGACAGCCCTTCGACCACCTTCCGAGAATCTCGACATTCAACAACAATGAAGTGGAGTTCGCTGTGGCTGTAGGTATCGTCAAGTGGTTCAACGATGTGAAGGGTTTCGGCTTCATCGAGCCGGAAGGGGGAGGTGAGGACGTGTTCGCCCACTTCTCCGCCATCCAGATGGAAGGCTTCCGCACCCTCAAGCAGGGCTCGACGGTGACTTTCGAGCTGGTGGATGGGCCCAAGGGGAAGCTGGCACAGAACATCATGTCGGCCGAACGCAAGGCGCCGGAACCCGCCTGAGGCCCAGGAACGTCCGAAGCGCCCCGTCGCAACCCCAGCCGGAAGCCGCGCCCCGCGCGGCTGTTTTCTGGGTGCCGTCACCTGCCGTGGCTTGCCCTCTGGGCGCCGAGCGCCCTGGTTCGGTCTGTGACAAAGCCGACAACGCGCACCACAACGAGGCGCTCTGCCTCGCCCGGCAGATGATCAGCGAACCCACCGCCCACGCCAAAGGTCGTCGATCGGTGCGCCCCTCTATGGCGCAGCGCCGATAAACTGATACAAACAGCAAAGCTGATTCAAACGGGCAAGCGGCAGTGTGGTGCTCAGTGCGCGTCGGTCGTTGGCCAGCCACCCAGGCTGCCATCACCCGCGAACAACGGGCTGTCGCCGATCGCCAATGAACCACTCGTGGGGGCTTGGATGGCGCAAGGCAATGCGACAGTTTGGCGGAACTGGCGAGGGCCGGGGCTCGCGTTGGCCTTGTTGGCCGGTCTCATCGCGCTGCCGCCAGCCCAGGCGGCGAAGCATGCTCTGCTGGTGGGCATCGGCCGCTATCAGGACCCGGATGTGACTCCGCTGGCTGGCCCGTCCCATGATGTAGCTGCCTTGCGGGACGTGCTGCAGCGGCGCTGGGGCTTCCGACCGGACGACATCCGCAGCCTGTTGGATGGGCAGGCCACGAAGGCGCGCATCCTGGCGGAACTCGACGATCTGGCCCGCCGCGGCGCACCTGGCGACGAACTGCTCATCTACTTCTCCGGCCACGGCACCAGCCAGCTCGACGCCGCAGTGGATGCACCTTCCGTGCCCCACGGGTCTGGCGCGCTGGTGGCCCATGACTTCAGCGCCGCCCCCGCCCGCCTGGCCCGCGGCGACGGCCTGGTGATCGGTCGAAGTGACCTGGTCCCACGGATCCTGGCGCTCGAAGCGGCTGGCCGACGCCTCTGGGTGGTGATGGACTCCTGCTTCTCCGGACAGGCGGTGCGAGAGGCCAGCGGAGCCACCCGCCCAGCAGAACTACCCAAACGCGCCATCATTTTGAGCCGGCCGAACGCGGCCGACGATCTGGCCCGCATGCGTCAGCGCATCGGCAATCGAGACGCCCCGCCTCCCTACCCCTACCAGGCCACAGCCTTCCTCTCCGCGGCCGACGAAGGCGAATCGGCCCGGGACCTCGACGGCAACGCATTGAAGATCCTGCCCACGCTGGACGGCAAGCCGCACGG
>Ga0154020_10003544_pt1 | contig 18748 bp, 13 predicted proteins | sample Klosneuvirus_201_FD_109709 | JGI IMG/M metagenome (GOLD analysis project Ga0154020, IMG submission 109709) | Active sludge microbial communities from wastewater, Klosterneuburg, Austria - Klosneuvirus_20160825_MG | ecosystem: Engineered > WWTP > Aerobic digester > Activated sludge | place... | reverse complement strand
TGCGGAACCACCACGGGCGTGAGCGTGGTGTCGTAAAAGCAGCTCATCGCGTAGTAGAACCCGGTCTTCGTCGGGTCGTTGACAGCGAAGGCGATGCCGCGCTTGAGGGTTTTGTCCGCCCCGGCGATGGCGGATGGAATGGAGGCGGCGGCGGCATGCCAGGCATTGTCCACGCCTTCAATGATGACGTTGCCGTTGCAGGCTGGCGTCCACAGGGCCTTGGTGGCGTTGAGTGCGTTCATGCCCGCGATGTAACCCGGACCGTTCTGGCAGAGGGGGTCGCCGATGATGAGGGCGCGGTATTGGTCAAAGCCAAAACCGGTGGGCCCGCCGGTGCCGGTGGCAGGAATGGCATACCAGTTTGCCGCCGACACCACGTCCACAGCGCAGCCCGGGAGGGCGAGCACGGCCGCAACGGCCTCCTGACTGGCCGCACCACCCGTAACGGTTTCATCAAGGATCAACACGCGCGGCGGGGAAGTGGCGGGAGCCGCGCGAACCCACGCTGGCAGGAGCAGCGCAAGGGTGAGCAACGCCAGGAGAACTCGAAGTCCGCTCATAATCTTACTCTTGCTCGTAATCTTAGTCCCCCGGGCTCCGAAGGGATTTAGAGTAATATTACGATTAATGGGCAGCACAACGCGCGAGGTTTGGAATGTTTTCATGGTGGACATGTGAATTTCAGGTTGGCGTTGGCGCATCACGGTTGTTGCACGGTGCGATAGAAACGGGCGGTATCGTTCGTCACGGTATCAATGATCATCACCACGCTGCCGTTGCCGTTGACGGTCTGGAGCGGCAGCCAGGTGCCGGTTGCGAGGTTGGTGGTGTATTCGATGGAGTAGATCTGGCCCAGCGCGGTCGGCACGTTGATGAGCACGGTTGTGCCGGTGACGCCCGCCGAAATGACGGGCGGCTCGTGGTCGTGGGCGGTGGCGGGCGCCAGCACGGTCAGTTCAACCGGATCGGAGGATTCAATCTCGCCGGCCTCCGTCGTGCCCGTCTCCAGTTCTGCCACCGCCGTGATCCGGTGAACCCCGGCCGTGAGATTGGTGATGGTGAGCTCGAATCCGCCGCCAACCGTGCCAATGGTCGCGTCACCGAGATGAATCGGGCCGTCGTAGAATTTCACCCAGCGCAATCCGCACGGGCCGATGGCGATGGCACGGGCCAGCACTGCGGTATTAGTCAACACGACGGAACCGTCGTAGGGCGAAACGATCTGCACACACTTCGGCGGCGGCATGGTCACCTTCGTCGAGCAGCAGGCAATGAAGTTGGTGTCGAAGGTGGAAAGGTGGAAGGTGTTTGTGCCCGGACACGGCGCGGTGCGCTGCACTTGCAGATTCAACGTGCGCGACTGGCCCGGGAGCAGGACGTTCGTCCCGTAAGCCGGAAGCATGAGGTCGAGCAGCGACGGCAGGAACGTGACGCAGTTCTGGTCCGCGCCGAAGCCGACGTAACGCAGCGGCCCGCCGGTGACGTTCTGAATCGTGATGGAGTAGTTGTAGGTGCTGACGAGGCCGACGGTGCTGACGAAGGTAAGTGAGTTGGTAATGACGCGGTTGCAGCACGCCGGGAGCGCCACGCAGTTCGGGATGCTGCAATTGAGCGGGCCCTCGTTGTTCGTATAAGTGCCGACGCGGAAGCAAAGGTTGGAAAGCGTGATGGGTCCGTTGATGCCGGTGGTGAAGTTTGTGCTCTGGCCCGTGGCCAGCGGCGGCACGAGGTTGAAAAAGTTCGTGGTGAAACTGACGTTCGTCGGGGCGTTGAACAGCGAGATACCCGTGAGCGGACTGCCGTCGAGGTTGGTGACGCAGAATTTGTAAATCCACGAACCGTCGGCGAGACATTCGAGGGTCTGGCAGCCGATGTTGACGCACGTGCCCTGCCACAGTTTGGTGGAGACGCCGGAGGTGTTCGTCTTGTCGTGGTTGTCGAGATACGAGGCGATGATGTAGTCGAGCCCCAACCCGCCGTTACCCATGTAGGTGAAGCACGCGACGCCGTTGGAGTCGGTGAGCGTGGTGAAGTTGGTGACGGCGTTCGGCCCGCTGATGATCGTGAAGGTGATGGGGACGTTGACCTTGGGGTTGACGTTCGTCGCGAGCGTGGCGCAGACGGTGTGCGGTGTGCCGATGTTGTTCGTGGCATGGGGCGGGCCGAGTTCGATGTTGCTTTTGACTTTGACGCCTTCGCCGCGCACGAGGATGTAGGGCACGCCGTTGCTGCCGTCGGTAGCGGTGTAAACGCCGTTGGTCAGCGCGATCGCGAGCACAACGAAGTTGTTGGGCCAGACGTCGAAGCCCTCGTGTGTGGAGCAACCCCAGTTGCTCAGTTCCGCATCCGTCAGCGGCGGCGACTGGGTGAAGATCGCGTGGGTGGCCACAATGTGCGCGTCATCAAAACAGGCGCCGCCGTAGTTGCGGACCATGAAGGTGCCGAAGCCGGTGAGGTGCGGCACAAGCGTCGCGTTGGTGGCGGGGGCCGTGTAATCGTAATAACAACTCAGCGCGTAGTAGAACCCGGTCTTGGTGGGATCGTTCACGGCGAAGGCGATCCCGCGGTTGATTGTCTTGGCCGCGCCGTTGGTGAGCCAGGCGTGACACGCATTGTCTATCCCGAGCAGGATGACGTTGCCCGACGCTGCCGGGGTCCAATTGGTCTTCGTGGCATTCAACGCCGTGAGCCCGGCGAGATAGTTGGAAGAATCGGTGCCGCAACTCGGATCGCCGAAGATGATCGCGCGGTATTGATCAAAGCCGAAGCCGGTGGGACCGCCCGTGCCCGTAGCCGGAATGGAATACCAGTTCGCTGCCGGAACAATGTCCACCGCGCAACCCGGAATCGCCGCCTGGGCCGCCAGCACTTCCCAACTGTTCGTGCCCCAAAAGATGGACTCATCCATGATCAATACGCGCGGCGGCGAATTGGTCGGCACGGCATGCGCCATCATCGGCAGGAGCGCGATGCCGAGCAACAACGTCAGGAGGCCGGGCGACCGACGGTTCGGAGTCCCGGCTTTAGCCGGTCCGGAAACTCCGTGCGCACCAGGGGACCGGCTAAAGCCGGAACTACTAGCGGGGCGAACGGGACCGGCGGACGACAGTTTTCGCGGAGATGGGTGGGTAGTCATGGCGGATAAAGGTTTCATGTTCGATTACCCAATCAGGGACGGCTCTCGGAGAGGGGGCGGCTGAGCTTCTGAAACTCACGCGACCGGAACGTCTAGGGCGCTCGCATCGAGGTCGGGACTGGGAACAACGCTGGGTTACTGTAAATCAAACTAAGGCGCAACATGAAAATCTCTCAACATCCGATAACAAACGACCGCCGACTCCGGGCGGCTTCCGCGTCCGCAGTCTGCGGCGGTGCGAAATGAGCGTCGGCTTGTGATTCTGGCGGGCGCGCGTAAGCTGCGCGGCGTGAAAGGTAAACTCGCATTGCCCATCGCCTTGATGGTGGTGTTCGCGCTGACGCGCGTGCCGGGCATGTTGCCGCTGGACTTCAGCGCTGCCTACGCGCTGGTGTTCTGCGCGGGGGTTTATTTCGCCGGGCGCATGGCGTGGTGGCTGCCGCTAATCGTCATGCTCGCCACCGATGTCGGGCTGAATTTCTTCTACTGGATCGATGGTGGCCACGAAGTTTGGACACCGCAGAACCTTGCATCTCTTTCATTTAACTACCTCGCTTATCTCACGCTCATCTGGCTGGGCCGACGGTTCAAACCGCAATCGTCGTTTGTTGCGCTGCTGGGCGGCGGCGTCCTCGGGGCGCTCCTGTTCTACTTAGTCACAAACACTGCCTCCTGGTTCTTCAATCCGTTTCAAAACCCGGAATACACAAAAACCATGGTTGGCTGGCTGACCGCCTTGACCAAGGGCACAGCCGGCTGGCCGGAAGCGTGGCAATTCTTCCGCAACACGTTGCTCAGCGGCGGGCTGTTCACGGGCCTGTTCGTCGGCGCGATGAAGTTAAGCGAAGCATCTGAGGAATCCAAAGAGGAAGCCAAGGAGCCGGAAGAAGCGCCCGAACCCCAACCCGAGGAAACCAAGGCGTGAAGATCGGCGTCATCTCCGACACGCACGACTTCCTCGATCCGCGGGTGAAGGAGTTGTTCGCGGGCGTGGATCACATACTCCACGCAGGCGACATAGGGACAGTGTGGATCACCTTCCAACTGGAACAGATCGCGCCGGTCACCGCCGTCCTTGGCAACACTGACCTCGGATTGGATTTCAAGGAAACGGAAATCGTTGAACTCGCCGGAAAAAAGTTCCTCGTCCACCATATCGTGAATCCGGAATCGCCCGAGGAGAAGCTGCAAAAGCGCATCGTCAAGGCTAAACCCGATGTCGTCGTGTTCGGTCACACGCACAAACAGTTCAACCGGCAACTGAACGGGACGCTGTATTTCAATCCGGGTTACGCGGGCCGTCCGAAGCTCGGCCATTCACGGAGCGTCGCGATTCTGCATCTGGGCACCGCCGACATTCAGGTGGAAATCCTGCCGCTCTGATTTGCAAACAGCCTCCCGACCATGCGCCCGTTCAATCTCATCGCCATCGCAAGCGGCCTCATACTGTCGGCGGTCAGTCTCAGCGCTGTTGAAACAAACACTTCCCCTGCCCCGCCGCTGAAGCTTTGCATTGCCACTTTCAATCTTCGCTACGCCAGCAGCAACACGCCAAACTCGTGGGCGGAACGCCGGCCGGTGATGCGCGATTGCCTGCGCCAGCTCGCACCGGACTTGATCGGCACGCAGGAGGGCGTGCACCAGCAACTGAAGGACATCGCCGCTGATCTGCCGGATCACGACTGGATCGGCACGGGCCGCGATGGTGGAAACAAGGGCGAGTTCATGGCCATCTTCTACCGGCGCGACCGCTTCGAGCCACTGACGACAAATCATTTCTGGCTCTCCGACACGCCGGAGATCGTTGCCTCATCCACTTGGGGCAATACCTGCAAGCGCATGGTAACGTGGGTGCGCTTCCGCGAACGGCGCACGGGACGCGAGTTTTATTTCTGGAACACGCACCTCGACCACGAAGTCGAAGCGGCGCGGCAAAAGGGCGCAGCGTTAGTCCGCGAGCGCGTCGCGGCGTTGAAGACAGATTTGCCCATCGTGCTGACCGGCGATTTCAACTGTGCCGGGGGCCGCAGCCACGCTTACGATACGCTGGTGAAGGAAGGCGGCTTCACCGACACATGGACCATCGCCAAATCGCGGGTGAATGAAGCGCTGAATTCATTCAACGGATTTCAAACGCCCAAGACCAACAGCGTGCGGATTGACTGGGTGCTGGTGCGCGGCGCAGCGACGGTCGACAAGACTGAGGTCGTGAACTTCTCCCAAGCCGGGCAATACCCGAGTGATCACTTCCCGGTTGCGGCGTGGCTGATGTTCAAGTGAGTTGCGCCCGCGCGTCGCTGACGCAGCGCCAGCGCGAGCCACAGCAGACCTCCGACCACCAGCGCCCCCGGCAGAATCAGCACCGCCTTCTGCAAACTCTGCCAATGATCCGAAAGCCGCCCGACGATCTCCGGCGACCAGACGTCCCCGAAGAGATGAATCAAGAAAATGGACATCGCCATCGCGCTTGCGCGGAGATTCGCCGGGACCGTTTCCAAGATGAGCGTGTTCACAGGACCGGTGCTGAGGAACAGCAGGAACATCGCCCCGGCCAGAAATATCATTGAAACGATCTGCGATCCGGCCATGAACGCGGCGAGGCTGAAAGGCACGCCCGCCAGAATCGAAAGCGCCAGCACCCACGCGTAGGCGGCCCGGTTGCGTTTGCGCCAGGCGGTGGCGGCAAATCCTCCCGCGAACGTGCCGATCAATCCCGCCACCACCAGCACCGCGCCAAAGAAGGTCGCCGCCGTCTCCTGCGGCACCGCATGCACGCGATGGAGGAAGGTCGGCCCCCAGTGACCGAAAGCGCCCAGGGCAAAGGTGTAGGCCACGTAGCCACCCACCACGAGCACATATTCCGGCAGGCGGAAGAGCTTGAACACGTCGGAGGGTCTGGGCTTTACCAGTTGCCCCGCTCCGTCCGCCGCGCCCCGCACGGGTTCCCGGAACGGCAGCAGCACCAGCGCCAGCAACAAGCCCGGCGCGCCCGCCCAGATGAACGCATGCCGCCAGCCCCACTTGGCCGCAATCATTCCCCCGATGATGGCCCCGAGCGCCGCGCCGACGGGCATGGCCGCGTAAAAAATTGTCAGGGCATTGTTGCGCTTGTCCGTTCCAAAGGTGTCGGAGATGTAGCTCGGACTGATGGTGGCATAGCTCGCTTCCCCCACCCCGACCAGCACGCGAAACCCAACCAGCATTGCAAACGTCCCCGCATAGCCCGTCAGCACCGTGCCGAGGCTCCACACGAAAATGCCCGTGCCAATCAGCCATTTGCGCGACGTCCGATCGCCGAGGTAACCGAAAAAGGGCGAAGTGATAAAATAACCGAGCATGAATGCCGTCGCGAGCCGACCGGACTCTGTATCAGTGAGATTGAGGCCCTTGTCCTTCGACGAAATCCATGGCAGCACCGCCGACAGCACATAGCGGTCGAAGTAGTTGAACAGGTTCAGCCCGGTCAGGATGAACAGCGTCCAGAACGGCGTGAGTTTTCGGTTCACGCGCGCAGTCTGACGGATTCAGTTCAAAAAGGCGAACTGTAGGTGAACCGACAAATCTAAAACGCCGCGCCGCCCGGCGCCGCGCCCGACGGAAGGTCGAGCAGGTAATGTTACTGCGGCCGCACGCGCAACTACTTCACGCCGCAAGGTCAAGCTCAGGGCGCTTCTTCCGGTGTGCAGCGCGACCAAAGTTCGGTGAATTTCTCAGCCGTTGCTTGAATTGCCGGCGACGCCGCAGTGTTTCCTCCGTCGAGTAAAGCTCCTTTACCAGCCGGAGAAAACCCGCCTGCAACTGATCCACCGCCATGTTCTTCGGCTGGAAATTGATGTCGAACAGCGTGCAAAGATCCCACGCGCCCGGTTGCAGGATGCGGCCGTCGCGCAGCAACCGTGCGTAAAGCGGCGTGCCGGGGAACGCCGTCAGAAACGTCACCTGCACTTCGTAAAGCCCCGACTCGCGCACAAAGCGCAGCACGTCGTCGAACACCTCCGACGTGTCGGCGTCGAGCCCGAGGATGAAGCAGCCGTTGACCGTGATGCCGTAGCTCTGAATCTTAGCGATGGCCGCCGCATAACGATCCGGTTGCCGTGCCTTCCAGTTGGAATTGAGGTCCATCCCTTCGAGGCTCGCACGCTTCGGACTTTCCAACCCGATCAAGACCTGCTGGCAACCCGAGTCGCGCATCAGGCCCAGCACCTCGTCATCCTCCGCCACGCGCACATCCGCCTCGGTGAACCAGCGCAGCTTCTCCGGCACCAACGCACGCAGCAATTGTTTGCTGTGCTCGCGGTTCACGAAGGAGTTGTCATCCGCAAACTCGATGAACGGTCGCGGCCAGATACGCTTGATGGCGTGAATCTCGGCGAGAATCTTTTCCACCGGTTTCACCTTGTAACGCGGCGTCAGCAGGATGGAACTCGCGCAGAACTCGCAGCGATGCGGGCAGCCCCGGCTCGTTTGCACCGTGATGCGATTGTATTTCGCCGGGTCGAGCAGGTCGAAACGCGGCATCGGCGCTTCGCGCAGATCAAACTGCCCGGCAGGCGACTGGACATAGCGTGGCTTCAACGCGCCCCGCTCAAAGTCCGCGAGCACCTGCGGCCAGAGCGGTTCGCCTTCGCCCATCACCACGCTCGTGCAGTATTGCCCGGCCTGTTCTGCGAGCGCGGACACCGTGATGCCGCCCATCACCACCGGAATTCCCCGGCTGCGATAAAAGTCCGCGACGTCGCAGGCCTCGAAGAATTGCGCGGTGAACGTGCTGATGGCCACGAGATCAAAATGAACCGGCAGGTTGTCCGTCTTCCGCAGGTCCGCGATCTCGTGATACTCCACGGCGAAACGTTCCGGCGTCAACCCCGCGAGCGTCAACAATCCGAGGCTCGGCAGCGAAGCGATGATGCGGTTGCGGTCCACGAAGCCGGGCAGTGTGAGACCGAGCTGGGTGAGTTCGGCGTTGTGCGCCCGCACACCACTCATCGCAATGAAGCCGATTCGTTTCATAGTTTGAAGACCTCCCAAAGCGTCGCCGCCGCGCCCGTAATGAGACTGAAGACGGGCACGCCGAAGAGCAGTTTGAACTTCTTGCTCTGCGCCATCAGCACGCAGCACAGCGGCATGGTGATGGCACCGACAATGAAGGCCCACGATGCCACAACCAAAGCGGTTCCTCCCGCGCCCAACCGTGGCACCGTGAGCCAGAACATGAAATTGACGAAGCCCGTCCCGAAGAACGCGATATGCGCCAGGCGATACAACCGGCGCTGAAAACTGCCGTAGCCGCCGAGCCAGTCCTCGCGATGGAAAAACAACCCAAGCACGAAGCCCGAAACGAACCCGAGCAGAATCCAAATCCAGGCGAGCGCGAGATTCAACTGGGCGGCGTGATCTGAAATGTTCCCGTTCACGCCGCCACCATAGCGACGGGCCGTGGTCAGGTGTTAATTGATAAACCTGCGTCGCACATTGAGCCGGGCGATACTCCCACAACAAGCCAGCTTCTCACTGGCGCCGCATGGAGAACGCCTCTTTGAACGCATTCGTGTTGGCCACATGTTTGAGAATAAACTTCTGCAACTCCTTGGTGTTCGCCGCCAGCACCAGCCGTTCACCATCCGGTCCGGCCGTGTAAATGTGCCGCAACGCACCCGGATGATCTTCAAGCAGCTCGTCCAGCCATTTGTGGTTCAGGGCCGTCATTTCCAAAGCCGGCTCGACTTGGGAGACCTTGAGCAGGTAATGCGGGGGGATATAATCGTCATGGTTTTCCAGCGGCATGGCATCCAAGAAGGTCCATGCCTTGAGCCGGAAGAAATGCGCCTGAAACTCCTTCACCTCGTCGCCATTTTTGATGGTCAGCTTGTAGTGATTCGTCCCGGCGCGGGCAAATTCCCAATACTTGTTTGTTTCGTTTGTCGCATCTGAATCCACCCAGCGACCGAGCAGCTTCGGTTCAAAGGCGACATCCTTGGCGGTGTAGTAGGGATAAACCGAAGTGACAACGCAGCCGGCCAGCGCCAGCAGACCGATCGTGGCCAGCGCGCCGAGGGCGATTTTACGGGGCGACAGGAGGTGTTTCAGTGTTTTCATGGTTGGACCTTTCATTGATGGTTAACTTCAGATGCGTCCAGATAATCAATGCTCGATTGCATCCGCCCGCAAGTCTGGGACATGACCGCCAAAGGAGTGAATTGATAAACTTGGCCACCCATTGAGCGAAGCAATGTCGCCCGCGAGATTGACTTCCACGCCCTGCTGAATAGCATGCTGCCTGACTTGGTTTTCGGTTGGCGTGCTCGTCTATCGGTTAGGACACGGCCCTCTCAAGGCTGAAAGACGGGTTCGATTCCCGTGCGCGCTACCAACTTCGGTTCTACTCAATAGAATCAAGCCTTCCGCGAGTTCTAGACCCTTCCAAAAACGAGCTAGTGCTAAAGCCTAGTGCTAAAACATCCTCCCATTTCACCTTCACTTACCATCGTCTAGGATGTGTTTTGAACGTAACAAATCTTCGATCGCCACACCTGTGCAAGACTCCGACGCCATGGAATTTCACGACCTGCATTCGCGAACGATCCGTAAATCGGTTTTGACAGCCAGGCAATCACACCATATCCATTTTCGGCCCCATGCCAAAGCACGACCCATATCGCACGCCGTCCAAGTTTCCGGTCCCGCTTGACGAGTTCCTGCGCCTTGTCGTCGGCGGAAGATATAAAGCAGACCGACTCAAACTCTATCGTGATTATCTTGGCGAATCCATCATTGGCGGATCGCTTGGCACGCTGGATTCCATCGAGCAAACCATCAAACACAATAGATCTCACGGCATACCGCAATTATTTTTCCGTGAGCTGCGTGAAAATTTTTTGGTTTGGCGTGCTATGAAGCGCAAAGCCCAAGGCCGCGCTGCCGCTAAGAAGCGCTGGGCCAAAGATTGACGCGCCTCGAAGCTGCAAAGTTCATTTTGCTAACCGCTCGTCCATTCCTGCACACTTGCGTGCCACCAGAACACCCAGCGAGTTGGCCGCCCACCAAATCCTTTTGATTTGCACGCTGCTGCCGCTCCCTGTTCAATCCAGCGATGGCACAACGGTGACTCAAGGCGATCCTTGGAGCGTTGCGCATAAGCCGACGGACTTTGAGTTAGACACGGGAATCCAATGAACGGGGCGGTAACACTTTCACAACTCGAATCCCACCTCTGGGAAGCCGCCAACATTTTGCGCGGGCCGGTGGATGCGGCGGACTTCAAGACCTACGTCTTCCCGCTCCTCTTCTTCAAGCGCATCTCCGATGTCCATGACGAGGAATATCAGGCCGCCCTCGCGGAATCCGGTGGTGACGAGCAATACGCGCTGTTTTCACAGAATTACGGATTTCAAATTCCCGACGATTGTCATTGGGAGGATGTCCGCACCGTGGCCACCAACGTCGGCCAGGCACTGCAAAAGGCGATGCGCGGCATCGAGAAGGCCAACCCGGAAACCCTCTACGGCATCTTCGGTGATGCATCGTGGACCAACAAAGACCGTCTGCCGGATTCCTTGCTGCGCGACCTCATCGAGCATTTCTCCCGCATCAGCCTCGGCAACCATGCCGCGAAAGCGGATATTCTCGGTCAGTCCTACGAATACCTGATCAAGAAATTTGCCGACGCCACGAATAAAAAGGCCGGCGAGTTCTACACCCCGCGCACCGTGGTGCGGCTCATGGTGAACATCCTCGACCCGAAGGCCGGCGAATCCATCTACGACCCGACGTGCGGCACGGGCGGCATGCTGATTGAAGCGATTCATCATGTGAAAGAGAACCGCGGCGACGCCCGCACACTCTGGGGCAAACTGTTCGCGCAGGAAAAGAACCTCACCACGTCGGCCATCGCCCGCATGAACCTGTTCCTGCATGGCGCATCGGATTTTAAGGTCGTGCGCGGGGACACCCTGCGTAATCCCGCCTTTTTTCTCGGCGACAGCCTCGCCACGTTTGATTGTGTCATCGCCAATCCGCCGTTCTCACTGGAGAAGTGGGGCGAGGAGGTTTGGACCAGTGATCCCTATGGGCGTAACTTCGCCGGCATGCCGCCGGGCAAGAGCGGCGACTACGCTTGGGTGCAGCACATGATCAAGAGCATGGCACCCAAGACCGGCCGCATGGCCGTGGTGCTGCCGCACGGCGCGCTGTTCCGCATGGGTAAGGAAGGCGAGATCCGGGAAAAGATTCTCGGCATGGATTTACTCGAAGCCGTCATCGGCCTCGGCCCGAATCTTTTCTACGGCACCGGACTCGCTGCCTGCATCTTGGTATTCCGCCAGCGCAAGGCGAAGGACCGCAAGAACAAGGTGCTCATCGTGGACGCCTCGAAGGAGTTCAAGACCGGCCGGGCACAGAACGAATTGCTGCCGGAGCACGTCGAGCGGATTTTCCAGTGGTATCGCAAATACCAGGACGTGGCAGGCATCGCCCGCGTGGTCCCTCTGGAGGAAATCGCCGCCAACGACCACAACCTGAACATCCCCCGCTACGTCGAACCCAAGAACGACCAGGTGGTCCTGACCGTGGAGCAGGCCATGAAGCAGTTGCGGGCGAGCGCCACAGCAGCATTCGCGGCAGAGGAAAAACTCATCGGAATTCTCAAACGGGAGGAATTGCTCAAATGAAAGATGCCCAAAAACCGGATCACGTCAGCCTCAATACCCTTGTCAATTACCTCCGCGACGGGCGCTTTGTCATCCCCGACTTCCAGCGCGAGTTCGAGTGGAAGCCGTGGGACATCAGCGAACCGATGCGGTCCATCTTCCTCGATTACTACATCGGTAGCCTCCTGTTATGGAAAGGAAAGCCTGAGAACTTTAGCGCCCTCTCCTGCGAGCCGGTTTACGGCTACCAAGGCAGCGGCAAGCCGGAATACATCGTCCTCGATGGTCAGCAGCGCCTCACGGCCATTTACTACGCCTTTCTTGCGCCGGATGTCCCGCTCCCGAATCGGTCCAACCGTTTCTTCTACTTCGTTCATGTGGACAAGTTCATGAAGGAAGAATACGACGAGGCATTCGGCTACGAATGGCTGACACGCCGCTGGGCCAAGATTCTCGCGAACAAGGAGGCGCAGTTCGCCGCGCACCTCTTTCCGTTCTCCGTCATCGGTGCGACCGGATGGGAATTGCCGAACTGGGTTCAGGGCTACGAAACCTTTTGGAAAACCAAGGTCACCGAAGCGGAAGCCGCCGGCGACGAGAAGGCCACGCAGTTGGCCCAAAACCACTGCGCCAATGCCAAGGCTTTCGGCGAGCTGCTGCAGGGCATCACCGGCCAGTATCAAATCTCCTACATCGAGCTCGATAAAGACCTCAAGGTGGACAAGGTCTGCGACATCTTCACCCAGATCAACAGCCGCGGGATTCGCCTCGATGTCTTCGACCTCGTCAACGCCCTGCTGAAACCAAAGGGACTTCAGCTCAAGCAAATGTGGCGTGACGCTGCGCCCCGGCTCGACGATGTCGAGACCGAGAAGATGAACGTCTATATTCTCCAGGTGATGAGCATCCTGCGGCAAGGCTACTGCTCCCCGATGTATCTCTATTTCTTGCTGCCCGGCCAGGAAAAGTCGGTCCGCGACCCCGATGGCACGCGCCGCAAGGAAGTTCTCATCCCTAACATTGCCGAATTTGAGACGCGGTGGAATGCCGCCGTCGATGCCTTGGAGGGAGCGATCAAGGTCCTAAAGCACCCGCAAGAGTATGGCGCGGTGAGTTCCAACTTCCTGCCCTACGTTTCCATTCTGCCCGTCTTTGCAGCGCTGCGCGCCCACAGCAAAACACTCCCGTCGGCCCGGCAGTTGGACGCCCGCCGAAAGCTCCGCCACTGGTATTGGGCTTCCGTCTTCAACAACCGCTATTCCGGCTCGGTTGAGTCCACCAGCTCCCGCGACTTCCTCGACATGAAAGCATGGTTCGACGATGACACCGCCGAGCCATCCCTCATCCCCGAGTTCGCCCAACGCTTTCGCAACCTTGACCTGCGCAAGGAAACCAAGCGCGGCACGTCGGTTTACAACGGCGTGTTCAATTTGCTCGTCCTCCAAGGTGCTCGCGACTGGATGACCGGCGATGTGCCGCAACACGGCGACCTCGACGATCATCACATCGTTCCGGATAAGTGGTGCAAAAACAACATCAAGGGCGGTCTCGGCAACTCCATCCTCAACCGCACGCCGCTCACCGCCGACACCAACCGTCACGTCATCAACTCGCGCTTGCCCAATGAATATCTGCCAGAACTGATCCAGCAAAGTGGCGAGGCCACGGTGCGCGGCATCCTGGAGTCTCACTTCATCTCGCCGGCGGCGTTCGACATCCTGCTGCGTGCCCCCTTCGGCCCAGACGATTTCGAGGCGTTTGTTGCCGAGCGCCAGCGCACCCTGCAGGATGCGATTGAAAACCTGCTGATCAAGGAGCGCCTCGACTTGCCGCCGCAACTGCGCGACCTCGACGCCGCCACCGAGCAGGTGGAACTGGCCGTGCGCAAGCTGGTGGAAACGACGCTGGGGAGCGACCTGTCGCAAATCCCCTCACACGTCCTGCAAAAGGTGGACGAACGCATCGCCCGGGCCACCAAGAAGAACGCCTCGCTCGACGCTGACAAATTCCAAACTCTGTCCGGGAAGCTGGAGTATTTCGATCTGCGGGAGTTGCAGGACACGATCACTGGCAAGACACCCTGGCCGCAATTTGAAACGCGCTTCGGCACGAAAGAGGCGCTGGCGGGCAAGTTCGACCAACTGGCCGAACTCCGCAACGGCATCCGCCACAGCCGCGCCGTCAATGAGGTGGTCCGCATGGAAGGTGAAGCTGCCATTGTGTGGTTCAAGCAGGTGCTCAACAAATGAGCCGCCATAGCAACGCGCCACTATGCTAATCGAACAAGCCTTTTTTAACCTTCCCGAGATCCTCGTTGGTTCCCGTTATCCTACGCAGGACTATGAAGGCGGAGTTGTGGCAGCATTTAGCTTGGCGGTCCTTCAGGAATTGAATGGAAGAAATGCCAACAATCCAATTAGCCACCTTGTTGCGGAGCGAATGTATCAGATTGAACGAGTCGCAAAAGTCGGCGACAAAAGATTCCGCTATCAGGAGAAGCCATTTCGCGACGCGAATGAAAGGCCGAGGTATTTACGAGCTGATCTGCATATCTCGCTTGGTGGATTGCGAATAGGCAGCGCGGCGCTTGCACGTTACGGTTGGCGTCACAGCAATTGGATCGAAGCCAAATTCTTTCGTGGCAGCCATAATGTCCACTCCGGAACGAAGCCAGCGAATGGAGGACTGCTTGCGGCTGATCTGCTACGGCTAATCGCCCTGCCTCCCGTCGAGCAGCCTACTCGAAAAGGGTTTTGTCGCTACGCTAAAGAAAACCCTCCGCAAATCAGGCGGCCTCAAATAATGACAGGGCGCTACCTGTTGCATCTTTATCAAGGAAACCCTCTGAAGTATCACGCAACCCGACGCAACAAAACAGAGACAAAGCCTGGCGGACAACGCAAGTGGCTCGAAGCTCTCTTGACTGAAGGAAAGCAGAATATCCTCACGCTCGACCTCAAAAACGAAGGGGATTCGTTCATGGCCCCTGTAAACTCCGCTCTCGATGCGATCGAATGCGAAGCTTCAGTCACCAATTTCGTGATTCGACCTCTTGACGACGCGGAGCGCGAGGATTCGTATTGGTGTGTGCTCACTCGGATCGATTCTTTCAAGGTGTCTATGGGGGATGATATCTGGCAGGTCGGAACTGACCAGATTGGGGTTGAGAGTTCCGGCGGCGCCAGTGAACGAATTCGATGCCATGTTGGGGATCATGTTCATGCAAAGGAGAAGGTGGAGGAACTCCCCCCTGGCCAAGCTGACATCAACGCCGAAGGAGAGGATGACGAGAACACAGATGCCGACGGCACGGAGGGTGGTGTTGCCCCCGTGGAACAAGATCCTGAGCCAGTAGCACCACAACCGGCAAATCCCAATTCGCAGGTATGACCCGCATCACCCAACAACAACTCGAATCCTATCTCTGGGGTGCGGCCGTGCTCCTGCGCGGGACGATTGATGCCGGCGATTACAAGCAGTTCATCTTTCCGCTGCTGTTCTACAAGCGCCTATGCGACGTGTTCGATGAAGAGACACAGGCCGCGCTAACCGAATCCGGCGGTGACAAGCGCTACGCCGCCGGCAAGGAGCAGCACCGGTTTCAGATACCACCCGAAGCGCACTGGCGCGAGGTGCGGCAGGCAGCCAAGAATGTCGGCGCGGCATTGCAATCCGCCATGCGCGCCATTGAAACGGCCAACCCGGACAAGCTCTACGGCATCTTTGGCGACGCGCAATGGACCAACAAAGACCGCCTCTCCGAGGCCATGCTGCGGGACATGGTCGAGCATTTCAGCACGCTGGAATTGACCGTCGCCAATCTGCCTGAGGACGAACTCGGCCAGGGCTACGAATATCTCATCAAGAAATTCGCTGACGACGCCGGCCACACCGCCGCCGAGTTTTACACCAACCGCACCGTCGTCCATCTCATGACCGAGATGCTCGACGTGCAACCGGGCGAATCGGTTTACGATCCGACGTGCGGCTCCGGCGGCATGTTGCTCTCGTGCATCACGCACTTGCGCCGGCTGAAAAAGGAATGGCGCAATGTCCGACTCTACGGGCAGGAACGCAACCTGATGACTTCATCCATCGCCCGGATGAATTGCTTCTTGCACGGCATTGAGGACATTAGGATTGAGCGGGGCGATACCCTGTCCGAGCCAAAGTTTGTCCAGGGCGACCGCCTCCAGCGGTTCGACGTGGTGCTCGCCAATCCACCGTATTCCATTAAGCAATGGGATCGCGACGCTTTCGCCTCCGACCCGTGGGGACGCAATCTCTACGGCACGCCGCCGCAAGGTCGCGCCGACTACGCTTTCCAACAGCACATCCTCCAAAGCTTGAATCAGAAGACCGGCCGTTGCGCGGTGCTGTGGCCGCACGGCATTTTGTTTCGCAACGAAGAGGATGAAATTCGCCGCAAGTTCATCGAATCCGACTTCATCGAAGCCATCATCGGCCTCGGACCAAACCTGTTTTACAACTCCTCGATGCAATCGTGCATCGTAGTGTGCCGCGCCTCAAAACCGAAAGGTCACCAGAACAGAATTCTCTTCATTGACGCCGTCAACGAAGTCACCCGCGAACGCGCCCAAAGTTTTCTCACTGAGGACCACATCAAGCGAATCGTCGGCGCGTATCGCGCTTTCCGCACGGAAGACAGCTTCGCCACTGTCGCCACATTGGACGACATCAAAAAGAACAAGTGGAGTCTGAACATTCCGCTTTACGTGCAGACGCACACAACCAAGGCGCTCACCCAATCGAACGGCTCGGCGACGAACTCTGAAGTTTTGTCCGGTTGGCTGGACGGCGCCACAAACGTTCGTGAAGCACTTGATGGAATACTGCCAAAGTTTAATCCAACAAACGCCCTGAAGGGATTTCGTCCTCGCAATAAGTTCGAGTTGCCAGGAATGGAACGAGCCAAATGGCAGAAGGTGAAACTCGGCGGCGTGTGCGAGGAAATCTCTGTCAGGGTTGACGATCCGGCTTCATCTGGAAAGGAACGCTTCGTAGGCCTTGAGCATTTCGATTCAGGCGAATTGAAAGTGCGCCGCTGGGGAACGACTGAAAACCTTTGCTCCGGCATGAAAGCATTCATGGCCGGTGACATTCTCTTTGCGCGGCGCAATGCCTACCTGAAACGTGCTTCACTTGTGGATTTTGACGGTCTCTGCTCCGGTGATGCCATTGTGCTCCGCCAAAAACCGGAGCGTATCGTGCCAGGATTTCTCGCCTTCGTTCTAAATTCTAATCGATTCTGGGAGTTCGCTATCGCCAACGCAGCCGGAACAATGTCTCGTCGCGTCAACGGTAAGACGCTCATGACTTTTGAGTTCGACCTCCCGCCGCTCGACCAGCAGCGCCGCATCGCCGAAATCCTTTGGGCGGTCGATGAAGCAAACCAAGCTAGCCTCGCGCTGCTGCCGAACTTGCAAGGATATCAACAGGCAGTATGGGAGGCGCACAAAACGGAGAAGGACGTGAAGACTGTGCGCATCGGTGATGTTGCCACCGTGGCCAATGGCTCAACTCCGAGCAAAGTCGAGAACCGCTATTGGGTTGGCGGGACTTTCCCTTGGCTGCCAACTGGTAAAGTTCACGATAGATTTATCAGCACTGGCGACGAGTTTATTACCGATGCAGCAATTAGAGAACGAAAGGCCAGAGTTTTTCCAAAGGGTTCGGTTCTCGTAGCAATGATTGGCCAAGGAAAAACACGCGGCAGTGCCGCATTGATGGAGATTGAGGCCTCAGTAAATCAGAACTTCGCCTGCATTATCCCGCGAGACATTGAAAGCCATTATCTCTTCTATGCTCTGGATTTCAGTTACGAGGCGCTGCGCAGGTCGTCACACGGCAGCAACCAGGAGGCTTTAAATTGCGGCTTGGTCGCCAATTTTCCTGTTCCATGCGCTCCGAGAAATCGCCAAGAGGAAATCGCTTCCGAGTTGATGCAATGCGAACAGGCGCAGGCCACAATTCGGAATCATTGCACTACATCGGCGAATCTGCTCACGGACTTCATCAACACGCTTATCTAAATATGAGCTTCAACGAATCCAACACCGTCGAGCAGATGATTCTCGACGCCTTGTCTGCCGACACCACCGGCAGCAGCCGGACGTTTGAGCTGAAAGACGCGCCCGGCTGGGGCGCTTCGCTCGGCGACAAGATGGCCGGTGCGGCTGCGCGCTGGGAATATGCGCCCGCCGCTGACGTCCCGCGTCAGCCCGGCGACGTGATGGTTGAACCATGGTTGCGCCTAGCCCTCATCCGGCTCAATCCCGAAATTGCCAACCAGCCCGATCGCGCCGACGAAGTGATTTATGCGCTCCGCGCTATTCTGCTCACGGTGCAGGCGGATGGCTTGGTCCGGGCCAACGAGAATTTCATGGCTTGGTTGCGCGGCGAGAAGACCATGCCCTTCGGCGCGAACGGCGAGCATGTGCCGGTGCGGTTGGTGGACACCGCCAACCCGGCCGGCAACCAGCTCGTGGTCACGAACCAATGGGTTTACCAGGTTGGCAGCGTGGAAAAGCGTTTCGACGTGGTGTTCGTGGTCAACGGTCTGCCCATCGTCATCGGTGAGGCCAAGACGCCCACGCGCAGCGCGGTGACGTGGTTCGACGGCGCGTTTCAGGTAAACGAGATTTACGAGAAGCAGGTGCCGGCCATGTTCGTGCCCAACGTCTTTTCCTTCGCCACGGAAGGCAAGCTGTTGCGCTACGGTTCCATCCGTATGCCGATTGACATCTGGGGACCATGGCGCACGCGGGAGAATGAGCCGGAAGGGTCGCTGGCCGACGTGCGGCGCACGGTGGAATCCATGCTCCAGCCGGGCGTGGTGCTGGACATCCTGCAAAATTTCACGGTGTTCGCCACCGACAAGAAGCATCGCCGTATCAAAATCATCTGCCGCTACCAGCAGTATTTTACCACCAACCAGCTCGTCGAG
>Ga0154020_10003543_pt1 | contig 18748 bp, 13 predicted proteins | sample Klosneuvirus_201_FD_109709 | JGI IMG/M metagenome (GOLD analysis project Ga0154020, IMG submission 109709) | Active sludge microbial communities from wastewater, Klosterneuburg, Austria - Klosneuvirus_20160825_MG | ecosystem: Engineered > WWTP > Aerobic digester > Activated sludge | place... | reverse complement strand
GGGGCTGACCGGTTTTGACAGGATGTTTGGGGGTGTATGCCAGCATGCAGGCTCGTGGGATGAGAGCCTTGAAAGATAGTCCTACAACCATAAGTGGCGAGAATACTTACGCCATGGCTGCTTAATTTGACCTAAGGTTAGATTAGCTTATTCGCTGATAAGATCGGTGGAGGCCATCATTGCCCGGTACTCTGTTTAGCGGTGCCGGAACCGCAGTGTCGACAGCATAAACTGGGCTTCGTTGTTGTTGCGCAACGTTGTTGAGATAACAGTAACTACGGATTTGTTTAGGCTGTTGCCTGGCTTGCAAGTTCCGACAATCAAAGGCAACTAAGCATGTAGAACGTACACGTTCAATTTCTCTGGACCAGGGTTCGATTCCCTGCAGCTCCACTTTACTCCATAAACGACTATTCCGTAGTCGTTTATTTCTTCCGTTGCCGACCCCATAAAGGTTACCTTACCAAACAGGGGAAACAAAAAGCAGCTTAAAACAGAGAAGCGATCATTGTTAATTAAAACAAAGACCGCCCCCCTACAGGCTGGCATGAAACCAATACAAAATTGATAAAACGGAGGTTTGTTTTTTATCAAAGAATCTGTGTAGAAATGATCGTGCAACGTATCCTATTCCACTAAATTCAGAAAAGTCAGGAGCACTAATAAGATCCAGTTAGATTTTAAAAGTTAAACGAAAATGGGTCTTTAGCAATTAAGTTACTAAATCTATTAGAATTTGACTTGATCTTAATTGAGAGTTTTCTTTCCTATCCCTTTTTAGAGGTTAGTAATATTAATTCAACCCTATAATGAGCCGTTTTTCATTCATTTTGACTTCATGTGCAGTTCGGGTTTGACTGATTGGAAAATAAAGTGGAACATGCGGCACATTTAAAAAATGAAGAAAGAGCATAAGAAGGGATTGTTCCGGTTGATTGTAGTATTCTTACTAGTTCCGGTTTATACCTTGGCTACGTTGGGATTTTTTAACTTATCCTTAACCTTTTTGCACAGAATTCCATTCCAATACAGCGTCAGGCAGGGTGAATTTCCAGAGTTAACGGTATTTACCTTTTCCGGTGATGAATTTACTGAACTTGGCTGGACCGAACAGGGCCGGGAATTCAGATTAGATGGAAAAATGTACGACATTTCATCTATAAAAAAAGTGAATGACAACTATGTAGTATCATGTAAGTATGATGTGGTAGAAAGTTTTGTAGTCAGTCTATTCACTTTTCAAAAAACCAATGCGATGACAAAGGATTTTCCAAAAGGGAAAAATGTTCGAAAAAATCTATTGCCTCAACATGTGTCCCGGCAACTACAGCAAAACGTAGGGGTTAATACTATACTTCGATGGATTTATTTCGAGCCGATCCTTCTGCTAACATCTAAATTTTATGAGGTGGAGTCACCTCCACCTGAATTAATTCACATCTCCTAAATCCAGCTTCTAATCAATACCGCATTACCCAGAGTTAAAGCGCTGTCGGTGGTGTGGTTTGCATTAAAGAAAGTAGTTTAGTAACAGTTATTGACTGTTAACAACCTGAGCTGCGCTACTGGTAACTAATTTTTTAAGTTAAGAAGCAAGCAAATCATTTTTACTGAGGTGAATTCAGTGTATGCATGTGCTTGTGTAAAAGAATAACAAGATGAAACAGATATACGTAACATTTATAGGAATTTTTATTAGCCTTTCTATGATGGCCCAATCAAGCCAACTGAAGGGAAAAGTATTTGATGGTGTTGATGAGCATCCACTGGCCAATGCGCACGTTCAATTTATTGGTGGCAATGTAACCACTACCGATAGTAATGGCGAGTTCACCTTACTTTGTAATGGAGCAGGTACCATCAGTGTTACCTTTGTCGGTTATCGCAGCGTTCGAAAGAAAGTAGAGAATTGCAATGATGAATTGGTTATTATAATGTCGATGGCCAATCAAGTGCTTGACGAGGTGGAGATCACTGCCACCTCCAATGTTAACCGTTCTATTCTTTACCAACCGGCATCTATTTCGAAGATGGGTGAAGCTGAAATAAAAAGAGGGAATGGATTGTTTCTGGACGATGCCATCAACACCAATGTTCCTGGTGTGTACATGTCAAAGCGCGGTGTTTCTTCGGGTCAGCAATTCAATATCCGAGGGTATGGTAATGGTGTTGGGTTTAAAGGAGCCAGCAACAATTTTGATGGGCAAGGATACAAGGTGTATTTGAATGGTATTCCGATTACAGACGCAGAAGGAACTTCCATTATGGATGATATTGACTTTGGATCGGTAAGCAATGTTGAGGTGATAAAGGGTCCTGCAGGATCACTCTATGGTTTGGCTATTGCCGGTGCGGTAAACCTTGAAACAAAAAGAGCCGAAAGTGGCAGTACTTCTGTTGGTCAACAGGTGATGGTGGGTAGCTACGGACTTCAACGATATACTACGCAACTTCAAATTGGCAAGGAACGTTCTTCTGTGATGATTAATTATGGCAATCAAAAGTCGGATGGGTATATGCCTCACCAAGCATCAAAAAAGAATTTTGTTAACGCAATTGGTAAGTTTAATCCCAATGCAAAGCAAACCATAAACGCCTACTTTGGGTATAGCAATAGTTACGATCAACGTGCTGGCGAATTAACCATTGCGCAGTATGAGTCGGGTGATTACTCTGGAAATCCAAACTATATTAAAAACAATGCGCACTCAGAGATAATAAGTTTCAGAACAGGGCTTAGCCACACATACAATTTTACCGATCGCATCAGCAACACCACAATACTTTTTGGATCTGGGGCAACCAATAATTCCAGTTCAGCAGGTGGATGGACAGACAAGACCCCGGTAAATTACGGTTTACGTTCCGCCATGGATATGAAATTTTCGTTAGGAACGAACATCAGCCTTAGTGGTATTGCCGGTATCGAAACACAACGCCAATATGCGCAGGTGATTGGTTATGGAATGGTTGCCGATAGTACTAACTTAAGTGGGTATAACATTATTGGCGCCATGAAAAGTAATCAGGCAACAATCAATGGAACTACTTCCTTATTTACCGAGTGGTCCTTATCCTTGCCGAGTGATATTTCAATAACGGCTGGGGTAGGAGTTAGCAACATGAACATTGAATTGGATAACCGCCTGTATGCGGCAGCCAATAATAAACCCAGTGGCGGAAAGCCTATGCATTATGACATAAGTTACGACAAGATGGTGTCTCCTCATTTTGCTATTAATAAAGTATTTAATAGTTCATTATCTGCGTATGCTTCGTATAGCAAAGGATACAAAGCGCCCGTAGGTTCAAACATTGTAATTTCTACAACCGGTGTATTGAATACAGGATTGAAACCAGAAATTGGTAATCAGTTTGAGATAGGCACTAAAGGTTCGCTAATAGATAGTAAGTTGAATTATCAGGTTGCCTTGTTCGATGCCGTGTTCTCAGATAAAATGACTTCTGTGGCGGTGCCTTTGAATGGCATGACAACGGCTTATACCTACATTGCCAATGGCGGAAAGCAAGATAATAAGGGGCTGGAAGTATCTGTAAATTACAATGCATATCAATCAGCCACTGGTTTCTTCAGTTCTTTTCGTCCGTTTGCAAACTTCACGTATTCTGATTTTAACTATAAAGATTTTAGTTATCAGCGAATTGTTGCTGGCCAGCCTGTTACCGAAGACTACAGTGGCAATGCCGTAGCAGGCGTTTCACCTATGGTGGCCAATGTGGGCGTTGACTTTTTTGCCAACGCAGGTTTTTATGGAAATGTAAACTACTCGTATAAAGATGCTATGCCTATTACTTCGGATGGTACACTTAAAACCAGTAGCTATAGCTTGGCTAATGCAAAAATTGGATATCATCATTTGCTGTCCAAGCATTTCGACCTGGACACTTATTTTGGAGCGAACAACATTACTGGTGAGCAATACTATTACATGGCTTTCATTAACCAGTTGCCCGATGCATACATTCCGGCACCCAACAAAATCAATTACTTTGGTGGAATAAATCTAAAATACATATTTTAATACCCGATCAGGAGACGGTGTTTTCATCGTCTCCTGATTTTAAAAAACAGATCCATGAGAATATCCAATCTTGTTTACGTTTTTATTATCGTTTTGATCGGTTGCGGGCGATTCTCCAACAAGGATCAAAAGAAAGAAAATGAAGTACGAATTGTGTGTTTGTCTAAACAATACAATGAAATAATTTATGAATTAAACGCACAGAAAAATCTTGTTGCCGTTGATCTCTCCAGCACCTATCCACCTGAAATAAAGGAGTTGCCCACTGTGGGCTACCATCGGGCATTAAGCACGGAAGGTATCTTGTCCATGAAACCTACCCTAATCATTCATGATAATAATGTAGGGCCAGAGCAAGTGATGAAACAAATGGAAGAGTTGAAAATTCCTATGATGGTTTTTAATACAAAGGGAAATGACATTGCGTCCGCAAAAGCGCTGGTAACCGAAATAGGAAAATATTTTGGAAAAGAGAAAGCAGCAGACTCGTTAAACGCAAAACTTGATGCGGATATGAAGTTAGCGGAAGAGGCACTTGCAAAATATACGGAGAAACCCAAAGTGGTGGTTATTCACTATGGCAGAGCAAACAACGTTTATCTAACAATGACTGAAAACAGCACTACGGCCGACTTGATTCGTATGGCTGGTGGTACAATTCCCATAACAGGCGAACGAGGTATGATGCAGCTTTCTTCAGAAGTGGTTGCTAAATCTGATCCGGATGTGATTCTCTTAACTGATTATGGATACGATCGCCTGGGCTCACCAGAAGAAATTAAATCATTGCCCGGAATAGCAGGTACACGTGCAGCTGCGAATAATAGAATTTATCGTGTGGAAGAACATGACATGGTTTATCTCGGACCCAGAACGGGCGAGGTGATACTCATGCTTCAGGAATTAATACATAGAAATGGAAAGACTCAATAAAAGAAATAAGACGCTATTCCCGGTTCTCATAGTTCTTCTGGTAGTTACTTTTTTTCTGTCTTTAAAATTTGGAGCTATTACTATTTCATGGACAGAGATACAATCTTCTATTTCCAAATGGATGAGTGGTGGTGAACTCACTTTGACTGAAAGAATATTTTTACAAATCAGATTGCCTCGCGCTTTTGCCGGAGTGTTGGTAGGTGCGAGTCTGGCTGTGGGGGGTGTGCTTATGCAAGCCTTATTTCGTAATCCTATTGTGGAGCCTGGACTTATTGGCACATCCAGTGGCGCGGCCTTTGGTGCCTCACTTTACTTTGTGTTAGGTTCTGTCATTAAATTTCATGCGGGTGAATGGACGTTGCCGTTAGCGGCTTGTATTGGTGGGGCGGTATCCACTGTGGCTGTCTTTTTATTGTCTCAAAACAAGGCCACGGGAAAGAGTTCTGTGGTGACGTTATTACTTATGGGTCTTGCCATCAATGCTCTCTTTCTTAGCGGTGTTGGGTTTCTTTCATACTTAGCGCGCGATCCGCAAGCGCGATCCATTACTTTTTGGAATTTGGGAACATTGTCAGGAGCCAATTGGATTTCGATCATAATCATTGGTGTGGTTACAGTAGTATGTATAATCATTTCCATGCGCTATGCCAAGCAACTCAATGCGCTGATGATGGGCGAGGATGAGGCAATTTTTCTTGGAGTTAACTTAAAGCAATTACAGGTAATCGTTATTACACTCAACGTGCTACTGGTTGCCGTGTCAACAGCATTTATGGGTGTCATTAGCTTTGTGGGCCTTGTGGTACCACATCTATTGCGGTTAATGGGAGGCTCGGACAATCGATTTCTAATCATTGGCAGCGCGATAGTAGGAGGTATTTTGTTAAGCATGGCAGATCTGGTGTCGCGATTGCTACTGGCTCCTGCAGAACTTCCCATCGGTATTGTCACTGCGCTTGTAGGAGTGCCAGTATTTATCACCTTGCTACGCAAAAAGCAATATTACTTTTAAGTTATGCTCACAGCAGAAAACATAACGGTTCGCATTGGAGAGAAAGTGCTTTTAGATAAAGTAGATGCTCAATTTCTACCCGGTAAACTCAACCTGATTATTGGGCCTAATGGAGCTGGTAAATCAACTTTGATGAAAGTATTGAGCCGGCAGATGACGAATTATGATGGCGAAGTATTGTATCAATCTGTGAATAGCAAAACCCTACGGGATAAAACGTTGGCGAGAATGCGGGCTGTACTTTCACAGAATATTGATTTGGCATTTCCGCTGAAAGTATGGGAAATAGTAATGATGGGACGCTATCCTCATTTTGCCGGAGCACCCAAACGAATAGATGAGGAGGCCTGTATAGCAGCCTTGAAATTTTTTGAAGTAGAAGAAATGGTAGAGCGAAACTACTTGACGTTGAGTGGAGGCGAACGTCAGCGTGTTCATTTTGCGCGGGTGCTTACACAACTTTGGTATCCGGTGCCCGGTCAGGGTCGTTATCTATTACTTGATGAACCATTAACCTTTTTGGACATCCACTATCAATTTCAGTTTATGCACAAGGTGATGGAACTGCTAAAGCAAAAAGATTTGGTGGTTGTAGGGGTAGTGCACGACTTAAATTTAGCAGCACGTTTTGGTGAGGTGATCCATCTCATCCATAACGGGAAACTGGTAGCCAGTGGATCTAAGGAGGAAGTGCTGACCGAGCGTAATATTGAAGAAGCTTTCAGGCTTAAACCCATCCTATACAGAGAAGAGAATGGCCTTCGTTTATTTTTTGAGTAGGGACGATATGATGAAAGAGTGGCTTAGATCGAGTTGATTCATGTTGCAACTAAGCGTCTAATCGAGTATATAAAAATTCATCTTCTCTGGACCAAGTTTCCCCGCCTGACTGCGTCACGCGGGCAGGCAAGCCTGCAGCTCTGCTAATAGCAAATCAACTAAAAACAAAAGCTCGAATTCCAATGGATTCTAGCTTTTTTTGCTTTAGCCTTAATTGAATTGAGCCGGATGAATGCAAGTGGCTTAATATTCTGCAAGTCAACTTTATACATTCTTTTTATTAGTTTAGAACGAAAATCGTGTTCTCTTTATGTTGTCAGCTATTCAAATTCAACAACTTCTAAAAACTATTTTTGGCATTACCGGTAACATCAAATCACTTCCGGGCGAAATAGACCTTAACTATTATGTGGTTGATGAGAGGAATAACAAATACATTCTAAAGATTGCGGGGTCAGAAGAGAAAAGAGAGAACTTAGAACTGCAAAATGCTTTCATGAATCATTTCGCCAATAAGAATTCTGGTTTACTTATTTCGTGCGTTGTAAATTCAGTAAGTGGTGAAGCTATTAGTCAACTTGATGATAATGGAATAAAAAGATTTGTGCGTTTGCTTACGTGGATTGATGGTCGCCAGTTTGCCCAGGCAAATCCGCATACTCCTCTTTTGTTGGAACGCCTGGGTGAGTTGTGCGGAAATCTTTGTTTGGCTCTTGCAGATTTTGACCACCCTGCTGCGCATCGTTTTATGAAATGGGATCCACAACAAACAGAATGGATCAACCCTCATCGTTCAAAATTTTCGGGCACGCGCAAGGAACTTGTGGATTACTTCTATTCCTTATTTGAAAATAATGCGCTACCCCGGTTGAACAAACTTAGAAAGAGCGTGAATTACAACGATGCCAATGACTACAATGTGTTGGTTAGTTTTGATAGCAAAGACCCTGTTGTGCCGGGTGTTATTGACTTTGGTGATTTAGTTTTTACGCAGACTGTGAATGAACTTGCCATAGTATTGGCGTATGCAATTATGAACAAGCCCAATCCGATGGAAGCAGCTTGCCATGTAATTCGCGGCTTCAATAGCAAGTTTAAATTAACTGAATGTGAACTTGCTGTATTGTTTACATTAATAGCAGCGCGGCTTATCATTAGTGTAACCTGCTCAGAATTAAATCGTATTGAAAATCCTACCAACGAATATTTGCAAATCAGTGATAAGCCTGCGTGGAAATTACTAGAAAAATTAAAATCAATTTCGCCTGCTTTCGCAGAATATAGTTTTCGAAATGCATGTGCTCTTGCACCTTGTCCTATCGAATCAAACTTTTTAACATGGAGCAAAGCGAATCAAAATAATATAGTAGCTCCGATTGAAATCCAAAACTTTAGTTGGCTTGATCTAAGCGTTGGAAGTCTGGACATGGGAAATGCAACCGAATTACTTGATGCTGATAAGTTAGATGAAAAAATTTCTTCATTAATGCGAAGAGACAAAGTTAATTTGGCGTTAGGTAAATACGATGAGGCGCGTGCTATATACTCCACACCGGCTTTTGAAGTTGCAGGAAATGATGGCCCATCCTGGCGCACTATTCATATTGGTTTAGATTTCTTTTGCAAAGCTGGAGAGCCGGTTCGCGCTGTATTGGATGGCACCGTGCATAGCTTTGCTAACAACAAAGCAGAGCGAGACTATGGGCCAACCATTATTTTGCAACATCAGGTTAATGACCAGTTTACTTTTTATACACTGTACGGTCATTTGAGTGAAAGCTCATTAGATGGCTTAGCAATTGGGCAACGCATAAAAGCAGGCAGTAACTTTGCACAAGTAGGCAAGCGAACTGAAAATGGAAATTGGCCGCCACACTTGCATTTTCAAATTATGTTAGATGCGTTGGGCAATGAGGGTGATTTTCCCGGAGTTTGTGTACCTGAGCAAGTTGAGGTTTGGAAAAGTATTTGTCCTGATCCGTGGTTGTTTTTAACCGGTGAGCTAACCCCCACAATAAAATCCATCCCGAAAGAAGAAATTGTTTCGTATCGCAAAAAGCATGTTGGCAAAAATTTAAGTATCTCTTACAACAACCCAATTAAAATGGTTCGTGGTGCCGGTCAATATTTAATTGATGATGCAGGCAAACGTTATTTAGATACGGTTAATAATGTTGCTCATGTGGGGCACGAACATGCGCGGGTAGTAGCCGCAGGCCAACGGCAGATGGCTGTGTTAAACACCAACACCAGATACTTGCATGAGAACATGGTGAAATTTGTTGAAGAGTTATTAGCTACCATGCCACCCAAGCTCAACGTTGCTTTTTTAGTAAATTCAGGTAGCGAGGCAAATGAATTAGCCATGCGCATAGCCAAGAATTACACAGGCCAAAAGGATATGATCGTGTCGGAGGTGGGTTATCATGGCAATACCAATGGCTGTGTGGATATAAGTTCTTATAAGTTTGATGGCAAAGGTGGTAAGGGTAAGCCTGATCATGTGCATGTCATTCCTATTCCGGATATGTATCGCGGACTTTATCGTGCCGATGATAGACAAGCGGGGAGTAACTATGCAGGGCATGTAAAGCAAGCGATAGTGCAAATGCAAAATCAAAAAAGAAATCCGGCTGCATTAATTTTTGAATCGGTTATTAGCTGTGGGGGTCAGGTTGAATTGCCAACTAATTTTTTAAAAGAAGCCTATATGCATACGCGTGCTGCTGGCGGTATATGCATTGCCGATGAAGTACAGACAGGTTGTGGAAGAGCAGGCGATTACTTCTGGGCTTTTGAACAACATGAAGTAGTGCCCGACATAGTAACTATTGGTAAGCCCATTGGAAATGGACATCCCTTGGGCGTTGTGGTAACTACGCAAGAACTTGCCGATACATTTAAAAATGGGATGGAATACTTTAACACCTTTGGTGGTAATCCGGTTTCATGTGCGATAGGATATGAAGTATTGCGAGTTATAAAAGATGAAGGGCTGCAACAAAACGCAAAAGTTGTTGGTGAATATTTAAGGGCCGGCTTGCGAAGGTTGATAAGTGATTTTGAAATTATTGGTGATGTAAGAGGCCCAGGCTTATTTATAGGATTTGAATTGGTGACTAACCGTATAAGCAAGAAGCCAGCCACTGAACAAGCTTCTTACTTTGCCAATCGCATGCGCGATAAAGGAATACTAATGAGTATCGATGGGCCTTTTAATAATGTGTTGAAAATTAAACCTCCCATTATTTTTTCTAAAATAGATTCTGACTTCTTGCTTAACTCCATTGAGCAAGTGATGAAGGAAGATTTTATGAAGATATAAGAGATTGAGTTTGCTATTATTTCTAAGATCGCTTTATGCTCACTTTAATTATGTGGGTTAAGTTCCTGTTTTACTAGTCTTTCCTCATTGGATAAAATTATTGGGCCTACTGCAGAAATACAGTGCAATAAGGTAACTTTTTCTCCAAGAAAAGCACAAATTCAATTTGTCTCCAGAATCGGTTTGTTCCTTTAGAAAAATATATAATATGAAAAAAGTAATGATCCTCGCATTCCTGGCTTTTGGAGTATGCCCGGCAATTGCCCAAAAAATCAAAGAAAGCGAAGTTCCCCAAGTTGTTAAAACAGCCTTTATGAAGGCGTATCCGGGCGCAAAGGGCGTAAAGTGGGATAAGGAAGCGGAAGGATTCGAGGCGAGTTTCGAACAGAATAAGAATGACATGTCTGTAGTACTGGATAAAATGGGTATCGTAAAAGAAGTTGAGACCGGAATTGCAAAAGACAAGTTGCCTAAAGCTATTCTTGAAATTCTAAAAAAGGATTTTGCTGATCATGACATTGAAGAAACAGCTATGATTGTTGCGAACAATGTGACTACCTATGAAGTTGAAGTGGAGAAAGGAAAAAAATCCTGGGATCTGATTTTCGATAGTACTGGAAAACTTCTTAAGAAAATTGACAAGGGAGATGAAATAGAAAAGGATTAGGCTTAGACTGAACGGACTGTTGAGTATTTCTAATTATAGACAACCCCTGTAACAATGAAAAGAATAGCTATAATGATCATTTGCATCATTTGCGTAGCATTCGTTTTCGCTCAAGGCCAAATTGGAAATAGAACTTTTGATGTATTAAGTATAAAACACAATCTGACGCCAGCCCAACGGCTACGAAATGTTGTTCTTGTTCCCGCAATTTTAATATCGGCCGGGCTTGTTGCTTACACTGATAATGAAGTACTCAGTAATATTGAAATGCGAGAAGAGCGGATGGAAAGCCATTCACAATTCCACACACATATTGATGACTATTTGCAGTATGCACCCATTGCAGCAGTCTATAGTTTAAGCGCAGCGGGAGTTAAAGGGAAAAATAATTTCGGAAACCGGACAGCACTCTTAATTAAGTCTGAGTTAATTATGGCAGCTATAACGTATTCTTTAAAAAAGATTGTTGCTGAGCCGAGACCAGATACAGGCGCTCCCGATTCATTTCCATCGGGTCATACAGCCCAGGCCTTTGCAGCGGCAACGTTTATGTCTAAGGAGTTTGGTCATCGAAGCGTCTGGTATAGTGTGGGCGCGTATTCAGTGGCTACAGGTATAGGAGTGTTGCGTGTGATGAATGATAGACATTGGGTGTCTGATGTGTTGGCTGGGGCCGGTATTGGAATTCTTTCAACCGAAGTAGCTTACCTTACACACCAATACAAATGGGGTGGTAAAAAAGGAAGAACTGTTATGATGCCATCTTACTCAAATAAATCTGGTGGAATTTATTTTAAATACACCTTCCGTTGAGGGAATAAATAGAACAATGAAATTGTCTAAAGGGAAAAAATTCTTACTACAAATATCTATTTTATGAAAAATTTACTTCGTTTGTTCTTTGCATTTGGGCTCATAGCAAGCCTATCAATAAGTATTGGGTTTGCGCAAAACCCTCAATTCAAACTGATTAAAAAGACTGTGCTCGGTGGAGAAGGTGGATGGGATTATCTGTCGGTCGATTCTGAAAATCGAAGACTATATGTTTCGCATGGCGGGCAAGTGGAAGTAATTAATGTTGATACTCATGAACGCGTTGGGGTTATCCCTAATCTGCAAGGAGTACATGGCGTTATTGCGGTTCCAAAAAGTGGACGTGGAATAACAACCAATGGTAGAAGTAATACAGCTACTATTTTTGATTTAAAAACTTTAGCAAAGATTGTGGATTTGCCTACAGGAAAAAATCCGGATGCACTTATGTATGATTCATTTTCTAATCGGGTTTTTGTTTTTAATCATAGTGATGTAACGGCAACAGCTATTGACATAGCGGAGGGTAAAGTAGTTGGCACCGTTGATTTAGGTGGATCCGCACTCGAGGCTGGAACCACTGATGGCAAAGGAACCATCTATGTAAACCTGGAAGATGATAGTAAGATTGTATCGTTTGACACCAAAACATTAACCATAAAGAATACCTGGTCAATTGCTCCTGGAGAGGAGCCCACAGGATTAGCAATGGATGTAAAAACAAAAAGATTAATGAGTGTTTGTCACAATGAATTGATGATGATTCTCAATTCAGAGACGGGTGCAGTAGTAGCACAAGTACCTATCGGGAAACGTGTTGACGGTCTGGTTTTCGACCCTAAATCAAAACTTGCCTTTAGCTCTAATGGCGAGGGCACGGTAACGGTGGTTCAGGAAATCTCTGCTAACGAATTTAAAGTAGTTGAAACTATTAAGACAGAACCTGGAGCGAGAACAATTGCAATTGACCCTAAAACTCAGCACATATTTCTTTCAACTGCTCAATACGGAACTCCCCCGGCAGCAACAGCAGAGAATCCTAACCCAAGAGCACCAGTCATTCCTGGAACGTTTATGGTTTTAGAATACGGTAAAAAATAATTACTTCCGGAATGAAATTACGGCTGTCGTTGACATTAATTCTTTTTGTATTTAGTTCAATAGAAAGTAATGCTCAAAAAAATCTTCAGTACTTTATCGAACAGGCCAAAGCTAACAGCCCGCTGATTGCGGATAATAAAAATCAGATAGCGGCCACCCAAATAGAAATTGATCGTCTGAAAGCCTTTTATACAAAAGCTCAAATTACGCTAACAGGAAACTACCAATTCTCCCCAATTCTTTCGCGCGACAATGGCAATAAAGAAGTGGTACTTAATCCAGCAGAGGCAGTCAACTATTCAGGATATGATATTGCAGCAAGTAATGGGGGAGTGTATCAAGGCTTAATCAACTACAATCAACCACTGTTTAATGGCGAACGTTATAAGGCATCGGCAGCACAAGCATTAATCAATTCTAAAATTAATGAAAATACCATTCAGCTTACTGTGCATGATTTGGAAAAACTAATTACCGATCAGTATATTTTATGTCTTCAGGATCGTAAACAGGAATTATACTTCTCAAGCCTTATCTCAATTATTACAGAACAAAAAGCAATTGTTTCAAAGTTAGTTCTGAATGGTATAGCCAAACAGTCGGATCTGTCACTTCTTACTATCGAATATAAAACTCAAGAAGTTGCCTTAAACTCTTTTCAATCAACTTACAAACGTGACTTATTAGACTTAACTATTTTGTGCGGATTGCCCGACACAACGTTTCAAATTCTCGATGACCTTGATTTGCAATTGAATCAGAAAATTGTCGGTTCAAAATTTGTCGAACGATATCGATTGGACAGCTTAGCGCTGATTGCAACACAAAATGTATTTGAATTGAAGTATAAACCATCTGTTGGGGCCTATGCCAATGCGGGATTAAATGCTGTTTATGCGCCCACCATTCCCAATCGTTTTGGAGTTGCTGCGGGTATAAATTTTACCTTAAATATTTTTGACGGCAATCAACGAAGCCTTTCGCAACAGCGAACTTCGGTTTTAATGAAATCTACCCAAGCGTATAGAGCATTTTTCACCACACAGAATGAAGTTCGAAAAAACAGAATTTTGAATGAATTAAAATCAGTTTCTGAACGATTAACCTTAGCAAAGGATCAGCTTAGCGAATATCAAAAACTTCTTGAGTTTTATAAGCAGGAGTTAAGCCGCGGTCAAATTTCTGTTATCAATTATGTTGCGACTTTAAAAAACGTAGCGACAGCCCAACGTGATTTTCTTTTACTTCAGGCGAACGAACAACTTTTGATCAATCTTTATAACTATTGGAATTGGTAAACTATGCAAACAAATTCTAAATCCATTCTGATCATTGCATTCGCGGTATTTGCGTGTAGGCAGCCCATACCCGAGGAAGAAACCTCTGTGGTGGCAAAAGTTTCGGTAAATGTTGTTGAATTGACGCAAGGAAGTGTTCAAGATGGAATAACACTTTCGGCCAATACACTTTACTTAAATCGAAATGTCGTTACGGCCACAATACCCGCTTTCATCACGCGGGTAAATATTAAACTAGGACAATCAGTTAAACGTGGGCAAGTACTTTATGAATTGCAAACCAAAGAGGCCAAAGCATTGGGCGATCAGGCAGTAATGCCTGATTCATTGTCAACTACATTTGGAAAAATTGAAATAACAGCCCCGTCAGCCGGCATTATTAGTACGCTCGATAAACAGCAGACAGGAGATTACGTGTTAGAAGGAAGCCAACTTTGCACAATAGCCGAGAGTGATGCGTTGGCCTTTGCCGTTAATGTTCCGTATGAATTTAATGACTATGCAAAGGTAGGGATGCATTGCACGCTCGTATTGCCGGATAATTCTGTTCATGAGGCACTATTTAAAACTCCACTAACAACGATGAATGTTTTAACTCAAACTCAAATAGTGTTAGCTAAATCCCGGGAGCCACTTTTCCTTCCGGAAAATCTTATTGTAAAAGTAGTTGTTAACAAGAATGTAAAGATTCAACAGCAAGTACTTCCCAAAGAGTGTGTTTTAAGCGATGAAATGCTTGAGAACTTTTGGGTGATGAAACTTTTAAATGACACAACCGCAATACGAGTTAATGTTACTCTGGGAAATAGGAATCAAACAAATGTGGAGATTGCTGCCCCCACGTTTGAGGAACATTCAAAGTTTCTTGTTTCTGGAAATTACGGAATGCCCGACACAGCATTTGTGAAGGTAACAAACCAATAATGGATTTCTGAAATGACCGAATCGAAGAATTATTTCCAGATTTTTACTAAGCCAATTTTATTCGTTTCCATTCTGTTGGTTGCTGCAGGCGTCTTTTCGTACACCCGAATGCAAACCAACTTGTTTCCCGAAGTTTTATTTCCACGCATTACGATCATAGCCGATGTGGGTCAATTACCCATTGATCGAATGATGATTACGGTAACAAAACCAATAGAAACTGCTGTTAAAAGAGTTGCGGGTGTAACCATTGTTAAAAGCAGCACGAGCCGGGGAACGTCTACGATTGATGTTTTCTTTCAATGGGGTTCTGATACTTACGGTAAAAAAACACAATTAGAAAGTAGAATCAATGAAATAAAAAACTTTCTGCCACCAGGAGTTAATCTATCCATAGAGGCAATGAATCAATCGTTGTTTCCTGTTTATGGATACACCTTAGAGAGTCCCTCCCATAGTCAGGTTGCATTGCGCGATCAGGCCAATTTAGTCGTCCGGCCAATTTTTTCGCAGGTGCAGGGCATCTCAAATGTGGTAGTGCGAGGTGGGCGAGCAAAAGATTATGTAATCATTCCCGACCCTATCAAACTCTCTTCACTTGGGCTTACACCCAATAGTATCATCGCGGCCTTTAACAATAACAACTATGTTTTATCAAACGGGTATGTAGCTGACTTTCGAAGACTATATTTATCGCTAACCGATACCCGGGTGAGTGATATTGAAGAACTTAAGAATTTGATCTTGAAATATGATGGCAATCGAATTATTAAAATAAAAGACATTGCCCAGGTTGAAGTGCAGGAACAACAAGAATTTGTCATTATAAATGCGAATGGAAGCAATGCGGTTCTAATTGATTTAGTAAAGCAGCCAGGAATTAATTTGGTTGATTTTGCAAAAGATGCGGAAGCCAGAGCCATCGAAGTAAGGAAGATTTTACCAAGTGGATATGAGTTAAAGCCATACTACAATCAAAGTGCTTTTGTTGAAGATAGTGTGGACAGTGTTATAAAAACAATTTATGAGGGATTGTTCCTGGCACTGATTGTGATGGTTGTTTTTCTCCGATCATGGCGATCAAGCTTAGTTGTTCTCCTTACTATTCCAGTTACAGTTTGCTTTACCATTCTGGTATTATACCTGGCTGGCATCTCTATTAATATTATGTCATTAGGGGCTATTGCCGCCTCCATCGGCTTAATTATCGATGACGCGATTGTTATCATTGAGCAGATTTACAGAGGTCATGAAGATCATCCTGAGAAAGATAAGTTCACAATCGTGAAGGAATCTATTCACGGTTTGTTTCCAGCCATGATTGGATCATCACTCGCCACGATTGTTATTCATTTTCCATTTAGGCTAATGAGTGGATTGGCTGGAAGTTTTTTTAAAGAACTTTCGGATACTATGCAACTAACCATGGTAACATCATTTTTGGTTACTTGGCTGCTGTTACCTGTTTTGCATTTAATAATTGGCTACAAAACTTCCCTTAAGCCACATGTGCATCATTCAGTTTCCGATTCAGTTGATCGGTTGAGGTGGTTGACTTGGTTTTTTAATAAGCCAATTATCGCCATGCTGTTAGTTGTATCGCTGGTTTCTTCTGCGTGGTGGGCATCAGGCAAACTAGAGACCGGCTTCTTGCCCGAGTTGGATGAAGGTACCATTGTGCTGGATTACATTTCACCCGCAGGAACAACATTGGAAGAGACAGACGCCATCTGTCGTGAAATTGAGAAAATTGTTTCCGTTCATCCAGATGTGGAAGCCTATTCCCGCAGAACGGGAATTCACATGGCCTTCAAAAGCGATCCAACAAATATTGGGGATTATTCTATTCAACTTAGAAAAGATCGGAAGAAAACCACCGATGAAGTGATTAGTGAATTGCGTAGAGAAATTGCAGGCAAGGTTGTAGCGATGGAAGAAATTTCCTTTGGCCAAAGAATCTCTGACTTATTAGGAGATTTAATGAGCACGCCCCAGCCCATTCAAATTAAAATCTTTGGTGATAATTACGAGATATTAAAAACTTTTGCGAGAAGAACGGATACACTGCTTCAGCAAATTCCTGGAATTGTTGATATTAATAATGGGCTAGTTACAGCGGGTCCTTCTATGATCTTCTTTCCAGATCAAGAGAAATTGGCATTATACAAAATATCATTAACAGATTTTCAAACTCAACTTACTGCTTATACAGGAGGTATTCCATTAGGGATTAATGCTAATGTTCCAACTCCCTCGCCCTTTCAAGCAGCCATGACAGGCGGGCTTCAAATTGGTCAGGTACAAGATGGCGAACAGATGCGTAGAATTTTGATGCGTTTTACTGATTTCAATGACAATGACTTGGAAAAAATTAAGGAGCAGTTAATATTTCTTCCTGATGGATCAACTCGTCCTTTAACTTTCTTTTGTGAAGTAAAAATTCTTGCAGGAGAAATAGAATATCGAAGAGAGGATTTAAAATCTGCTGTTATTGTAACAGCCCGTTTAGAAAATCGTGATTTAGGTAGTGCTATTAAGGATATACAAAAGACATTAATGAAAGAGTTGGCGCTTCCGCAAGGGTATAGCATAGCCTATGGTGGAGCTTATCAAGAACAACAGCAATCTTTCAAAGAGTTGTTGACTATTCTTAGTCTGGCCACCTTGTTGGTGTTTGCTGTTTTGATGTTTTTATTCAAGGAATGGAAAATCTCCCTTCTCATTCTATTTGTATCAGTCATCGCAATTAGTGGCTGTATCCTGGCTTTATTTTTAGTTGGAATACCCTTAAATGTGAGCAGCTACACCGGCATTATTATGATTGTTGGAATTATTGCTGAGAATTCTATTTTCACAGTTAACCAATTCAAACAGAATATGAAGCTGACTGGCGATGTCGATCAATCGATAAACTATGCAATCGCTTTGCGAATAAGGCCTAAACTTATGACTGCTATTGGAGCAATTCTGGCATTGATGCCACTTGCTTTAGGTATTGGGTTGGGCGCACAAATGCAGCAGCCATTGGCTGTTGCTGTTATTGGCGGATTTATTGCCGGGCTTCCGCTTTTATTATTGGTCTTTCCAAGTTTGATAAGGTTGCTTTACTCCAAATCGGCTAATCATCGGTAGGCAGATTGTCTTCTAAATAAAAAAGGTTGGTATCACTACCAACCTTTTTTATTTAATGAGTGTTAACTCACTTCTTCTTTTTAGCTGCCTTCTTTGCAACTTTTTTCTTAGCAGCTTTTTTAGCTACCGTCTTCTTAGCGGCCTTCTTTGCTTTTTTTGCCATAGCATTTTTGTTTTTTAGTTAAACATTTATTAAAAACTGAGTTGAAATAAATAACAATTTGCTTATAAAGCAAATGTTTGTGCTTGGTTTCAATGTTTGCTAAGTAGTTTATGAGAAGATCATCAAATAATTCTTTGATAGAAAATTATAAGTACTTATGAATAAAATAAAAGTTAATGGACACAACAAAGTAAAAAACGTTGCGATTCAGTGCGTATGAACGCTTTTTATGAGAACGCTTATTTATGATTGATAATTTTTTTTCAATGATGGTGATATGAAATGAATGTATTGTTAGATAATGAAGCGAAAAAAAATAATTAAAAATATTTTAGTCGTAAAGGTCAATTTATTATAAAATGATCCGATTATCATACATTTGTGGTGCGCTTCCATTTTTTCTGGCTCCTTCTTACTTAAAGAGATAAAAGGTATGCGTTACATGGCTCCGTAGTACAATGGATAGTATTTCAGATTCCCCTGCCTGCGTGACGCAGTCAGGCAGGGATTCTGAAGATGTAGGTTCTAATTTTTTTTAGTTCTTACTTAAAGGG
>Ga0154020_10003542_pt1 | contig 18750 bp, 12 predicted proteins | sample Klosneuvirus_201_FD_109709 | JGI IMG/M metagenome (GOLD analysis project Ga0154020, IMG submission 109709) | Active sludge microbial communities from wastewater, Klosterneuburg, Austria - Klosneuvirus_20160825_MG | ecosystem: Engineered > WWTP > Aerobic digester > Activated sludge | place... | reverse complement strand
GCTCGGCCCGCGACCCCGCTGACCAAGAGCCTCCCCGCGCTCCTGGAGTATGCGGCCTGCTACGCCGTACTCATTCGCCAGCCGATCGGGATTCGGGATCCGGTGCTGCTCCAAACCGAGGTCGTCAACGAGGCGATCGGCCGCTGCGACGCGGCGCTCAAGGCCGATCCGAGCTTCGCCGACCCGCGCGCGGCCTTGGGCCTGGCCTACGCGCTCAAGGGCGACCAGAAGCAGGCGGAGCAGAACCTGGCCAGCGTGAAGGACTCCGCCGCCTTCCTCCCGCTGTATTCGCTCGGTAAGTTTTGGGTCCTGAGCCGCTACTATGACGCGAACCTCGCGGCGGAGATGCTCCAGAAGGTCCTCGGGGAGCACCCGGGATTCTTGCTGGCTCGGGGATATCTCGGGGATACTTACAATAAGATCGATCGCAGCAAGGATGCCTTGGCCGTATTTCAAGGCTATCTCGAGATCCTTCCCTCCAACCCCTGGGTGCTGTCGCGGATCGGCTATACCTACTCCAAGCTCGGCGATCACACCCAGGCCTTGGAGTGGACCAACAAGGCGCTGCGCCTCACGCCCTCCGACTCAGAGATCTTGCTCGAGATGTCCGGGCGGCTGGTCGACGCCGGGCGCAACGATGACGCGCTGGCGATCTTGAAGCGCATCGTAGCCGACGGCTCGGCGCGCGGAGAGGTCCACCTCCGGATCGGCTACATCCTCATCCTCCTCAAGAAGTACGCGGCGGCGGAGCAGGAGCTGGTCCGGGCGATCGAGACCTCGACCGCGCTCGGGGAGTGGAGGACGCGGGGGCGAGCCCGCTATGATCTGGCCAAGCTGTGGATGAAGCAAGGCGCGCCCGACAACGCGATCCGCCAGCTCCAGTCCGCGATCGACGAAGGCTACCGGGACACGGACAAGTTCGCGGTCGACCCCGACATGAAGCCGCTCCTCGACAACCCGCGCTACCAAGCGATGATCCAGAAAGTCTCGCGCTCGGGTCCCGAGTACATCGCGCCTTTCGTGGTCAATGCCGCCAGCGGTGATATCGCCGCGGCCGAGCAGCCCAAGAAGGCGCTGGCGATCCAGTTCTGAGACCGGCGTCAGCGGCTCCCTGTACTCTCCGTAGGTGCTCGAGTTCACGGGGAAAATGTCGTTGGGGCGAAGGGGCCCAGGAGAATGCTGGGATCGTATGTCTAGCCAGGTCACAGCTGAGCTACGATCCCGTGGTGCACCGGCAGCTTTGGCTTGTCTTGCTTCTCGTGGCTGCGCTGTGGGGCTGTGAAGGCCGGATCGGCGCGGGCCCTCCGCCGCCGCCCGACCCTAGCTCCCGCGACGCGGCGGTGACGATGGTCGACGGCGGCACGCTGCCCGGAGCCGACGCGGCCGTGTCGGTCGACTCGGGTCCGGCGCCCTGTGCCCCGATGGCCAACGCGGTGCCCAAGCTCCTGCGCCTGAGCAACCATGAGTATCGGAACATGGTCTCCGATCTGCTCGGCGCTCCCGTCGACGAGGCCTTGTTCGCGCGCTGGACTCCGGTGGCGGAGGTCTACGGCTTCGACACGATGAGCGAGACCCGCGTCGATCAGCAGGCGCTGGAGGAGCAACTATCGACCGCCGAGGCCCTCGCCAAGATCATCCTGGGGACGCCGGCGGTGACGGCCCACTGCCCCGCGGTCGCGGCTGAAGAGACCCCCACCTGTGCGCTGAAGCCGACGTATTCGGCGCGCGATGACTTCTCCGATACTCAGGCTCGCGACTGCTGGACCTACCTCGACACCAGCGGCGCGCTGATGATGTTCGACAACACCCGGTCGTTGTGGCGCAAGGAGCCAGACGAGACCGCGCTGCTCTGGCGCGACGGCGCGCATCCCGGCTCCACCGTGGATGTGCTCCGCCGCTGGGAGAGCCCCGTGACCGGCACCGCCACGATCAGCGGCAGCTTCGCCGACGCCGATCCGGGCGGAGGTGACGGCATTTTGGTCTCGATCCGGCACAACGGCGTTGAGGTGTACTCCCAAGATCTGGCCAACGGAGCGTCTGCCAACTTCAGCCTGCGGCGGACCGTGGCCCGCGGGGATCACGTCGACTTCGTCATCGCCAAGAAGGCCAACCCCAGCTATGACACCACGGCTTTTTCAGCCTCGATCGTCTTCACCCCGACCCCGCGCAAGGCGGCCTGGACCTGGTCGAGCTGCACCGAGCCGCTGATCTCACGCCTGGCCAGCCGCGCTTTTCGTCGCCCGGTGCGCGCCGATGAGCTGAGCGACTATCGGGCTCAGTATGAGACCTCGGTGCATGATGCCGCCGCGGCGGGCTTCTCGGAGCCCGTGGACCTCGCGCTGGAGGCCTCGGTAGAGTCCGTGCTCCTGTCGCCGAACTTTGTGTTCAAGCCGGAGCTGGTGCCGGGCGGCCTCGACCCCAGCGAGCGCGGCTACGCCATCGCCTCGCGCCTCAGCCTGTTTTTGCGCAGCTCCCTCCCCGACGAGGAGCTGTGGACCTTGGCGGGCAGCGGCGGGCTCAGCAGCCCGGCGGCGATTCGGGCCCAGGCCGAGCGCCTCCTGACCCAGGACGCTCAGCGCTTCGCCACCAGCTTCGGCGGGCAGTGGCTGGCCTTTCGCGACCTCGGCATGCACCCCTTGGCGGAGTCGATGCGCACCGAGTCCCGTCAGGTCTTCCAGGCGGTGCTCGGCGAGGGCCTGACCCCGGATCGCCTGCTTTTTCCCGGCTTCACCTTCGTCGACGCGCCCCTGGCCGCCCACTATGGGCTGACCGTTCCCCCCGGCCGGGTGGCCACGACCCTGCGCGGCGGCATCTTGGCCCAAGGCGCCTTCCTCTCCCGGACCGGCGAGGGGTCTGAGTTTCGCCGTCCCATTCACCGCGGTCTGTGGGTACTCACCCGGCTGCTCTGCCGCTCTCTGCCCCGGCTCGATCCGGCCACCCGGGAGGAGATCAACATGTCCTTTGGCACGATCGATCCCACGCTGCCGCTCCCGGCTCGGATGAAGCTCCACCGCGATTCCTCGACCCGCTGCGGCGCTTGCCATTCACACATCGATCCGATCGGCCTCGCCCTGGAGAAGTTCGATCCACAAGGGTTGTGGCGCACGACTTATGCGGATGGCGCCCCGATCGTCAGTGACCTCGAGCTCAACGGGACGTTGGTCCGTGACCCTTACGAGTTGGCCGACGCGCTGGGGACCGCGGCCGAGTTTAGGACTTGCGTGAGCACCAAGCTCCTCACCTTCGCCCTGAATCGTGGGCCGGTGGACGGAGAGCAGTGCGTCATCGAGCGGCTGGCCGAGCCCCTCTCCGGCGGGAGACCGACGCTCCAAACCTTGGCGGTCGACGCGCTCATGAAAGGGATCGAGCTCACCGAGGTGCAGCCATGAAGACCTCCCGGCGAACCGTGCTCAAGTGGATGGGCCTCTCCTTGGCGCTCCCCGTGGTCCCGGGCTTCCAGGCTCAGGCGCAAGCGCTCCCCACGCGGCGGCGCTTCATCGGCGTTTACGTGCCCAACGGCGCTCATATGCCGAGCGGGGCTGACGGGAACTGGACCTGGACCGAAGCGCTGGAGCCGCTGGTGACGCGGAACCTCCAGGGCAACACCATGATCGTGCGCAAGCTGTTCAACGGCTTCCCGGGCGCCGATCCCCACTGGCAAAACTGCGCCGGCTTTCTGTCGTGCGAGCCGATGGTGCTCGGCGATCCCGGCGTCGCGCGCTGCGGCAAGACGCTCGACCAGTTCGTCGCCGATCGCCACGTCGGCTCGATCCGCTCGCTGGAGGTCGGGGGCATCTACTATCACGTCCACCCCCTCAACGATCACCCGGGGTATTCCAACGACTATCTGAACCGCATCTCGTGGCAGGAGCCGGATAAGTTCCGCTCTCCGATCCCGAACCCGGCCCAGATGTTCGCCAAGCTCTTCGGGGGGCAGGAGGGGAGCGCGGCCCAGATCGCCTATCTCCATGCGCGAAAGCGCTCGGTGCTTGATGCGCTGCACAAGGACGCGACGCGGCTGTCGGGCCGGCTCTCGGCGACCTACCGTCCGGTCCTAGAGTCCTACATGCAGACGGTGCGCGAGGTGGAGAACAGCCTCGCCCAGGGCGGCTTCATGTGTACGCCCAACTTAGCGGAGCCAACTCAGGATTTCTCGAATCCCAACGTCAACTATCTTCTGCGCTTTCAGATCATGCACCAGCTGGTGGTCTTGGCCATGCAGTGCGGGCTCACCAACGTGGCCACGATCATGTACGGACCGGGTGTCTCGGAGGCCATCAACTTCCCCGAGATCCTGGGCGGCGGACTTGGTCATCACGCCGTGGCGCATCACCAAAACGCGCAGGCCTCGATCGACCGGCTCAAGCAGATGAACCGGGTGCAGGTCGGGCTCTTGGCGGACCTGCTGGAGAAGCTGAAGGCGGCCAACCTGCTCGATGAGACCTTGGTGATGTACGGTTCGGATATGTCGGACGGCAACGTGCATCTGCAGGATAACTTGCCGATGCTCTTGTGCGGCGCCGGCGCGGACCTGCGTTTTGGGCAGGAGATCGTGCCGGCGACGCCGCGTCCGCTCTCGGACCTGCACGTCGAGATCGCCGGGCTCCTCGACCTGGGGATGATGCTGGGCTCCTTCGGGAGCGGCCCGTGCCGGAGCACGGGACAGCCCCTCGGGATCCACGTCTAGGTACTAACTCAGGGGCAAACCAAGGTCCTCAGGCCGCTGGTGCGCCGGCTGAGCTCGTTCAAGGAGCGCGGTGCGCCCGTGACCGGGTCGAAGACCGTGGTCCCAACCAAGAACGACGAGAGGAAGGCCTCGCCGCCCGGGAAGCGCGGGGTGATCTGCAAGAAGAAGGTGTTCGTCTCCGGTGAGTGACACCCGTTGCAGGTGTTCTGACTGAAGCGGAACCGCGCCTCGTTGTTGGCAATCCCCGGGGCAATCCAGGAGGCCAGGTCGTTGAATACGGCGCCGGCCGCCAAGGGCGAGCCCTGGAAGCTGGCCGAGACTTCGTGGGTCTCGGACAGGATCGACGACTCATTGGCGTTGACGAAGGAGGCCAGGGTGTCGGTGCCGTTGAAGCTGAGATCGGGGGTCCGATCCAGCGTCGAGGGCGCCAGGCGGCCCGTGACCGGAGATAGTCTGAACTCGCGCAGCTCCCAGCGACGGTTGTCGCCGAGATCAATCTCGTTGGTGCGTACGCTGTTGATCGCGCTCCCGTTGGTGGCGCCCGGCCTCGCGCCTCGTCCCGCGAAGCGCTCGGTGATCAGCTCCAAGGCGGCGTTGTACTCTTCCGAAGGGAAGGGCAATCCACCCAGCGCGTGCCAGGCCTGGGCCCAGTCATTGACGCCGTCGCGGGTGGCGATCGGGAGCTTGTACTCGAAGATCATCGTCGCCTCGAGGGGGAAGGTCCCGCCCGGCGCGTTGAAGGCGAAGACGAAGCGACCTTCGCCGGCGTCGCCTTGCGCCGGGTTCTGCAGATCGAGGCGGTTGACGATGGCCTGCAGGGTGAATGGGGCGGCCGATAGATCGAGCTCCCCGTTGATCCGAGGCCAGTTGGCCAGGATGAAGGCCTGCATGCCGGGCCGCGCATTGACCGTGAAGCCATTGATGGTCTGGGGCACGGTGAAGGTGGTGAGCATCGCCTCCACCATGGCCGGGGCATCGCCGGGGGTCGGCGCCATGCTCTCGACCAGGTGACGGAAGGTCCAGCTGCCTGCGCCCGTGGTGCGCAGCGGATCATCCACCACCGAGGGGTTGGTGATCATCAGCTCGCGCGAGGGGCGGACGCGGCAACCGCTGTCGGCCAGGACGAAGTCCACGCTGGTCGAAGCGAAGGCCCCGGTATTCTGAGAGAAGACCTGGAAGGGGATCGTGATCGTCCCGGGGTCCACGGTGTCGTCCGCCGTGGCGCTGAGGGTGAAGTTCGTCGACCCGCCCGCCGCCAGCTGCGGTACCGGCAGGAACCCTGGCTGCACATCCAGACCGTTCTGGAAGATGTTCGCGGCGAAGAGGAAGTCGCTCGCCCCGCACTGGGGGGAGTCGTTGTTGGTGATGACGACGTCATAGTTGGCCGGCGTGCCCGGGAGCGTCGGCGCGCTCACCAAGGGCGTGGCGCTGATGCTCGGGTTGTTCCGCACGCAGAGCAGTTGGTTGATCTCTTCGGGCGTGAGGGCCCGCGCGTCGAGGAAGGCGTTGTCGATCTGGCCCCGGAACAACCGGTGCGTTCCGTCATTGCCCATCAGGATGGGGCCGCTGCTGTTGCGGATGGGGCTTCGGACGCGGGTGCTGCCGACTTCGAGGCCGTCGACGTAGAGGCGGAGCATGGCCCCGTCATAGGTCGCCGCTACATGCGTCCAGCGACCGACGACCGCGCGATCGCGGCTGCTGACCACCGCGGCGCGTCCCGGGCCGAGATCGACGACGAAGCGATAGCGGCCGCCGTGGATGGCGAGGACGAAGGCGCTCGAGTCATCCTGGCGCTTTCGGATCAGCGAGCTGGTGTGCTGGATCGAGCTCGGATTGAACCAACCCGCGACCGTGACGCCCGTGTTGAAGAGGAAGTTCGGTTGATCGGGTACCGTGATGATGTCTTCGTTCGGGGCCGACAGCGAAACGGCCTGGCCGGAGATCCCGGTCGCGCAAGCCACGTTGACCGCGCGGAACGCCGTATTGCCGCTCGGGCTGGAATCGCCGAGGTTGGTGCGGCCAGGGTTACAGTCATCGAAGGACCAACTGCCCAGTGCGCCGAAGCCTCCGCCGTCGCCTAGGCCTGCGTCGAGCTCGATACCTCCGCCGTCCCGATCACCGATGATTCCAGCGTCGGGGCCGGTGAAGCCTCCGCCGTCAGGACCGCCGAAGCCGCCCCCGTCTTCGCCCCCGATGATGCCCGCGTCGGGACTTAGGCCGGCGCCGGTCTGGGCCGACTTCTGCCCGGCGAGGGGCTCATCGTGCAGGAGGGCCTGGAGCTCTTCCTGGCTCGAGTTGTCACTGGAGCCCGCGCCACACCCGGCGGCTCCCAAAATTACAAAGGACAGTGCTATTCGTTTCATGTTCCTCGGTGGCCGCGAGCGTTCTGTGTTGCGGCTGACCTTAGTGTCCTCACCTCCGACGAAGCTTCAGGAAAAGTGCGCCTCGCCGACGATTCTTCGGGGCGCCGCGAACATCGGCTCGACTCCGGGGACTAAGTGACCAAGGCGGAGAACGGTGACTCTGGTTCGAGGCCGAGCCACGGATCCTCGAGCGGCATGAGGAAGAGCTCGCGATAGATCCAGTCGGTGAACTCGGACTCGGTTTCGGGCGCGGCTCCTTCCGCGAAGAGTTCATGGATCTGCCGGTGGAGCAGATACTCGTTGCGCAGGCCGTCCTCGGCGATCGTTCGCTCGAGGGGAGAGATGCGGTCGAGGAGCGGCATCTCCACCCGCGCCTTGGTCAGCGCGAGCACCCCGGCCTCCCGCGCGCTCGGGAAGCGGCGACTCAGGCTGCTCTGGGCCAGCACTCGCCAGGTCTCATCGGTGACCGGGTCTAGAGCGCTCCTACCGACCGCCTCCAGGGCCCGCTCCCATGCCTCGTCCAGGCGCTCCAGGGCGCGGCGGTGGGCCCGGGCCAGGCCCTGGAGCTGGGACAGCTCCAGCGCGCCCTGGAGGGCTTGTAGGAAGGCCGCAGCGGGGTACATCCCCGGGACCGCGTCGATGGGCCGTCCCTGAGGGTCGAGCACCAGGTGCACGCTGTTGCCGGTGAGCGTGCGCTCGATCCGCCGACCATCGCCGAAGTCGATCGTGACGATCGGCACCGGCCGAACCGAGCGCCAGTGCAAGATGAAGCCCTCGCGGAGCAAGGCCCCGATCTCGGGGTCTGGGTACAGCATCGCGCGAAAGAAGCGGCTATTGGCGCAGCTTCTGGCCTCATCGAGGCGGCCGAGGAGGCGCAGGGAGAGGATGGGTTTGTGCTCCCGGCGCGCGGCGGTGATCGCCGCTGGGAGCTCGGTGAACCACTGAAGTGTCATTGCGCTACGGTAGCGCTGGGCGAGGTCTCCCGAGGTAAGGTCTGTGTAAGAAGGTCAGCCGCCCCAGGCGTAGCCCCTGCCCTTGACGGAGAGGACGATGCGGGGAGTCCGTGGGTCGCGCTCGATCTTTCGGCGCAAGGAAGAGATCGCGACATCGACGGAGCGGGTCTCCACCTCGGGAGACACCCCGAAGATGTGCTCCAAGATCTCTTCGCGGCTCACCGCGCGCTGGCGATGACGGTGCAGCCAGCGGAGCAGGCTCGCCTCGCGCGCCGAGAGCTCGACGGCGGCTGCGGCACGAAAGGCGCGGCAACGCCCGACGTCGATGAGGCAACCGTCGGCCTCGAGCACCTCGGGCGGTGCAGGGGCCAGGCGCGCGCGCCGCTCGAGCGCTCCGATCCGCGCCACCATCTGGGTCGCGGCGAAGGGCACGGCGACCACGTCATCGGCGCCGGCCTCGAGCCCGGCTACCCGATCTTCCACCAAGCCCTGGGCCGTGAGCATCATGATCGGTCGCTCCGCGCTCGCGGCGCGCAGCGAACGGCACAGCTCATGGGCGCGTTCGCCGAGATCGAGCTGGTCCAAGATCACGAGGTCTTCTTCGGCCGCGCCGTCGGCAGAGGCAACGATCTCGACCTCCGTGGCGCGCCCCGACTCCAGCAATAGCGTCCGCAAGCTGGCCGCCCGCTCGGGCGCCCCTGAGACGAGGAGGACGCGCATCGGCGCCGATGCTACGTGTTTTCGGGCAGCGGAGCCAAGCTCCCGCATATCTGGCGCAGCACGATCACCAAAGAACCGGGTTGGTCGTGGCCCCGTACCACTCTCCCGGGAGCTGGGCGCTGCTCTGCTGGGCTCCTGTCGCCGAGTCGAGGTTCAGCATCGATCCTCCGGCCGAAAAGCCGAGGAGCTGCCCATTGGCGTAACCTAGGCCATAGACCTGGTCGGTCGGGAGCCGAGATAGTTGCGTCGCTCTACCGCTGGCCGGATCGACGCGAACCAGCGCGTCGTGCGTGCCGTCCGTGACCGTCCAGTAGAGCATCCCATCCGGCAGCGCCACCACGTCTCCCGAGGTGGTGTACATATTGGGGGGGACGATGGTCTGATCCACGTGGCCGGTGATCGGATCCAAGATCGTGAGCTCCAAGCCGGCCGCCACCAACTTACCGTTTGAGAGGCAGGTCAGCCCCGGAGCCCCTCCGTTCTCATACTGGAACAGCGGGCTGATCCCAGCGTTCGTGGGGTCCACGCTGTAGACTTGGCCGGTGGTATCGATGCCGTACATCGCGCCGCGGAGATCGATCGCGATGTCGACCATGTTGGAGAGGCCGAGCTGGGGCGTGAAGGCGCCGATCCGGTTGAGCTGCATCGTGGCCGGGTCGAGTGAGTACAATTCTCCCCGGGTGTGGAGATAGACCGGCGCGGTCGCGGGCTGAAAGCCGGCTCCGGTGACCTCGACCTCGATCTGGGGTCGGGCCATATCATCCGACCGGACCGTGAGCACCGCGCGATCGGAGCCCACCGTCAGCGGCGCGTAGCGCACCCGCACCGAGCGGTCGGCGCCGGGGGCCAGGGTGAAGGGGAGCACGGGCGGCGAGACCATCGAGATCTCGGCGGCCGCGGTGGTCCAATCCAGCGCCGAGACGGTCACCGCGGTCGCTCCGCAGGCGTAGATCCGAAGGTCGGTCTCGGTCACGCTGCCCACGGGGAGCGTTCCGAAGGCGATCTGGGTGGGTAGTACGCAGATCCCGCTCGGCGCGCTGGAGGCCACCAGCGGCACAGCAATGGTGGGCAGGGCCGGATCATTGCTGGTCGCCTGCAGGGTCCCCCGGGCCGAGCCGGCCGCGGCGGGGTGATAGGCGACCTCGAGCTGAACGCGGCCGCCGGCCGGGATGAGGCGCAGGCTGCGGGAGAGGCTCTGGAAGTCCGAGCTGCTTCCGGCGGCGAGCTGAACTCCCCGCACGGTGCACAATACCTGGGACACGTTGCGGAGCTCGACGGACATCGTACTTTGTTGGCCCACCGCGACGATCCCAAAGGCCAAGGAAGGAGGGGCCACGTCGATCGTGCAGACCTGGTCGTTGAGCGGCGCGCCGATCAGGTCGACGCCTTGGACGCCTCCGGCCTCCTCCACCTCGAGCCGAGCCTGCGCCGGCTGATTGTTGCTCGGGCTATAGCGCACGCTCAGGGTGAGCTGCGCCCCAGCGGCCACGTCGACCGGGAGCGTGGGAGGCGGGTCGAGTGCAAAGGGGCTGCCCGCCGGGGTGACTTCGATCCGGGTCAAGTGGCAGGCCGAAGCCCCAGCGTTCAGCGCCAGGACGGTCTTGGTCGAGCTCTGACCCACCGCGACGCCGGAATAGTTCACGGCCATGGGCGCGAGGCTGAGTACGCAGGGCGGGGCGGCCAGGACCGTGATCGGGATGTAGCTCTCGAGGGCCCCGAGCGCGTTGGAGCTGGCCTGCACGAAGCCCGCTGCCGTGCCCGCGCTATCGGCGTTGAAGCTCACCTCCACGTCGACGCTCTGTCCGGGGGCTAGGGTGGCCGGCAGGGCAGGGGCCGTAGGGATGGCGAAGCGGGGATCCGTGGGGTGGGCGGCGTCATTCGTCAGGCGGACCGCGCTCAACTCCAAGGGATGAGTTCCGCAGCTCTCGAGGTGCAAAGTAGCTCGGGCGGTGGCTCCGACCGCGACGCGCCCGAGATCGAGCGGCACCGGGCGGGCGCAGAGTGCGGCGGCGGCGCCGGTTCCACATACGGGGATCCGGAGCAGGGGCCGCTCCAAACTATCCGTGCTGACCTCGATGGTACCGTGGTCGCTGCCCCCGTCGACCGGCGCATAGTGCGCGTGGAGCATGAGCTGGCCCCGGGGCTGGAGCGTTTGAGGGCTGCCCAGCGGATCGACGCTGAGCTCCGGGGAAGATCCGGTGGCCATCGCCGCGGAGCGGATCTGAATAGGACCGTCGCCGTGATTTTCCAGCGTGAGCACCTCCTCTACCGCCTGCCCGGGGACGACCTCGCCGAAGCTCACCGAGCCCTCGACCCCATCGCATTGCGCCCGAGTGGGTAGGAGCACCAATGACCCTCGCACGCCGACGCCGCGGAGCGAGATCGTCCGCGGACCCTCGGCGTCTTTGGCCTCGATGCGGAGCGTGCCTTCGTCCAGGCCCAGATCGGTCGGCGCGTAGGTCAGGACCAGATCGACGCTCTCTTGAGGGTGCAAGATGGCGGGCGCCGGGATAGTCACCGTCAGCTCCGGGCTCCCGCTGATCGCGCTGGCCCCGATCTCGAGATCGGAGTCTCCGTCGTTGGTGAGCTTCACGCCGCGGACCCGGAGGTCTCCCACCGAGACCTCTCCGAAGTCGACCGTCAGCGGATCGTAGCTGAGGTGCGGCGCGACGTTGCGGAGTCCGCTCTCGGCGCACTCGCAGCCACCAGCGCTCATGGCGCCAGCGAGCAGGAGGCAGTTGAGGCGAGGAAAGGAGGCCAGGGCCATGGCTCTGACATACCTCCGCCTAGAGCCCGAGCCACTCGGATGACCGACGGTCGAGTCCCTGCTCCTCCAGGATACAATCGGGCGCCTCGGTTGTGACGGGGATGCGAGGCAGGTAGGCTCCCCGTGTGCCGACGACCATCACCGTGTCCGATGTCTCCTTGGCCGCCGAGCCTCGACCGAGCTTGCCCTGGGAGGCCAGCGTGAAGAGCCTGCTCGGCCGCCGGGTCGAAGCGCTCTCGGCCTCCCCAGGAAATCTCGTCTCTTGCACGGACGCGCACCCGCTGGCCCAGGCCGCTCATGATGCCTTCTTCGAGCACCGGGCCTTGGTCCTCTCCCCTGACGCGGTGTGGTTCTGCTTGGCTCAGGGATTTGCGCAGCACATCAACCGCGACGTCGAGGGCCTGAGGGAGCGCTTCGTTCGCCACCAAGGGAAGCTCAAGCTAGTGGTCGAGAAGCCCGACTTCTTCCTCGGCCGCCCCAACCCTTGGCCGGAGGCCTTCTCGGCCTTCTCCGACCAGATCGCCGGCCACCTGGGGAAGCTCCGCGATCTCGTGGTGGCCGACTTTTCCACGACGGGCCCGGTCGAGCGGGCCGCCTCCGAGGTTGTACTGATGGACGCCTTTCAGGGCTACTTCGAGTACGAGATGATGTGTGGCTGCGGGATCCCGTCGGTCACCTTGCTCGGCACGCCCGAGGATTGGCGAGCGATTCGGCGTCGGGCCGCGGTGCTCTCCGAGGTTCAGCTCGAGCACTGGACCAAGGCGCTGCTGCCGGTGCTCGACCAGCTCGTGCTCACCGCGTCTGGCCAGGCGGACTCCACGTTTTGGCGCTCGTTTTTTCGCTACCAGAGCGGCTCGGGCGCGGCGGAGCTTACCGGTTGGATCCTCACGTTCTTTCCCTACCTTCGGGACTTCGATAATCCCGGCGCGCTGCTGCCGAACCCATACTTATCCAGTTGGCAGGAGCGCTTCGAACGGGCGGAGCGGCGCACCGGGTGGCTCCACTGGAACGCCGCCGAGGGGCCAGCGCTGAACTCGATCCCTTCCGGCCTGGCCAGCGCCCCGGTCCGCTTCGTGGATCGTGTCAGCGGGTCCTCGGTGATGCTCCGCTTCGTCGGAGGGCTATTTGGCGTGACCGAGGCGCCTGAGCTCCGCGCGCTCAGCCCCAGCTTTGGCTGGGCGATCACCTACGACGAGGCGAAGTGACGGATCCCTCACGGCTGGAGTCCGACGCGGCCCTGTCCGACCACCTCGCGAGCTTAGACGATCAGGCGCTGGCGTCGATGCTCAGCGGCGCCGCCCCGCTGCACCTTGGGGTAGGCGGCCGGAGCTCCCGGCTCGACGTCGTGGGGCGCAGCGTCTTCGTAAAGGAGCTCCCGCTCACCGATCTCGAGCGACGGCCTGAGCATCGCCGGTCGACCCGGAACCTCTTCGACATCCCGTTGTGTTGTCACTACGGGCAGGGTGGCCCTGGCTTCAGCGCTTGGCGAGAGCTGGCTCTGAGTCTCACCACCAGCAGCTGGGTTCGCGCGGGGGTCAGCTCGCACTTCCCGCTCCTCCATCACTGGCGGGAGTTGCCCGCAGCGGCTGGTGCGGGCTCCTCAGCCGAAGAGGACGCCTTCTGGGATCACCTCCCGGCGGTGCGGAAACGCCGTCAGGCGATGGTCGACGCGACCGCGCGGCTGGTCCTCTTTAGTGAGCACATCCCACAGAACCTCCGAGGGTGGCTCAGCTCTAGGCTCTCCAGAGGCGAGGAGGAGGCGGAGGCCGCCATCGCGCAAGTCGATGCTGGTCTCGGCTCCGGCCTCGACACCATGGCCGCCAGGGGCCTTGGACACTTTGACTGTCATTTCGAGAATGTTCTGACCGACGGCCGAGAAGTCTACTTTGCAGACTACGGGTTGGCGTTGTCGACGGACTTCGAGCTCAGCGCACCCGAGGCGGACTTCCTGGCGCGCCACCGCGGTTTCGACCGCGCACGCGTGAGCCATAGTTATCTTCATTGTGTCAGCACGAGCCTGCTGGGGCCCGGTTCGTGGCGCGAGAATCTTCACCGCTATCTGCGGTCTCGGCAGCCCGCGCTGCCGCCTGCGATCGCCGCGTTGGTGGACCGCGAGACACTGCGAGGTCTTGGGTATGCGGCTTTCGTGCAACGGCTGCGCGGGGAGCGGTGACCCCCAGCGAGGGGTGGCTCGCGGACGTTCGAGTATGCAGTGACTATCTGCCGCGCGGCCCACCTATCCCGGCGGCCCCTGGCCGGCTATGCTGCGCCCACACCAATGCTGAACATCGAGAGTCGCCTGGAGCTCCGCGGAGGTGTCACCATCCCGCAGCTCGGCCTAGGGGTCTATCAGTCGGCCCCCGGTCAGCAGACGCAGGAGGCCGTCCTTCATGCGCTTCGTGTCGGGTATCGCCACATCGACACCGCCCGCGCCTATCGCAATGAGCGTGACGTTGGCTCGGCGCTCGTCGCCAGCGGGCTCCGGCGCCAAGACGTCTTCTTGACCACGAAACTATCCAACCGCCAGCACGGCTTTGAGCCCGCCCTGCGCGCGTGCGCGGAGAGCCTGCAGCAGCTCGGCGTCGAGGCGATCGATCTCTACTTGATCCACTGGCCCCTCGAGCGCCTGCGGCACGAGAGCTGGCGGGCCCTCGAGACGCTGAAGGAACAAGGGAAGTGTCGAGCGATCGGGGTCAGCAACTACACGATCCGCCACCTCGAAGAGCTGCTCTCGCGGGCCAAGGTCGTCCCGGCCGTCAATCAGGTGGAGCTCAACCCCTTCCTGAGTCAGCGGGAGCTGGTCGCGTTCTGCGGGCGCCATGGTATTCAGGTGGTCGCCTACGCGCCGCTGGCGCAAGGGGAGCGGCTCGCTCACCCGCAGCTCGTGGCCATCGCCCAAAAGCATCAGCGGAGCAGCGCGCAAGTTCTCTTGCGGTGGGGTCTGCAGCAGGGGCTCGTCGTGATCCCCAAGTCCGTCCGACCCGCGCGCATCGAGGAGAACGCGCGGCTCTATGACTTTTCCCTCGACGAAGAAGATATGGCGCTGCTCGATGAACTCGAGGAGGGCCTACGCACCTGCTGGGATCCGACCGACGTCGTGTAGCGCTCACTGCGCTCCGCAGGCGAGCCAGCTGCGCGCCCTGCGGCATACTACCGGTCTCCACCGCGAAGCGGATCCCGTCGGCTTGAGCGGCGTCAACGTCTCCTTTGGCCTCGCCGCCGCACGCGACCAGCCCGACGGGCGTAGATCCCAGGACCAGCGCGAGCAGGGCCTTCATCCACGACCTGGGGTGCAAGGCGAGTTCCAATCTTCCGAGCATTCCGGGCTGGGCAAGGCGGGCCCGCCGGGGGTAGGTCTGTCCGCGATGGTACGCTTGACTGACCACGCCCCGCTGAATCTGCGCGCTGCCCGCCTCGGCGGCCTCGCCTTGGTCGGCGCGCTGGCGTTCGGCCCACCCTCGCGCGCGCAGGCCCAGGCGGTAGAGCTCCCTTTCCAGGGTTTCTTGACGGGCGCGGGCGATCTCCCGGTCGACGGAAGCCTCGACTTCACGGTCCGAGTCTACGACGTGCCTGCCGGCGGCGCAGCGCTGTATTCGGAGGCGCATGCCGGAGTGCTCGTGGTGGGCGGGTACCTTGAGCTGTCGATCGGTTCGGTGACCCCGCTCGCTCCCTCGCTGTTCGATGCCTCTGAGCGCTATGTCGGGCTCACGGTGGGGACGGATCCTGAGCTCGCGCCGCGGTTCAAGGTCGGTTTCGTGCCCTTCGCGATCCGCTCCTTGAGCGCTGGCTCCTCTGGCGCGACGGGTCCTACGGGACCTGCTGGTCCAACGGGGCCGGCGGGCCCGACCGGGGCAGCGGGCGCAAATGGCGCAGCAGGGCCGGCGGGCCCGACCGGGGCCACTGGCGCAGCCGGAGCACGCGGCGCTACGGGTGCCACGGGCGCGACGGGCGCGGTCGGTGCCACCGGCGCTACGGGTGCCACCGGCGCTACGGGTGCCACCGGCGCGACGGGCGTCGCGGGCGCCAACGGCGCGACTGGAGCCACCGGTCCGACGGGCGCGCGCGGAGCGACCGGCGCGACGGGCAGCCCCGGTGTGCCCTGCGCCTCCTGCGTCGATGACGCCTCGACCGCCGACCGCATTGTCCGCGTCGGGGCGCGTTGCTATCCCTCGACCGTCCAGGGGGCAGACATCCTCGACGAGGGTTGGAGCCACTGCCGCGACTGCGGCCGTCACGTCCTCGCCTGCGAGGTGCACCGACCGCTGGACGTGGTCGCGGGAACCCCGGTCTCGGTCAACGTGGTGATGGCCTGCAGCTCGCCGCCCTGCGGGACCTGGCAGGTCGACGCTTTGCCTACCGCCTTAGGAGTGGCTTTTGGGGCGCGCACGGTCGTTCAGCTCGCCGGACCGACCACCGCGCTGCCCACCCAACTGAGCTTCGGCTTCACCCAGGCCAACCTGTTTGGAAGTGCTACCGGCGTTAGCGCCAACCACAAGACGCTGCTCTATCTACAGCCACTCTACGACGGCGGAGACACGGTCTACTCTGTCGACGTCGAATACACCGCGGCTCGGTAGCAGGCTGTTGAAAGAGGGCTCTCGCCTCCAACGCTGCTACGTCATCCCGGGCAAGGGCCCGCGGAACTCGACCTGCCCATTGCCGAAGTGCGTGTCGGGGAAGCCGAAGGCGTTGAGGAACGAGGTGTAGAGGTTGTGCGTGGAGGTCCGCGACCGGTACTTCAGCCCGCTCGGGTGGCTCGACAACAGGTTGCAGTTGATGTGGCGCCCGGTGCGGAAGTATCCACCGCCCGAGCCGGCGACGATGAGCGGCATGTCATTCACGCTGTGCACCGAGCCGTTGGAGAACTCACTGGTATAGAACATCACCGTGTTGTCCAGCATCGTCCCGCTACCCTCGGGAACAGACTTCAATCCCTCCAAGATCCGCTTGAACAACCCCATGCACCACTGCCGATTGCTCAGCATCTCGCGCAGCCAGTCGGCCTGCTTGGGGTACTGCATGCCCTCGCGTCCGATGTCGCTGGCCACGTGGTGCAGCGAGTGTCCGATGTCATAGCCCACGGGTCCGAAGGGCTCGCCGAGCCAAGGCGTGATGATGTCGGCGATGTTGAGCGTCGCTACCTGGCTGAGGCCGCACTTGAGGGCCGCCACGATGATGTCGGCCATGATCGGGCCGACGTGCTCGGCGTCGCTCTCCTGGACACTCTGATTGACGGTGGGGGTCGTGCAGGTCGAGACGGCCAACTGTTCGATCCGATTCTCGAGCTCTCGCAGGTGCGTCAGATGCGCGTCGACGATCTGTCTATCCTGCATGGAGAGGCGAGGGGACAGCGCTCGGTAGCCACTCATCACGCCATTGAGGACGCTGAGGTTCTGGGCTCGCCGCCGGACCAAGGCCGGGTCGGGCGCCCCAGAGGTCACAGCCCCTAGGTAAGTACGAAATGCGCGGGCCGGGTCCGATTCACCCTCCACGGGCTGCCGGGGCCCGCTGAAGAACGGGGTTCCGTACTGATGTCCGTAGACCGAGAGATTGACCGAGGTGAAGGGCACCGGATTGGCGGCGCTGAGTCGCTGCGCCAGTTCCTGATCGATCGAGGCCGACAGCGCGGTCACCTCATCGGCCCCTTCGGGCTCGGCGTCGCCCGCCGTCAGGATCGTCTTGTTGGCCCAGCGATGATCGCCCAAGTAGGGGCACTGATGGACGCCGGCCTGACTATCCACGCCGGTGATCACCAGGAGCTTGTCCTTGTGCTCTTCGAGGATCGAGTGGATCGGGCCGAGCTGCAGGGGCTCTCCTGGGTCGGCCGGCTTCCAATAGTCGTGCTCCTGCTCGGGACCGGTCCCGTCGAGCTTCCAACCTTCGGTGTCCACCGGGTAGCGATAGATGTTGCTGACGGTGCCGCCGTGACGGAAGACGACCACGAAACGCTTGGGCGGTTCCAGGCCCGCCGCGAAGGCCTTTCCATGCGTGGCCTCGAGGAGCGGTAGCCCGATGATCGTGCCGCCCAATCCCCGCAAAAAAGCTCGTCGGTGAAATGCGCTCATGGCGTGCCCTTTCGAAGGTAGCGAAAGCCGGGACTATCAACGACTGCGCGGATGGCATCCTTGAGGCTGCCGGTAGCCGCCAACTTACCCTGTACGTAGCGGACGGAGGACTCTTCGCCCACCTGTGGCAAGCGCCCAAAGGCCGCGCCCCACGTGCGGGTCGCGAAGCAGTCCTTCACATTGCGGCTGGTGGCCAGCTTGGCCGAGAGGGCCAGCGCGTCGGGGAGCGCACCGGGGACGTCGCTGCCGACCAACTCACCGGTGGAGTCGATCGGCGCGGTATAGTTGGCGCCCATGGGGGTCACGCCCCGCTCTTCGTCTTGCCACTGCCCCAGCGCGTCGTAGTGGCCAAAGGTGAAGCCGGCCGGGTTCATCTTGGAGTGGCAACCGACGCAGTTTCTGCCGCTGGTCTTGGCCTCCACGGCCTGACGGATCGAGAAGATTCGGCCGCCTTGCTCTCCCGGGATGATGTGGACGTCCATCGCCTCGGGCGGCGGCGGCGGGAAGGTGTAGCACAAGAAGTCTCGCCACACCGCGGCGCCCAGGCGGATGGGCGAGGGAATCTCGGGCGTCGCGTAGACGAACAGGAAGGCCGCGCGGGTCGCGATGCCGGCGCGCTGGTTGGCCGGCAGCGTGACCCAAGCCCAATCGTCGGCGCGGGTGGGGCCGCCGCTGACCCCGTATAGCTCCGCCAGCGGTCCGTTCACGTAGGCCTCCTTCGAGGTGAAGAGCGCCTCGATCGAGCCACCGCTGTCCCAGACCTTCCCCACGAAGCTCTCGATCTCTTGGCGCATGGCCTGCCTTAGCGCGGGGCTGTCCAGCGGGAAGCGCGTGGGATCCTTGACCGCCTCTTCGATCGAGACGTGGCGGGCCGTGCCGTTGAGCTCCATCAGCTTGCTGGTGAAGCGGATGAACTTGGCGCGCGCTCGAGGGTCGGCCAGCATGCGATCGACCTGGACCAAGATCTCGGCGGAGGTCTTGAGCTTATCCTCCGCGGCAGCGCTCAGGAGCGCGTCGTCGGGCATGGTGTCCCAGAGGAAGTAGGAGAGGCGCGAGGCCAGCTCCCAGGGCGTGAGGCGCAAGAGTCCGGTGGGCAGATCCGCCTCCGCTACGCCCTCCTCGACGACATAGAGAAACTGCGGAGACTCCAAGATCACGCGGGCCAGCACGTCGATGCTCTCGGAGAAGGTGAACT
>Ga0154020_10003541_pt1 | contig 18750 bp, 15 predicted proteins | sample Klosneuvirus_201_FD_109709 | JGI IMG/M metagenome (GOLD analysis project Ga0154020, IMG submission 109709) | Active sludge microbial communities from wastewater, Klosterneuburg, Austria - Klosneuvirus_20160825_MG | ecosystem: Engineered > WWTP > Aerobic digester > Activated sludge | place... | reverse complement strand
TCCGGCCGCGGCGGCTGGCCCCAGAGCCCGAGCGCCGTGAAGCCGGCCAGCGTCAGGTAGAAGAGCGGGGTTCCGCGGGATCCAGAGCTCGTTTCGTTCGCCTTCGTCATCTTCTTCTCCGTCGGTGTGGCGGTGCGGTCGACCCGGCGAAGGACGAGAGGCTCGATCGGTCCAGAAACTCGAAAGCCCACCGTCCCTCACGGGTGGTGGGCTTCTCGAATGGGTGTGTCGCTAGGTTGCTAGACCAGCGACAGACAGACGCCCGCCACCAAGCTCACGCAACAACACATGAGGTTCCGGGTGGCGTTCATCGGCGCAGAGTGTCGGCGGACAAAGAGACCCGTGTCAATAGGGAGTCTCGACATGGTCCTCACAGGCGAACCGAGCGGTGCAGTCCGCCTGGAGGTTCCGAGAAGAGCGCTAGACTCCCCGCGATCACCTCGAACACGTGTGAGGATCGCCGCAATGAGCCAATGAACGCTCCTGAAGAGGGAGCTCGAGCGGGTCCGACGAGGCGGCCATGAGTGAGTCGGTCATCCGGGTGTCGGAGCTGACGCGCCGCTTCGGTGGCAGGACGGCCCTCGACTCGGTGAGCCTGTCCATGCCTCGCGGCGTGGTCCATGGCCTCGTCGGCGCGAACGGAGCGGGCAAGACGACGCTCATCAAGCATGTCCTGGGTCTGCTCCGGGCGGAGAGCGGCTCGGTGCGCGTCTTCGGCCTCGATCCGGTCGCCGATCCGGTCGGCGTCCTGTCGAGGATCGGCTATCTCTCCGAAGAGAACGACCTTCCCGGCTGGATGTGCGTCGACGAGCTCATCTGTTACTCGCGGGCGTTCTACCCCGCGTGGGACGATGCTTACGCGGAGGAGCTGCGGCAGACGTTCGCGCTCGACCTCACGGCAAAGGTCAAAACCCTCTCCAAGGGGCAGAAGGCTCGGGTGGGACTCCTCCTCGCGCTGGCGTATCGGCCCGAGCTGCTCGTGCTGGATGAACCATCGTCCGGTCTCGATCCCATCGTTCGCCGCGACATCCTCGGCGCCGTCATCCGTACCGTCGCCGATGAAGGCCGCACGGTGCTCTTCTCGTCGCACCTTCTCGATGAGGTGGAGCAGGTCGCCGATCACGTCACGATGATCAGCCAGGGCAAGATCGCACTGAGCGCGCCGCTTTCCGCCGTCAAGCAGTCGTACGGCTCCCTCGACGAGGCGTTCGTCGCGCTCGTCGGGATGCCCGCAGCCCCGGCTCGGGACTCGTAGATCATGCGGTCCCCTGCCGCCGCGATCGCCTGGGAATTTCGCCGGAAGCACCGCTGGGGACTGCTCGCCCTGTCCGTTTACCTGATCGTCATCGCTACGATCAGGCTCTTGACCCTGAAAGAGGGCCAGACCGTCGACTTCGACGACGTCCAGAGCTTTGCACTGGTGGTGGTCGTGCCTATCACGTCGACGTTCATGTATTTCCTTGCGGTCTTCAGCTTCGGCCTTTCCGGCGACCTGGCCGCGCGCCAATCGATGTATCCCGCCCGCATGTTCACGCTGCCGATCACGACCGGTGCGCTGGCGGGGTGGCCGATGCTCTATGGCACGGCGGCCATGGCGATGCTGTGGCTCTTGACGAGGCTCTTCGCCATGTGGCCTTCCGGGGTCGAGGTGCCGTTGATCTGGCCGGCTCTCCTGGCCGCGTCGCTTCTCGCCTGGACGCAGGCGCTGACATGGATGCCCTATCCCTTGCCAGGGCTGCGGGTGATCGTCACCGTGCTGTGGCTGGCGATGATCGACGCCGTCGTGATGCTGGCGCTCCACTTCAAACCCCGCGAGCCCGTGATGGTGGCGATCCTGGCGCCGCACGTTCCCCTCGCGTATCTCACCGCCCGCTTCGCCGTCGGCCGCGCGCGCCGCGGCCACGTGCCCGATTGGCACGGACTCTTTTTCCGGCTCTCCCGGATCGCGGACGTCCTGCCGCGCCGAAAAGACCGATTCTCTTCGCCCGCCCGCGCGCAGGCGTGGTTCGAGTGGCGGCGGCATGGGCGGTCGCTTCCGGCGCTGGTGGGGATCCTGCTGCCGTTCGAGCTGGCGTTGCTCTTTCTCATCCGTGACACGCCAGCTCTCGTCTACGAGACGCTTCTCCTGGTGCTGGTCACCCCGCCCTTGATGGCCGCCTTCGCCGCCGCGACGGTCAGCAAGTCGAACTCCCACGGGGGCGATTCGTATGGCCTGACACCGTTCATCGCGACGCGGCCACTCACGAGCGTTTCGCTCGTTGCCGCGAAGCTCACGGTGACGATCTGGAGCACGCTTGCCGCGTGGCTGCTGGTCCTGGTCGTCCTCCCGCTCGCGCTGAGACTCTCGGGCACGGCGCCGATGGTGATCGAGCGAGGACGTCGGCTCGTCGAGGTCGTGGGGACGCCCCGCGCGGCCGCGATCGTGCTGCTGGGATTCACGGCGCTCCTGGCATCGACATGGAAGCAGCTCGTTCAGAGTCTGTGCATCGGCCTGAGCGGCCGGGAATGGCTCGTCAAGGCCAGCGTGTTCGGTGTCCTGTCGGTCCTCGCCATCGCTGGGCCGCTCGCTCACTGGATCGTGGGAAGCAAGTACGCGATGGGTGTGCTGTGGAACGCTCTCCCCTGGATCGCCGCCGTTCTGGTCTGCTTCAAGGTTTCCGCCGCTGCCTGGATCGCCATGCGTCTGAGGGACGGCCGGCTGCTGAGCGACCGGACGCTGGTCTTCGGCGCGGCCTGCTGGGACGTCAGCGTCCTCGCTCTCTGGGGCCTGCTGGTCTGGCTCACCCCCTCGGTACTGTTCCGGAGCTACCTCCTGGCGCTCGTCGCCATCCTGGAGGTCCCTCTCGGGCGGCTCTCCGCGGCACCGCTGGCGCTCGCGTGGAATCGACATCGATGACCACGATGGGTAGAAAGACGGTCCTCGGCGCCGTGCTGGCTCTTCTCTGTCTACCGGTCGCGCTGGCCGTGGGCGAGGCCGTGTCTTTCCACACCCGGAACCGGACCAACGGAACGATCGTCTCCTCGGGCGTGGAGCGGGTGTACCTCCTCCATGTCCCGCGCGCCTACGACCGGACGAGGCCGACGCCGCTCGTCATCAGCATGCACGGCGCCGGGGGATGGCCGGTCCAGCAGATGGAATTGTCCAGGTGGAACCGCCTGGCCGACGAGCACGGGTTCATCGTCGTCTACCCCTCGGGCGTCGAGAGCGCCGGGCCCAGGGTCTGGCACATGGGCGGGGTGGGTTTGACGAGGGATGTCCGGTTCATCTCGGAGCTGATCGACAGGCTGGAGGGGGCCTACAACATCGACCCGGCAAGGATCTACGCCAACGGGATCTCCAACGGGGGAGGCATGTCGTTCGTGCTTTCCTGCACGCTGTCCGATCGGATCGCGGCAGTCGGGATGGTGTCGACAGCACAATTCCTGCGGTGGAGCTGGTGTACCGACCGCCGAGCGGTGCCAATGATCACGTTCCAGGGCACCGCCGATCCGATGATCCCGTACACGGGCGGCCGGTCACCGATCGCCGACAACTGGTTCCCGAGCATCGCGGCGTGGACCGCGGGCTGGGCGCGAAGGAACCGGTGCGGAACGAGCCCCGTCGAATCCGTGGTCGCCCCGGATGTCACCCGGATCGAATACCCGGACTGCGAAGGCGGCGCGGACGTGGTTCTGTACAGGGTCCAGGGAGGAGGCCACACGTGGCCTGGGGGCGAGCCGCTTCCGGAATGGTTCGCGGGGTCCACCAACAACGGCGTCGACGCGACGCGCCAGATGTGGACGTTCTTCCTGGAGCATCCGTTTCCAGGGAGGTAGCCATGGGGAGCCTTGGCTTCGTCTCCGGCGGGACCAAGGGAGTTGCGGCGCCGGGAGTTGCGGGTCGGGGAGTTGCGAGCACGCCGCCGGAGAGGACGCTTCGTCGGGCACGGCGAGTCGCGGCACGGGCAGCCGCGTCACTCCTCGACCGACGCCCAGCGTGACGAGCGCGCCGGGGCGTCCTCGGGGCTCGTGGCCGCCAGCTCGGCGGGGTTCGCCTCCGGCAGGTCGACGCCGAACGTCGACCCCGCGCCGAGCGCCGACTCGCACCAGACCTTCCCGCCCATCGCCTCCACCATCCGCTTCACGATGGAGAGCCCGAGGCCGGTGGAGTGCTCGCCCCCGGTGGGGCGCGCGCTGAGACGCGCGAACTTCCCGAACAGCTTGCGCTGGTCCTCGGCGCTCAGGCCCGGGCCCTCGTCCTTCACCGCGCAGCGCCCGCCGAGGGGTCCCTGCGAGAGCGTCACGACGATCGGCTTTCCGGAGGGCGAGTACTTGACGGCGTTCGAGACGAGGTTGTCGAGGACGTGGATCAGCGCGTCGCGATCGGCCCGCACGGGGAGGAAGCGATCCCCCTCGAGGCGAAGCGGCTGGCTCTTCTTCGCCGCCTTCTCCCGGAAGCTCTCGTGGACGTCCCGCGCGAGCGCGGCGAGGTCGAGCGCGATCACGTGGAGCTTCACCTCTCCCTGCTCGATCGCGTTCACGTCGAGGAGGTTTTTGATCAGGAGGATCATCCGCTGCGAGGCGAGGAGGACCTTCTTGTGGACCTCGCGCCGTTCGGCGGCGTCCATTTCCTCGTCCTCCAGGAGGAGGCTCGTGTAGCCCGAGATCGTCGACAGCGGGTTCTTCAGGTCGTGCGCCGCGATGCCGAGGAACTCGTTCTTCTCGTCGTTCAGGCGGCGGAGCGCCGCGGCGTCGCGCGAGAGCCTCCGGATGACGAGGAGCCCGCCGAGGGAGACGCCGAGGAGCGCGGCGCCGAAGAGGGCCGCGCGGTACCGCTGGACCCGGCGCTGCGCTGTGTCGTGCGCGGCCTCGTACGAGCGATGGAGGCCCTCCACCTTCGACGTGGCGGCCGGGGAGAGGATCCGCTCGACCGCCGCGTCGAGCGGGGGCTTCGTCTGGAGCGTCTTGACGACGTGGTCGAGGAGGAGGTCCACGTCGCGCCGCGAGACGCCGCCCGGCATCTGACCCTCCCCGCGCAGCGCGTCCACCCGGCTCTGGCACGCCGGCGCGAGCGCCTCGCGCGACGTGAGCGAGTAGCTGAGGACGTCGCGGAGCAGCCGGTTCAGCTCCTCCGCGAGCCTCTGCCCGTCCGCGCTCCCCGCGAGAGCGCCCGTCGTCTCCGGCCCCATGGCGGCGAGGTAGGCGAGGGAGTTCCGGAGGACGGCGTTCTTCGACTTGAACGTCTCGACCGCCTCCGAGGTGCTCTGGAGGAGCGCCGCGCTGTCGGCGACGCGTGCCGCGAGGTCGGCCTTCGCGTCCGGCCCGAGGAAGCGCGGCGGCGACGAGAGCGCGCGGTGGATCTCGCGCAGGGCGGCGATCTCCGAGTCCAGCGGGTCGTACGACGCGATCTCCCCCTGCCGGAGGCGGAGGACGTCCTTCTGGAGCGCCTCGGAGAGGGTGCTCGCCTGGCGGAGGCGGCGCGTCGTCGCCTCGTGCTCCTTCACGTCGAGCGGCCGCCCCTGGTAGGCCAGGAAGGCGAGCAGGGCGAGACCCGCGGCCGCCCCGCCGAGAGCGCGCGGGGTCACGCGCCTCCCTTCGGCGTCTCGCCGTTCAGCGACGTCAGGAACGCGACGAGGCTCGCGATCTCCCGGGACGTCAGGCTCCGGCCCAGCTGGTACCGGGCCATCACGGCGATGGCGGAGCCGAGGGTGGGGGCCGAGCCGTCGTGGAAGTACGGGGCCGTCCGGGCGACGTTCCGGAGGCTCGGGACGCGGAAGACGTGCCGGTCGCTCTCCTTCTTCGTCACGTTGAAGCGCCCCTGGTCGGCGTCCGTCTCCGGCGTGCCGCGCTCCTCGAAGAAGCTCCCCATGACGCCGAACGTCTGGAACATGTTCCCGCCCACGTTCACCCCCTGGTGACAGCTCGAGCAGCCGTACGCCTTGAAGAGCCGGTAGCCCTCCTGCGCCTCCTCCGGGAGGGCGTCCTTCTGTCCGGCCAGGTAGCGGTCGAACGGCGCGTTCGGCGTGACCATCGACCGCTCGAACGCCACGAGCGCGGCGCGGAGGCTGGCCGGCGTGAGCCCCTCGGGGAACGCCTCCCGGAACGCCGCCGCGTACGCCGGGTCGTCCCGCAGCTCTTTCGCCACGCCCTCCCAGGACGCCTTCATCACGATCGGGTTCGCGGAGAGGTCGGCCATGTGCGCGTCCAGCGTGGCGTAGGTGCCGCTCCAGTTCACCCGCGAGTTGAAGGCCAGGTTGAAGATGGTCGGGGTGTTGACGAGCGTCTGGACGCCTCCGACGCCCTTCGACGTCCGCAGGGTGTCGGCGCCCCCGGCCGAAAGGTCGTGGCAGCTCGTGCAGGCCACCGACCTGTCGGCGGACAGGCGCTTGTCGCCGAAGAGCCTCCGCCCCAGCGCGACCTGTCGCGCGTCGAGCGCCGGGGCGGGCGGGAGAGGCTGGATGGGCTCTCCGTCGTCGCGCCGCTCGACAGCGGGGGGATCGACGGCCGGGGTGCCCGCCGCCAGGCTGTCGAGGACGAGCGGCGAGAGGACGATCCCGGTCGCCACCACGAGCAGCGTGACGGCGACCGTGTGAGGAAGGCTCGGCGCTAGTCGCAGGCGGTCACCCCGTCGATGCGGGCGTCGGCCTTCTCGATCTTCGGTCCCCGGCTTCCGGGGTTCTGCAGAGTGGTGAAGCCGTCCCCCCGGAGCTCGAACTGGGTGCCGGCCGGGACGCGGACGGACCCCTTGAAGCCGGAGCTCTCGCCCCTCGGGATCTTCGGGGAATCGGCGTTCGCCGTGCCGGACCCGATCGTCTCTCCCTGGGTCGAGATCACGGTGAGGCCGATCTTCACGTCGCAGGCGGCGCCGGGCCCGTTGTTCCGGATGCTGCCGGTCACGTTCACCATCAGGTTGTCGTCGATGCCGCCGTTCTCGACGCTCATGACGCGCACCCGCGGCGGCTCCTTCGCCTTGTCCTTCTTCTCGCCGTCCTCGCCGGGCGTCTCCTCCGCGTCCGCGAACGTCCGCCCCGCCACCGAGAGCGAGCCCTTCCCTTTCACCGGCCTGTCCTTGGCGGCCTCGCGGAGCGTCCGCGTGCTGGCCGGCACGGGCGTCCGCCCGACCTGCACGGGCGGCGGCGGAAGGTTCGCGCGCTTCGTCGCGGCGCGGTCGATGTCGCCGGGAGTCGCGGAGATCGTCTTGCCGTCCGGCCGCTTCAGGATGATGAGACGCTGACCTTCGTAGTCCGCGGGGGCGGTGTAAGGAGTCGGGTCTCCGGAGAGGATGACGATCCGCGTCGACGGGGTCGGGGTGGGGGTGAGGGGCGCTTGTAGGAGCAGGAGCAGGAAGAGCACGTCGGCCTCCGATCGAGGGAGCTTTGCCCCGCCGGCGGAGCGCGTCAAGGAAGATCTGGGGAACCGAACGGCGGACCGGGCGGTCTATGACCCGGAAGGGAGACGAACATGGACATGACCGTCACAGCCTGCAGCTACGGGTCAGGTGCCGGTCTCGGCATCCTCGGAGGGATCGTCTACGAGATGGCCGTCTGCGGCGCCATCGGGGCCTTCCTCGGGACGCTCGCGGTCGCCCGGGCCTTTGCGAGGAGCGCCAAGCTCGACACCCCGGCCGAAATCCTGGATCTCGCCGGCCCGCGGTGAGGCGATGCGCGAGATCGCCACCGACCTCCTGGTCTACGGCGGCATCGGCGCGTCGCTCGGGCTCCTGGCCACGGCGGCGCTCTTCCTGAAGCGGTGGCTCGAGGGGAGGCGCCCGAGGGACTGACGGCCTGATAGCCTCGCGCGTCATGAACGAACCCGTCTCCTTCGACGCGCCCGCCGTGGAGCGCGGCGTCGGCTTCTTCGAGACGCTCCTCGTCGTCGGCCGGCGCGCCATCCTCTGGGAGCCGCATCTGGCGCGCCTCTTCTCGACGCTCTCGCGCTTCGACCTCCCCGCGCCCACCCGCGACGAGCTGACGCACGCCGCTGGGGAGGCCTTGACCGACGAGCCCGTCGAGCGCGCGCTCCGGCTGTCGTGGATTGCGGTGGGCGCCGACCTCGAGCGGCGCTCGTCGTGGCGGCTCGACGCCTCGCGCCGGCCGATCCCCGAGTCGACGCTCGTCCGCCGCGACGGCTGCCGCGGCGTGACGCTCCCCCGGTCATTCCGACGCGACACGCCGTCCGTGAAGTCGACGAGCTACTTCGCCGCCATCCTCGGCCTCCGCCACGCGCGCCGGAACGGCGGCGACGAGGGGCTCTTCGTGGCCGAGGACGGCTCGTATCTCGAGGGGACGTCGACCGCGCTCGTCGCGTGGGACGGCCTCCGCCACGCTCCGGAAGCGCTCCCCAGCGTCACCGCCGCCGCGTTCCTCTCGGGGGACGGACGGCTCGAGGCGCCGACGGAGGAGGCGCTCCGCGGGGGCGCGCTCCTCCTCGGCTCGCTCACGAAGGCGTCGCCGCTCGTCGAGCTGGACGGTCGCCCCTGCGCCGTCCCCGACGCGCTCCGCGAGCGGATCGCCTCGTTCAACGCGCGGCTGGTCACCGACGAGACGCTCTGCACGCTGCTCTGAGCGTCAGTTCCCCGACTACCACAGCGTCAGCTGGGCGCCGGGTCGGACAGGCCTCCGGAATGCCGCTGTCGAGAGCTTCCACTGTCGCCGGTTCAGCCCCGCCCGCCGCGCCGCGAGGGTGAAGAGCTGGCGGATCTCGTCGGCGAAGGGGCCCTCGCCGCGCATCCGCTTCCCGAAGCGCGGGTCGTTCAGCTTGCCGCCGTGCATGTTGCGGAGGCGGTTCAGGATCTTCGCCTTGCGGTCCGGGAAGTGCTCCGACAGCCAGGCCTCGAAGAGCGGCGCGACGGCGCCCGGGAGGCGCAGGACGAGGTAGGCCGCGGCGGTGGCGCCGGCCTTCGCGGCGGCCGCGAGGATCGCGGGGATCTCGTGGTCGTTGAGCGCGGGGATGACCGGCGCCACGTTGACGCTCACCGGGACGCCGGCCGCGGCGAGCGCCTCGATGGCGGCGAGGCGCCGCTCGGGCGTCGACGTCCGCGGCTCCAGGATCCGGGCGAGGGCGGGGTCGAGCGTCGTGATGGAGACGATCGCCTGCGCGGCGTCGACGCGGGCGAGCTGGCCGAGGACGTCGGCGTCGCGGGCGATCAGCTCGTTCTTGCTGATGACGGAGACGGGGTTCCGGAACTCCGCGAGGACCTCCAGGCAGCCGCGCGTGAGCCGCAGCGTCCGCTCGACAGGCTGGTACGGGTCGGTGACGCCGGAGATGGCGATCGTCTCCGGGACGAAGCGCGTCGACATCAGCTCCTCGCGGAGGAGCGCCGGAAGGTCCGGCTTCACGAGGATCTTCGTCTCGAAGTCGAGGCCCGCCGAGAAGCCGAGGTACTCGTGCGTCGGGCGCGCGTAGCAGTAGATGCAGCCGTGCTCGCAGCCGCGGTACGGGTTCACGCTCACGTCGAAGCCGACGTCGGGGCTGTCGTTCCGGACCAGCGCGGAGCGGGTGGCGTCGACGAGGAAGACCGTCCGCGGGGAGGGGCGCTCGTCGGGCGGTAGCTCCTCGTCGGGCTCGTACCGGAGCTTCTCGAACCGTCCGGGCGGGTTCCCGGTCGCGCCGCGGCCCTGGATCGTCACCCTTCGAGGAGATCCCGGGCGGTCAGCTCCGGGGCGGCGGCGCCATGCTCGTAGGCCAGGAGGCCGATCTCGTCGTAGTGCTTCCTGAGGCGATCGGGCAGGAGGTGGATCCGCTTCAGGTTCGGGACGATCCTCTTGAACATCGTCTGCCGGAAGAGCGTCATCATGGAGCAGTCCATCATGTGCCGGTTCCACGCCTTCCTCGACATCTCGTGGGCGTAGTACTCGTCGTAGAACTCCTGCAGCAGGAACCGGTTCCTTAGGAGGAGCGACATCTCGAACGCCCAGTCCTGACGCTCGCGTAGCTCCTTCTCCGACAGCTCGCCGGTGTAGCAGTCCGCGAGCGAAAGGACGCCGTAGTGGACGTGCCGGGCCTCGTCGCCGATGACGTTCCGGAGCAGCTCTTTCAGGAGCGGCTCCCGGGTCCTCTGGAAGAACGTCCCGAACGCCCCCAGCGCCAGCCCTTCCACCATGATCTGCATCCCGAGGAACTTGATGTCCCATCGCGAATCGGACATCAGCGCGTCGATGATCACGTAGAGGTTGTCGTTGATCTCGTACCTCTTCCGGAGCTTCTCCGTGAGGTACCGGTGGAAGACCTCGACGTGCCGTCCCTCGTCCACCACCTGGGTCGAGCCGTAGAGCTTCCCGTCCAGCCAGCGGACGGCCGTGGTGACCTGCGCCGCCGCGAAGAGCGCCCCCTGCTCGCCGTGCAGGAACTGGCTCAGCGTCCACGACATGTACGAGAGCTTCTGGTCGGCTTTCTCCTTCGGCGAGGCCTTCCGGTAGCCGGGCAGGTCCACGAACGGCAGGTACTCCTCGGGCATCAGGTCGTTCGCGGCGTCCTCCGGGTCGACGTCTCCGCTCCAGTCGAGGCCCGTCTCGGCGTCCCACTGGGATCTCTTCGCGGACGAGTAGAGCCGCGCCAGCTCCGGGTGGTTCCGTTCGTAGGTCCAGTCGAACGTGACCGGGTACGAGGACGTCACCTCGGTCCGCTCGTGCCCCTTCGCCACCTGCGCCAGGAAGCCGCGGGTGGCGGGGCCGAGCAACGTCTTCAAAACCGCCGGGTTGCCCGTCCGGAGGGCATCCCGGAACGTGTCGCTGTTGGCCATCAGGTTCGCGAAAAGCGGTTTTCGTCGGGGTTCCACGAAATCTCCTGTTGAAGAGTAGGCTACGCAAAGACGCTCGTTTTGGGCAAACTACGGTGGAACCAGGTCGGTCGAGGGGTATGGTTCACCGTGAGGTATGAAGGCGATGAGCGCTGACCCGGAGGGAAGGCTTCGCCAGGCGGAAGAGTCGCTGAGGCTGTTCACGTCTGCGGTGGACACCATTCCGCTCGGCGTCACCATCACCGACACCGGGGGGAAGATCCTCTACGCGAACGCCGCGGAGGCCGCGATGCACGGCTACCCGGTGGAGGAGCTGATCGGGCGCGACGCGCGCGTCTTCTCTCCGAACCGGCTCTGGCGGCCGATGTCGAAGGAGCAGGTGCGGGAGATGCGCCGCTGGCGGCGCGAGAGCGTGAACGTGGCGCAGGACGGGCGGCTCATCCACGTCCAGCTCACGTCGAATGCGGTGAAGGACGACGCCGGCGAGCCGATCGCCGTCGTGACCGTGAGCGAGGAGATCACCGACAGGAAGAACACGGCCGAGGCGCTCCGCCAGAGCGAGGAGCGCTACGAGATCGCGGCGCGCGTGGTGAGCGACGGGCTCTGGGAGTGGGACCTCCGGTCGAAGGAGATGACCTTCTCGGCCCGCTGGAAGGAGATGCTCGGCTACGGGGCCTTCGAGATCGGGAACGACCCCGAGGAGTGGTGGAGCCGCGTCCACCCGGACGACCTCGATTCGCTCAAGATGGTGATCGCCGACCACATCGCCGGCCTCGACCCTCTCTTCGAGAGCGAGCACCGCCTCCTCCATCGCGACGGCTCGTACCGGTGGTTCGCCTGGCGCGGCCTCGCGGTGCTCAACACCGAGGGGATCGCCTACCGGCTGGCGGGCTCCCTGACCGACATCACCGCGCGGAAGGTGGCCGAGGAGCGCCTCCGCCAGAGCGCCTTCTACGACGAGGTGACGCACCTCCCGAACCGCGCGCTCCTCGTCGACCGGCTGACGCGCTGCATCAACCGCGCCAAGCGCCGGAGCGACTACGAGTTCGCCGTGGTGATGTTCGACCTCGACCGGTTCAAGAACATCAACGACAGCCTGGGCCACTCGCTGGGCGACCAGCTCCTGGTCGCCATCGCGCGGCGGCTGGAGCGGAACGTCCGCCCGGGGGACACGCTCGCCCGGCTCGGTGGCGACGAGTTCGCCATGCTGCTCGACGACGTCGGCTCCATCGAGGACGCCACGCGGGTGGCCGAGCGGATCCAGCACGAGCTGAAGCAGTCGTTCAACCTGGCGGGGCACGAGGTCTTCGTGTCGGCCAGCATCGGCATCTCGTCGTCGAGCGCCGGCTATAGCTACGAGAGGCCCGAGGAGCTCCTGCGCGACGCCGACACGGCCATGTACCGGGCCAAGGCCGGCGGCAAGAGCCGGCACGAGCACTTCGACGCCAGCATGCACGCCCGCGCCGTGAGCCTCCTGCAGATGGAGAACGACCTCCGGCGGGCCGTGGAGCGCCAGGAGTTCGAGGTCCACTACCAGCCGATCGTCTCGCTCCGGTCCGGGCGGATCAGCGGGTTCGAGGCGCTGATAAGGTGGCGCCACCCGGAGCGGGGGCTCGTCTCGCCGGAGGACTTCATCCCCCTGGCCGAGGAGACGGGCCTCATCGTCCCCATCGGGAGCTGGGTCCTCCGCGAGTCGTGCCGGCAGATGCGGACGCTGGCGTCGCACCTCCCCGAGGGGGGGCTCCTGTCGGTCAGCGTGAACCTCTCGGCCAAGCAGTTCCGCGACCGGAACCTCATCGACCAGATCGGCCGGACGCTCCGCGAGGTCGACTTCGAGGGGAGCCGCCTGAAGCTCGAGATCACCGAGTCGGTCATCATGGAGAACTCCGAGGCCGCCACCGCCATGCTGCACGCGCTCCGCGCGCTGAACGTGCAGCTCCACATCGACGACTTCGGCACGGGCTACTCCTCGCTCAGCTACCTCCACCGCTTCCCGATCGACTCGCTGAAGATCGACCGCTCGTTCGTGAGCCGGATGGGCGCGGACGACCACTTCGTCAGGACCATCGTGACGCTCGCCCACAGCCTCGACATGGAGGTGATGGCCGAGGGCGTGGAGACCGTGGAGCAGCTCTCTCACCTGCGCGCGCTCAGCTGCGATTCCGGCCAGGGCCACTTCTTCTCCCGGCCCGTCCCGGGGCGCGAGGCGTACGAGCTGGTGGCGTCCGGGCCGAGCTGGTGACGGCGCAGCCGGAACGGCCCCTTCTCGACCTCGTCGCCGACCTCGAGCGGCTCCTCCTCCCGTCGCCCGACTACGAGCTCGACCCGAAAGGCGACCTCCTGGAGCTCCGGACCGGACGCCGGCTCCGGGGCGACGCCATCCCCGACGCCCTCGCGCGGCGGGACGTGGCGCTGGGGAAGCGGGCCGCGCAGGCCTCCGTCGACACGGTGCCGGCCGCGTCCCGCTTCACCGTGGAGATCGACCGCGAGACGGGGCGCGTGGTGGTGCGGCCCAGCTTCACAGGGGAGGCCGCCACCTTCACCTTCGAGGAGCTCGACCACGTCCCGTGGGACCGGCGGTACTTCCGTCGCGGCGACCGGTTCCAGCGGATCGACCGCGAGGGGGTCGCGACGCTTCGAAAGGAGACGCGCGAGATGGGCGGGAGCGACGACGGCCGCGCGCTCCTCTTCCCGGCGTCGCTCGTGGCCGACGTCACCCGCAAGCTGACGCTCCTCGGCGAGGTGGACGAGTCGGCGCTCGCGAAGCGGCTCCGCGAGCTGGTCCTCTCCGCGAACGTCATCGAGCGCGTCCCCGTTCCGGCGGCGCTCTCCGCGAGCCACACCCTCCGCGAGTACCAGCGGCACGGCCTCGACTGGCTCGACTTCCTCGCGGCGAACGGCCTCGGCGGCGTCCTGGCCGACGACATGGGCCTCGGCAAGACGCTCCAGACGCTCTCGGTCGTCGCGCGGCGGATCGAGGTCGAGGGGCGGAGGCCGTCGCTCGTCGTCTGCCCCGCGTCCCTCCTCTCGAACTGGAGGAAGGACGCCGCGAAGTTCTACCCGTCGCTCCGGGTGGCGCTGGTGAAGGGCTCGCGGCGCCGCGCCCTCTACGACCAGCGCCTGCTCGACGGCGAGGTCGACCTCCTGGTCGCGTCTTACGAGACGGCGCGCGCCGACGTGGACGAGCTCCGCGCCCTGTCGTTCCGCTTCCTCGTCTTCGACGAGGCGCAGCGGTTCAAGAGCCCGTCGTCGAAGCTCTGGAAGGCCGTCAAGCAGCTTTCCGGTGACTGCAAGCTCGCCCTTTCCGGTACGCCTGTCGAGACGCGCCTGCGCGACCTGTGGGCCATCACCGCCGTCGCGCTGCCGGGCTACCTCGGCTCGGAGTCGCAGTTCGAGAGGGCCTACGAGCTGACGCGCGACACGGCGGCGCTCGCCATGCGGATGAAGCCGTTTCTCCTCCACCGGAGGAAGACGACGCCCGAGATCGCCGCGGAGCTGCCGCCGAAGATCGTGATGCCGTCGCGCGAATGCACGATGACGCGGCCCCAGCGCGCGCTCTACGACGAGTACGTCGAGGCGGCGAAGCCCGAGATAAGGAAGGCCGTCGAGGCGGAGGAGTTCAAGCTGACGGCGAACGTCCTCGCCACGCTGACGCGCCTGAAGCAGATCTGCGGGCACCCCGCGGTGATCGGGAAGGAGAGCGCCGGCTCCGGCAAGTTCGACGAGTTCCTCTCGCTCCTCGGGGAGCTCCTCGAGGACGGCGAGAACCGCGTCCTCGTCTTCTCGCAATACGTGTCGGTGGTGGAGCTTCTCGCCGCCGCCCTCGCGAAGCGGGACGTCGCCCCCCTCACGCTGACGGGCTCGCACGACGCCGCCACCCGCGACGACGCCGTCGAGGCCTTCAACGACCCTCTCGGCCCGAGCCGCGTCCTCCTGCTGTCGCTCCGGGCGGGGGGCGTCGGCCTGAACCTCCAGGCCGCGAACCACGTCGTCCACTACGACCGGTGGTGGAACCCGGCGGTGGAGCGGCAGGCCGAGGACCGCGCGCACCGGCTGGGACAGCGGAAGACGGTGGTCGTCCACCGCTTCCTGACGACGGGCTCCATCGAGGAGCGGATCGAGGAGATCCTGGCCGAGCGGGAAGACCTCATCGGCGAGGTCCTCGACGAGCACGAGTCGGTGAGGAAGACGATCACGCGCGAGGACCTGATCGCCATCTTCGGGCTCGGGACGCCATGAAGGCCGCTGGTTCGCGGCCTTGCGGTGCTGCTACATTCCCGAGGTGACGTCGACACGCCGAGCCGCGGCCAGCGGAGCGCTCCTCGGCTTGCTCCTCTCCATCGGCCTCCTCTGGCCGTGCCTCCAGGGCCTCATGGTGCCCGCGCGCGGTGACCTCCCCGACTTCTTCTGGCCGATGAAGAGCTACACGGCGCAGCGCTGGCTGGCCGGGACGCCGCCGCTCTGGAACCCGCTCTCCGGCTGCGGGGAGCCGTGGCTGGCACAGCTCCAGACCGGCGTCTTCTATCCGGGCGACGCGCCCTTCTTTCTTCCGTGGCCGTACGGTCCGCTCGTCGGGATCGCCCTTCACCTGATGCTGGCGGCCGCCGGCGTGGCGGCGTGGCTCGACCACCTCGGCGCGTCGCGGGCCGCGAGCCTCGCGGGGGCCGCGGTCTACGCCGCCGGAGGAGCGTTCCTGTCGCTCTTTCCCGTCTACAACAACGCCTGCACGGCGGCGTGGCTGCCGTGGGTCTTCCTGGGGGCGCGGCGCCTCTTCCGCTCCGAGGGCGTGGCCGGCTTCGCCGTGGCGTCCGCCCTCTCGTTCCTCGCGGGGGAGCCGGCGCTGGCCGTGGCGGGCTCCCTCGCGGCGCTCGTCGTCGCGGCCGTGACGCGGCGGGAAGGGGAGCACCTCGTCCTCCCGCTCCCGACCGCGAACGTGGTGGGGTCCGTCCTCCTCGCGGCCGGGCTCGCGGCCGTGGCGGCTCTGCCGTTCGTGGAGCACGTCGTCGCCTCCGGCCGCATCCAGAGCGCCACGCGGGGCGAGGCGCTCGGGCGCGCCGTCCAGGCGGGCGACCTCCTGGACGTGGCGCTCCCCGCGCGGCCCGACGTGACCCGGAACGCGGGCGTTGGGCGTGGCGGCTATCTCTTCTCGCTGGCCCTCGGGCCTGCCGTGCTCCTCCTGGCCGCGGGCGCGGCGGCCGGCTTCCCGGGACGGGGCCGTCTCCTCCTGGCGCTGTTCCTCGTCGGGCTCGTCGGGTTCCTCCTGTCGCTCGGCGAACGGGGCCTCCTGACCCCGCTCCTCTACAAGCTGGGCCTTTTCAAGGGCCTCCGCTTTCCCGCCCGCTGGTTCGTTTTCCCGCACCTCGTCCTGGCCATGGCCGCCGGCGCCGGGCTCGACGGATGGCTGTACGGGCGCTTCTCGGCGCCCACCGCCGAAGAGGATCCGGATGCCGTCGCGGAGAGGCGGCACGCGAAGAGGGCCCGACTCTTCGCCCTCGCGGGGCTGGCGCTGACGGTCCTCGTCCTGACGCTCGCGCTCGGGGACGGCGCTCGCGACAAGCAGCGCGCGGCCGCGGTGCTGGGCGTCGCGGTCCTGGCGGGCATCCTCGTGGCCGCGGGGCGCGCCGTCCCCCGCTTCGCGAGCGCGACCATCGTCCTCGTCGTCGCCGGGTCGCTCGTCTGGGTCGCGCGCGACCCGCTCGAGCCGGTCCCCGCGAAGGAGCTGGCCGCGCGCGCACCCATCGTGAAGGACCTTCCGCCGGGCGCCTCCGGACGGCTCTTCACGACAGCGGCCGACACCCAGGTGCTGATGCGCTACACGATGCCGAAGGGCTGGACGACCGACACGCCGCGGCTCGGCCGCTCGATCCTCTCCGGCTACCACAACCTCACGATGGGAATAGCCACCGTCGCGTCGGCCTCGCCCATCGAGAACCTCCGCCGTTCGCTGCTCGTGGGGACGGCGCTCTCCGGCGGCGATCCGATCCTGGCCCTGGGGCTCGTCGACGGGAAGCACCTCGTGTCGCCGTACCAGGTCTCGATGTTCGGCGCCCGGCTGATGGACCGGTCGGGAGGCGTCTTCCGCTACGAGCTGCCGAAGGCCGTCGGACGGGCCTTCTACGCGAAGAGCGCTCGCGTGGCGTCGGACGACGAGGTGGCCGTGCTGCTCCGGGCGCCGGACCTCACGGCGGACGGCGTCGCCTTCCTCGCCGAGGCGCCCGGCCCGCTGCCGCCGGGGGGTGGCGCCGGTTTTCACGCGGCGAAGGTGAAGACGGACCTGCCGGAGAAGCTGGAGATCCAGACGAACGGCTCGTCCGCAGCGGTCCTCGTCGTCACGCGCTCGTACGACCCGGGGTGGAAGGCCACGCTCGACGGAAAGCCGGCGCGGCTCGTCCGCGCCAACCTCAGCCTGATGGCCGTCGTCGTCCCGGGCGGGGAGCATCAGCTCGTCCTCACCTACCGGCCCCTCTCCTTCGTCGTGGGGGCGGCGCTCTCCGGCTTCTCGCTCCTCGTCCTCGTCGGCCTCCTCCTCGCGGGCGCGCCCCCGGTGCGACGTTGATGCTGCCCGAGGGGCCCGTCGCCTACCTGTTCGACTTCTGGGTCTTCGCGGTGGGCGCCGTGGTCGGGTCGTTCTCGAACGTCTGCATCTACCGGCTGCCGCGGGGCGAGTCCGTCGTCTTCCCCGGGTCGCGCTGTCCGCGCTGCGGGAATCCGATCGCGCCGTACGACAACATCCCGATCCTGTCGTGGCTCGTCCTCCTCGGTCGCTGCCGCAAGTGCCGGGCGCCGATCTCGCCTCGCTACCCGATGGTGGAGGCGCTCGTCGCCGTCCTCTTCCTCCTGGCGGCCCTCCGGTACGGCGCCACGGCGTCGACGGCGCTCGCCGCGCTCCTCTCCGCGGCCGCCGTCATCCTCGTCTTCACCGATTGGGAATGCCGGACGCTGCCGGAGGAGGTGACGCTCGGCGTGCTCGTCCTCGCGCTCGGCATCGCCGGGGTGCGCGACTATCTGGGTGAGGGCGCCTTCCAGCTCCGCTTCAGCTTCCTCGGCGAGGCCGTCGTGGGGGCTCTCTTCGGCGCCGCGCTTCTCATGGCCGTGCGGGTCGGGTACCAGCTGATACGGGGCGAGGAAGGGATGGGCTTCGGCGACGTCGAGATGATCGCGATGATCGGCGCGATCGTCGGACCGCTCGGCGTCCTCGTGACCCTCTTCTTCGCGTCGTTCGGCGGGACGATCTCCTTCGGCGTCCTGCAGGCCGGGAGGCGGCTCCTCTGGAGCGGCTTCCGGCGGCAGGGGCCGGAAGCCGCGGCCTTGCGCCACGGGCTCCTCCTCGACGGCGACGGAAAGGTCCTGGCCGCCGGGCCGCGCTGGGCGGAGGTGCCGGGCAGCGCGAAGGCGGGCGAGGACGCCGTCTCGAGCCGCGGCGCCGCGCGGCCCCTGGCGGCCTTCGTGAGGCTCTCCCGGAGGCGCGCCCGGATGGGGCAGCCCACCGACTACGGCCGCCTCTTCGTGGACGACGGCGAGGACTTCTTCCGCGTCCTCGCGGGCCGCGCCGAGCCCCTCCCCGACGGCCGCCTCCTCGTCTTCCTGTCGCGCACCGACATCCCGTTCGGCATCTTCCTCGCGTTCGGCTCGCTCGCGGCGCTCTACTGGGGCCGGCCGGTTTTGGAGCGTCTCATCGGGTGGGTTCCCGTCACAGGGTCCAGACTCTTGCCGTGAAGAGCTTCGAGCGAGACGTCCGCAACCTCATCGTGGGCGGCCTCCTCGTTCTCTTCGTCCTCGCGGGGGTCTCGCTCATCGTCCTCCGGAACATGGCGAGCTGGGGCGAGAGTCAGTACCGCGAGCGCCTTCTCGCCGCCACCCAGATCCTCGCCGATCAGCTGGCGCGAGCGGGGGACCAGGCCTTCTCGCGCGACGTGGAGACCGGACGCCTCCTCTGGGACGCCGGCGCGCGCTCCGCCGCTCTCTACGACGGCGAGGGACGCCAGATCGTGGGCGCCACGTTCCTGACCGATCCCGGCCTGTCGCCGCCGCAC